>SKEF01001735.1_pt1 | contig 18268 bp, 16 predicted proteins | sample 4826691 | NCBI WGS metagenome assembly SKEF01 (sample SAMN11008816, study PRJNA524170) | human gut metagenome | biome: Human fecal sample; material: Feces; isolation source: fecal sample from pouch patient p23, p27 | host: Homo sapiens | place: Israel: Tel-Aviv | collected 2016-08-24
GCTAACAGGTACTCAGGTTTATTTTGCCCATGCTTATTCACCACATGAACGCGGTAGTAATGAGAACCGTAACCGAGTTTTGCGACGATTTATTCCCAAGGGACAAGCCATTGAAGAGCTGAGCGATCGCCAGCTGGTTCAAATTAATTGGTATTTGAATTCACGGCCACTTAAATGTCTTAATTGGCATACACCAATCGAGATCTTCTTGCTTAATTTACGTCATTAAATTCGTTCAAGTTATTTCTTGCAATCTGCCAGGAGGAAAAACATGATTGATTTTAAAAGACTTTTAATAGGTATGTTAGTTATAGCAATTCTCCATGTTTTAGATAGATATTTGCCAAAATGGTTTGGAGCAATTCCGGGAATTGCTTTTCTGTTATTAATGATTTACGTCATATTCACTAAAGATCAATCTTTACTAATAAAATTAACGGTGTTGATTGTAGGTGAGGCACTTTTAAACGGTATCTGGTTAGAGGCACTGAAAGATCGGAAGAAGAAAGCCAGCAGAGAAATTGAAAAAATGAAAGCTAAAGATTTGTCACGAAAATAACAACTCCATTTTAGGGTCTATAACTATTAAATAACGCCTATAAAAGAGCAAGCAATGATTCTATGCTTGCTCTTTTTGCGTTTCATCAGCATAATTATTTTGAAATCAGGAGGGTATATATGAAATTTGGTGATCGTCTAAAAAACGCAAGAACAGAATTGAATCTTACTCAGGAACAAGTTGCTAGAGATTTTTTTATTACTAGACAAACTATTTCTAGTTGGGAAAATGAAAAAACTTATCCTGACATTGCTAGCTTGATTAAGTTGAGTGACTATTACCATATTCCACTAGATACTTTGTTAAAGGAGGATACAGGTATGCGTGAGTTTTTGGAAAAGGAAGAAGTTACGAGACAAATAAAACCAATTTATCGCGATCTTATAGTTATTGATTTACTAGTCTGTTCATTACTAATTGGTAACTTTTTTAATCTAATACATTTAGGTGTATTTATGCTTCCAATATTTTTCTTGGTATTGTGCAGTGTATCTGCATTAAATAAGTTAAGAGAGTTCGATAACTCTAGTTCTCTTGGATTAAAATATGCTTGGCAAAAATACTTGTCTGGAGAAAAAGGAGCAAAATATTCACTTATTATGCCGATAGTATTTATCACTTCAGGAGTCATTGTTGTGTTATTAAAAGAATGGTATATTGGTGGACTCTTTATGCTAACAGGAATTTCATTGTTATTTTTCATTTTTACAAAAACAAAACACAAATGATGAATTCACGGCCACTTAAATGTCTTAATTGGCATACACCAATCGAGATCTTCTTGCTTAATTTACGTCATTAAATTCGTTCAAGTTATTTCTTGCAATCTGCCTTATAATTAAATAACAATCAATTGATCACTACTAAGGAGGAGCACCATGCTAAAAGTCGCCCACGTCACCAAGCGGTTTGGTAAAATGACCGCCGTCGATGACCTTAGCTTTCACGTTGACCGCGGGGAAGCGCTGGGATTAGTCGGTCAAAACGGGGCCGGCAAATCGACCACCTTCAAGATGATTTTAAACTTTTTGGCCCCCGACACGGGGAAGATAACCTTTGACGGCGCCCCCATCAACGAACACTTCCTCAATCGCCTCGGCTTTTTGCCCGAAGAACGGGGATTGTACATGGATATGACCATCAAAGAGCAAGTTACCTACTTCGCCAACCTGCATGACTATCCCACCGGACGGGTTAACCAAGAGCTGCCCGGGTGGCTGGCCCGCCTCGACGTGAAGGGAAATGAGAAAACGGTCATTAAAAACCTCTCCAAGGGGAACCAGCAGAAGGTCCAACTGATCACCGCCCTTATTCACCACCCTGAACTGGTCATTTTAGACGAACCCTTTTCTGGCCTCGACCCAATCAACGTCTCCCTCCTCATCAACCTAGTTAACGAACTAAAGGGGGAAGGGGTGGCGATTATCTTCTCGTCGCACAACATGAAAAACGTGGCCGACGTGTCGGATCGTTTGTTGATGATCGTCAATGGCCAGCGCAAGCTTTACGGCCCCATCAGCCAGCTCCAAAGTCACTTCGGCCGGAAAAAGGTTTACCTCGAGGGTCTCTTTGACCAAGTGTCCCCCACTGAGTTTGCGGGGGTGCAAGTAGTGGAAGACGAATACCCCGGCAAGGTACTGACCTTTACCAATGAAGAAGCCGCTAAAGCCGCCGTAGAACAAGCGCAAACCTTCCCGACCCTTAGCGGCTACCGACTTCTGCCCCCTACCCTTGACGACCTTTTCAGAGAAACCATTCAAAAGGAGGCTCACCATGGCTAAAATTCTAACGGTCGCCACCATGGTCTTTAAAAAACGGGTCCTTTCCCCGGCTTACTACTGGATGATTATCTCGCCACTATTGCTCATGCTAGTCGGGGCGGGCTTGTCTTGGTACATGGTTAAACAATCCGCCCACAATCAACCCACCATCGCCGTGATCGCTAAACCCGCCATCCGCGACGCTTTGGTAGCCCAGCACCCCACCACCTACAAAATCAAGCAGAAGCTCACTAGCAAACAGCAGGCAACTAACTACCTAAATGACGGCGTGATTGACGGCATTCTTACCATTAACGGTGACTTCTCGAAGATTAGCTACCGACACGATGCCAGCTCCAAACGCGGCAACCCCCTCTCCTCTTTGACCAATAACGTCACTGCCCTGCGCTCTCAGTTTTACGCCAGCCAACTCGGCCTGACTCCTACCCAATGGGCGAGCCTCACCAAACAGGCCACCATTCGAGAAGAAACGATCAACCTGAAGTCGACCCTCAACATCAACAGTAGCGAACTCGCCCAAACCCTGAGCGAAGCCATTGTGATTCTGGCCTTCTTCTTTTTGACTAGCTACATCAGCATTGTTGGCGCCGAGCTGGGCAGCGAAAAAGGGAACCACTTAATTGAGGGGCTTCTCGCCGCCATTTCCGCTAAGAAGCACTACACCGGTAAAATGCTGGGGATCTGCTTTTTGATCCTCTTCCAGGTTCTCTTATACGCCATTTTGGGCCTGGCCGGCCTCCTCTTCTTGCGCCATTCTTCCTTCGTTAAATCCCTCCACTTAACCGACTATCTCTCAAAGATTGACCCCCAGTACCTGCTGATTTCCTTGGCCCTCACCATTCTCTCCTTAGTGCTGTACATTTCCCTGGCGGCCTGCCTGGTTTCCCTGGTATCGCGTACCGAAGACATCGGCCAGGCCACCGCTGGTGTGACCAGCATCCTCTTGATTCCTTATTTCATTAGTTTTTTGGCCCAAAGTAACCCCAACCTATTGGCCATCAAGGTCTTATCCTACCTCCCCTTTATGAGCCAAGGGGTCATGCCGGTTCGCTTAGCCCAGGGGGCGGTCTCGTACCCGGCAGGTTACACCGCCATCGCCATTTCCCTAGTCGGTGCCGTTTTGATGTCCTGGCTTGCCCAGCGCACCTACGTCAACAACATCTTCACTTACCGCTCGGAGACGCCCCTCAAATACTTAACTAACAAGCTACTGCGCCGCAACTAAATGGGGCCAGCAGACAAATAAAAGCCAACCACTTCGCAATTGAGCATGCAAAGTGGTTGGCTTTTTACGTCAGATCAGGCTTTTAACCCAACCGTTCCTTCAGCTTAGCCAAGCTAACCTGGTCGGTACGATCAAAGCGGGCCGCCGCTTCCTTGAGGTCGCTGGCCGGTCCAATTCCGATCGACAGCTCGCCGGCCGCGTTAATGGCGGCAACCCCGGCCTGGGCGTCTTCCACGCCGGCAACCTGGGCGGGGGCAAGGTCTAACATCTCGGCGGCGGCCAAATAGATATCGGGCGCCGGCTTGCCGTGGGCGACGCTAGCGGGGTCGACCACCCCTTCAAAGATGTCTTCTAACTGCAGGTACTTGAGGACCGTCGGCGCGTTCTTGGAAGCCGAAGCTAAGACCAGCCGGTAGCCGGCGGCCTGGAGCTCGGCTAAGAAGGCCGGCATCCCCGGCAGAGCGTCTGCCGGCGTCAGGGTCTTGACCAGCTCTTGGTAGCGGTCGTTCTTGCTGGTGGCCAGGGCGACCTTTTCTTCCTGGCTGTACTCACCCTGGTGGCCGCCCGCCTTTAGGATCAGCTCCAAGGAATCCATCCGGCCAACTCCCTTGAGGCTCGCCTCCAGTTCCGGCGTCCAGGGCGTCTGGACCTGGTCGGCCAGTTCGTGCCAGGCCTGAGTGTGAAAGCGGGCGGTGTCGGCGATCACCCCGTCTAAGTCAAAGGCAAAGCCGGCAATATCTGCAAAGTTCATGGCGAAAATCTCCTTTGTTCGTGGTTACTTTCATTGTACGGGCGCCGGTCAAGTGATTTCCTGGGAAATAGCCACTCCGGAGACCTTAAAGTCCAGTGTATTGGCCTTCCCCCCGGTAAATTCCTGGGAAAAAAGGAGGGGCGCCGCTACTTTAATTCAGTTAATTGGTCACCCAATTCGACTTTTAACGGTTCCCCGCTCAGCAGTTGCAAGTGGGTGCCGTCAGCGTCCACCCGTACCTGGATCGTGCGGCCACGGAAGACCTGGTTGAATTGGTAGGCCGTCCAGTTCTTCGGTAAGAACGGGGCGTAATGCAAGCGCCCGTCTCTAATCCGCATCCCGGCAAAGCCCTGGACAATGTCCAACCAGGCCCCGGTCATCGAGGTGATGTGTAAACCGTCGTCGGTGTCGTTGTTGTAGTTATCCAGGTCCAGCCGCGCCGAGCGTTGGTAGAGCTCAACGGCCTTATCCTCGTCGCCCAGGTCGGCGGCCACGATCGAGTAAACCGACGGCGACAGGCTCGATTCGTGCACCGTGAACTGCTCGTAAAAGTCGAAGTTTTTCCGCTTTTGTTCCGGTGTGAAATCGTCGATAAAGTCCCAGATCCCCTGGATGACGTCCCCTTGCTTGACGTAAGGGGAGCGCAGGATCTTATCCCAAGACCAGTGCTGGTTGAGCGGCAGCTGGTCGCTAGGGATTTGGGCAACCGGCACCAAATCCTTGTCCAAGAAGGCGTCGTTTTCCGGGAAGATCCCCTTGTCGGCGTCTTCTGGCAGGTACATGTTGTCGGCGATCGCCTGAAAGAGCCGCCGTTCGTCTTCGGTCACCGCCAGATCCTTTAAGACGTCCTCATCGACTTGGTCCAAGATTTCCAGGGTGTATTGGAGGCTCCACTGGCACAAGAGGTTGGTGTACCAGTCGTTGTTAACGTTGTTATCGTACTCGTTGGGCCCGGTCACCCCGTGGAGCAGGTACTTGTTCTTGCGCTGGGAGTAGTGGACCCGGTCGGCCCAAAAGCGCGCCGTTTCGACCAGGACCTTGGCCCCTTCGTGCAAGACGTAGGAGGTATCGCCGGTGTAGCGGGTGTAGTTGTAAATGGCGTAGGTGATATCGCCGTTGCGGTGGATTTCTTCAAAGGTGATTTCCCACTCGTTGTGGCACTCAATCCCGTTGAAGGTCACCATCGGGAACAGTGCCCCCTTTAGCCCCTGCTCCTTGGCGTTGACGTAAGCACCGGGTAGCTGGTGGTAGCGGTAGTACAAGAGGTTCTTGGCGACTTGCGGGTCGGCCACCCCGAGGTAGACCGGCAGGCAGTACGCCTCGGTGTCCCAGTAAGTGGCCCCGCCGTACTTTTCGCCGGTGAAGCCCTTTGGCGAGATGTTTAAGCGGCTGTCGTTGCCATAGTAGGTTGAGAAAAGCTGGAAGAGGTTGAAGCGGATCCCCTGTTGGGCCTCGTCATCGCCTTCAATCACCACGTCGGACTTGGCCCAGCGCTGGGCCCATTGACTGACGTGGGCGGCCACCAGGTCGTCGTAGCTCACCTGGTCGACTTGGGCAACTAAGTCCTGGGCCGCCGCCACCAGTTCCGCTTGGTCGGCATAGTCGCGTGAGGTGGTCACGATCGTCCGCTTTTCCAGGGTGACGCTTTGCCCAGCGGCCACGTGGCCGGCGAAGTGGTTAGCAACCTGCTTGGCTTCCACGGCGTCGCCAACGTGGGGAAGATCGGTCTTGACGCTGGTTTGCATGGCGACCGTGAACTGCGGGGTGCCAAAGTCGTTTGCCTTGGTTTGAGAAACCAGCAGGGCGCCCTTACCGCTTGCATTTCGGTCTAGGACCTGCCAGAACTGTTCGTCGTAGTTGGCGTCTTGATTGTAAACGTCGGCGTCGATTTGAGCGCTGATCGCCAGGTCAATTTCAGCAGGGCTTTGCACCGTCAAGCGTTGACCCACCAGTTCCTTTTGGACCGCCGAGACAAAGCGTTCAAACTTCAGGGTGACCGGTGCGCCACCGACCGTGGCCGTCACCGTCCGGGTTAGGGTGCCCCGCTGCATGTCGAGGTCCAAGTTAAAGTCGGTTGGGGTTTGCTTGGCGAAGTCGACTTGCTCGCCGTTAACTGCAATCGTCAGCTTCATGAAGTTGACGGCGTTGATCATCTTGCCAAAGTACTTGGGGTAGCCGTTTTTCCACCAGCCGACCCGGGTCTTGTCCGGAAACCAGACCCCACCTAGGTAAACGCCTTGCAAAGTCGTATCGGAATAGCCTTCTTCAAAAAAGCCCCGCATCCCCAGGTTTTCGTTGGCCAGGGCGGTCATCGATTCTTGCAGTAACTTGTCTTCTGGTGCCCACTTGGTCGTCTTAACGTGCCAAGGGCTAACTTCAAAGGTTCGTTTCATGGTTGCTTCTCCTTACTTGACGTAGGTTTCCTTGATCGTGGTGACGGACAGCGCCCCGAGCAACATCACAATCCCGGCTAAGAGGAACATGTTAACTTGAGAGCCGCCCAACATTGGGAAGAGGGCAAAGGAGGCCAGAGAGGCCACGATTTGCGGCAGGCAGATCGAGCCGTTGAACAGCCCCAAGTAAGTCCCCATGTGCTTCCCGGTCAGGGCGTTGGTCACGATCGTCAACGGGTAGGTGTTCATCCCGGCCCAGGCAATTCCGACCAGGGCGTAAGAAAGGATCAAGACGTACTGGTTGTGAATGAAGAAAATTGAGGCGAACCCGGCGGCCCCGAGCAAGAGGCTGCCCCCGTAGCCGAGCTTGTGGTATTGGTTCGGCACCTTGGCTAAGACGTAGGACCAAACCACGGCGGCGATTGATTGGACGGCGGCTAAAACCCCGTACCAGTTTCCGGCCGCTTGGTAGGCGGCGGAAGTAGCGTTGGTGGTGTGCCAAACGTTTTGGGCGATTGCCCCCGCCGAGTAGGTCCACAGGTATTGGAAGGCAAACCAGCAGAAGAATTGCACTAAGGTCACGGTCCAAAAGGCCTTCGGGGCGTGCTTTAACAGGGTTAACCAGCTTTCACCCTTTTGGTTATCGGCCTCTTCAATCCCGTGGTACAGGGCGTAAGTGGCCGGGTCGTATTCCTTAACCTTGAGCATCGTAAATAAACTAGTGATGACTAACAGGGCGGCGCCGACATAAAAGGCCACCACGACGGATTGGGGAACGACCCCCTTCTTGGCCGTGTTAGCGACCCCTAAGAAGGTGAACAGGAAGGGGAAGATGGCGGCTAAGACGGCCCCGGTGTTAGACAAGAAACTCTGAATCCCGTAAGCGTAAGACTTTTGGTCGTCGTTGACCATGTCACCGACCATCATCTTGAACGGTTGCATGGCCACGTTTGAGGACAGGTCCAAAAAGGCGACCGTGATCGCCCCGAACCACAGGGCGGCTAGCGAGCCGTAACCAAAGCCAAAACTCCCCGAGTTAGGCAAGAGGATCATCACGATCACGGCGACAATCGTCCCCAATAAGAGGTAAGGCAGGCGCCGGCCCCCCAGTTTAGGCGCCCAGGTCCGGTCCGAATAGGTCCCGACGATCGGCTGGACGATCAAACCCGCCAGTGGTGGCAAGAGGAAGAACCAGCCCAGGTTATTCGGGTCAGCCCCAATCGTTTGAAAGATCCGGCTCATTTGGGAACTTTGCAGGGTAAAGGCGGTTTGCACGCCCAAGAAACCGAAGTTGATCATCCAGATCATGCTCTTGGACAGGATTGGCAAACCAGTTGTTGTCTTTTGCGAACTCATTTTCTCCACTCCAATCTGCTTGTCTCCTCCTTTGGGTGGATCCCCCCCAAAGAAAGCGCTTTATCTTTTCGTCAGGAGTAAATATAGCAGACTAGTTTCGTTTGCGCAACCGTTTGCACAAAATTTGCACAAAAAAATGGAAGTGCGACCCAACCTCCTCGACGGGTCGTTGGGCTAAGCTAGGACGGGGGTTGATGCGGTACGCATCGTTCCCCGGCCGTACTTAGCCACTAGGCCCGTGGTTGGGGAGCACGTTATTGGAAGTGCGACCCAACCTATCAAACAGGCCGTGGGCTAAGGATGAGACCACAGGTTAGCGCGCCAGCGGTGTTCTGTGGTCAGACTTAGCCACTAGGCCCGTGGTTGGGGAGCGAACATTTAAGAGATACCTAGATCACAAAAAGCCCGGACTAGAGCAATCCAGCGTGATTGCTCTAGTCCGGGCTTTTATTTAAACTGGTGGGCTGCTACTGCAGGGCAAAGGAAATAAACTGGTGGTCGGCCTGACGGTTGAAGAGCAGCTCCACGGCGGCGATCCCCAGCTGGCGGGGCCGCAGATCCACCCGGTCAATTGCGGGGAGGAGCCGGCCTAACAAGCGGCTGTTGTTAAAGCAGATGATCGCTAACTGGTCTTGGCGCCCCAGGGCCTCCAGTTGGCGGTAAATCTGCAGAAATAAGATGTCGTCGGCGCAAACCAACCCGTCAATTTCCGGGTGCTGGGCAAAAAATTGCGGGGCGTTGCCTTCTTCAACCACCCACTCGGTTCCGCCCAGGCCGCGTTCGTTGAGGCACTGGCGGCACCCCAACTGGCGGTCGACTTCAAAGCTCCAGTGGTGCGGCGAGGTAACGAAGGCCACGTGCTGACAGTGGTGGTCGTCCAGCAGCTTTTGGGTCGCTAAAAAACCGGCCTGAATGTTGTCGTTGTCGACGAAGCGATCACCCTGCTTTTCTGGGTGACCGATGACGACAAAGTTCATTCCGGCGTCCCGGAGGTAGTCGGTGACCGGGTCCTTTTCCTTGGTGTACAGTAACAAGAAGTTGTGCACTTTGGATTGGGTGACCATCGACTTGACCGTTTCTAACAGCCGTTCTTCGGTTTCGGCAATCGCCACCATCATCGTGTAGTGGCGCTGCTCTAAGGCCACCCCGGCCCCGCGCATCAAATCGATGTGAAAGGGGTTAGCCAGGGCGCTTTGGTCGGTCACCGGAAAGACCAACCCGACCATGTTGGCCTCGCCCCGGGTCAACGTTTGGGCGTTGTAGTTAGGGGAGTAGCCCAGTTCCGCCGCGATCTGCTTGACCTTGGTTCGGGTCGCTTCGCTAATGCGGGGGTTGTCGTTTAGGGCGCGTGAAGCCGTCGAAATCGACACCCCCGCTAACTTCGCAATATCTTTGATCGTCGCCATCGCTACTATCCCTCAATTCGCTCTTGCAAGTTAGCGGTGATTTCCGCCAGGGTAATCTCTTGCATCGCCGCCTCGGCCGCCGCTTGGACCTTGGCAAACTCCTGGGTTAAGACCCCCTGGATGTTTTTACCAATCGGACAATCCGGGTTGGTTTGTTCATCGATGTGCAGGAGGTGATACTGGTCTTCCACCGCCCGGTAAACGTCAAGCAGGGTAATTTCTTCCGGCTCCTTAGCCAGGGCTGGTGAAGCCGTCCCAGGATGGGTGACGAGCAGGCCGGCCTTGGTCAGGCGCGACATCAACCGTCGCACCAAACTAGGGTTGGAATCAATACTGCTAGCGAGCCGGGCTGACGAGATTTTGGTGTCTTGGTGTAAGTAAACGTAACTAAGGACGTGAACCCCATCACTAACGCGGTGCGAGTACTTCATCATCATCCATCCTTTCCGTAGAATAATTGTTACAATGATACCATTTTCTAATTAGAGGACGCAAAAGGGACGCCGGTGGGGGCGTCCCAACTAACTTAATTATATACCACTCAACCGGTTGGCGGATTAATCAGGCGCTAAGTTTTTCAAAATTACTTATCCTTTTCCTTCCGCCACGTAGTTTAGGAACTTTTTCATTAACCGCTCGGCGCCCCTACTTATGGTAGGGCAGGCCATTAATGATCGTGAAGGCCCGGTAGATTTGCTCGGCTAAGACCAAGCGCATCAACTTATGGGGCAAAGTGAAACGCCCAAAGGAAATCTGGGTGTTGGCCCGTTTTAAAACGGCCGGACTAAGCCCCAAGGAACCGCCGATCACAAAGGTTATATCGGAGTGGCCATAAGTGGCCAGCTGGTTGATTTCCTTGGCAAATTCCTCCGAGGAACGTTCCTTGCCCTTAATCGCCAAGGCATAAACGTATTCCCGGTCCTTGATCTTCGCCAGGATCCGCTCACCCTCCTTTGCCATCACGGCGTCCATTTCGGCCTGACTGAGGGTCTCGGGGGCCTTTTCGTCTGGTACCTCGACAATTTCAAACTTGGCGTAGCGCCCCATCCGCTTGGCGTACTCGGCGATCCCGGCCTTAAAGTACTTTTCCTTGACCTTGCCGACCCCGATAATCTTAATGTTCATTTTTTCTCCTCTCCGGACTTTTCCCCACCCGCTCAAATTAGCGGGGGAAAAGCCGCTCTTTCATGTTCAGCGACTATATCCACCGTTAAAATTCAGTTTTCCCCAGCTTTTCAACAAGTTATCCCCAACTTATCCACCGTTTCTTGGGGATAAGTCCCGGTAACCCCCTGTGAATAAGTGGTCATTTGCACGACTTTTCCACATTTTCCACAGAAACGATTGTTCGTTCCGTCATCCGCCAACCCCTTTCCCCGCTTGCATTTACGGCGTTCAGTTTCCTCACTCGTCCACTTTTCCACCGGCTATCCACCATCCTGTGGATAAGTTTGTGAAATGACCGTTTCCTTACTGCCCCGGGGTTTTGCTCTCTTGTGGAAAACTTTTTGGACCGGGCCAATTTTTTCTCGTTTCGCTACTCCCCTTCGGTTTCGCTTCGTTCACGAACACTTAGTAACGGAAAGAACCCCAACGCCCGTAATTCACGAACGCTAGGGTTCCCCTCCTCAGTTACTCGGCGCTGGTTGCGTCATCACTAGAAGAACTGCTGGTCGTGGTCGACGAGCTAGCCTCCTTGTTTAATTCTACCTTGGCCGTTTTCTTGCTTCCGTCACGGTAGTAGGTCAAAGTGACCGTGTCGCCGACCTTGTACTTGTAGAGCACCGTCTTCAAGTCGCCGGCGTCGCTAACCTTCTTGCCGTTAATGGCGGTAATGACGTCATACTGCTGCAAACCGGCGTTGGCGGCGGGGTAGCCACTTTCCACCTTCATCACCACCACCCCCTTGGTCACGCTAGTTGGCAGGTTTAAGACCGATTGCTGTTGGCTGCTGGAAACGTCTGACAGATCTAGGAGTGACACCCCTAGCGTTGGCCTGGTGATCTTACCGTTTTTAATCAACTGGTTGATGACCCGGACCACTTCGTTACTCGGGATGGAAAAGCCCATCCCCTCCACCGAGGTCCCATCGGTGCTGGAGGCTAACTTCATCGAGTTGATCCCGATCACCTGGCCGGCCATGTTGACCAGTGGCCCCCCCGAGTTACCGGAGTTAATGGCGGCGTCGGTTTGGATAACGGTCGTGGCCACCGAGCTGTCGCTGGCCTTGACCGTCCGCTTGGTGGCGGAAATGATCCCCTTGGTAACCGTGTTGGCGTACTCGGAACCCATCGGTGACCCAATTGCGATCACGTCCTGGCCAGCCGCAATGTCGTTAGAGTTGCCAAAGGTGGCCACCGTTGTCACGTTGGCGGCGTTAATCTTCAAGACGGCCAGGTCGGTCGTTTCATCGGTCCCGACGATTTGGGCGTCGACGGTCTTGCCGTTACTCAAGATAACTTGGATTTCACTGGAGCCGGAGACGACGTGGTTGTTAGTAACAACGTAGGCAACGTTGCCACTCTTCTTGTAGATCACCCCGGAGCCCTCGCTAGCCGTTTCTAAGCTGCCAGAACTGGAGCTAGTTGACCCGCCGGTGACGTTGCCGTACAAGGAGTCACTGCTAGACGTGGCCTGCTTATTGATAACCGAGACCACCGCGTTCTTAGTGGCGTTATAGGCCTTAGTGGTTTCGTTGGTCAGGCTGGCCTTATTCTTGGAAACCGAGGTGCCGCCGCTCTTGGACGAGCCCGCGGGCACCTTCGTGGTGGCGTAGTTGCGGTAGGTACTGATGGCGGAGTTAATCCAAAGGGCCGCCCCCCCACCAAGGAGACCGGCCAAGACGCCGACGAGGATGACCTTCCCCCAAAAACGGCGCTGCTGTGGTGCCAAGTGCTTCTTCATCGTTTTTCCCCCGATCCTTTTTCCCTAAGGGTAGCAAACATTTACGAAGATTCTATTAATCAGCTACTAACTTTTTATAGACTCAAGAGCGGGCTGGGTTGATCGGGCTCCGCGTCCGCCAACTTAAAGTCGTGGTCGACACCGAAATCGTGGTTTTCCAAGATGCTAGCCACGGTCAGGTGCGCCAGGGACCGCATGTTGTTGTGCTGGCTGCGGTGGCCCAAAAAGACCCGCTTGGTCCGCTCGCCGATCACTTCCATTAGGGCCCCGGCCCCCTCTTCATTGGATAAGTGGCCGGTGTCGCCTAGGATCCGTTGCTTAAGCGGCCATGAATAGGGCCCCATCCGTAGCATTTCCGGGTCGTGGTTGCACTCTATCAAGTAGCCATCGGCGTTTTTGATCGTCTGAACGACCCGGTCGGAAACGTAACCGGTGTCGGTCAGGATCACAAAGGATTGGTCGTCGTGGTGAATTTGGTAAAACTGGGGCTGCGCGGCGTCGTGGGAGACGGCAAAGGCCTCGACTTGCAGATCGCCCAGGTCTAAGAACTTGCCCGGTGCCAGGAGTTGCTTTTGGTCTGGAGCGATCTTACCGACCTTGCCCTCCATGGCCGCCCAGGTACCCGCGTTAGCGTATACCGGCATTCCATAACGGCGCGCCAAGACCCCCACCCCATGGCTGTGGTCGCTGTGTTCGTGGGTTACAAACAGCGCCTCGACCTGGTCTAAGGACCGCCCGATCGCTTCCATCCGCTGTTCCAGCTGCTTACCGGACAAGCCCGCGTCAATCAAGATCCGGTGACCCGCTGTTTCCAAGTAGGTCGCATTGCCCCCCGATCCGGAGGCTAAGATGCTGTAATGAATTGTATCTGCCACTGTTGCTTGCACCACTCTTCGTTCCCTTCTTAATTGTTTTCCTGAATTATCGTGCCACTAAAGGCGTTAACCCGCAAGTTTTGTGTTGTCGTGGCGCTCTTGGCCCGCAACTGAACCTGGTAAATCGGCACGAAGATCTGCTTACCATTACTAGTCATCAGCGGGCTGTAGCCGTAGGTCACCCGGACAATCTGCGTGCTGTTGGGAATTCCGTTGTGGCGGTACAACCAGGTGACCGCCCGGACCTGACTGATCGTCCCGGACTGGGGCCGCAAAACACGCTCCTCTTTTAAGTAGCCCTGGGTGTAACCGACCACCTTAGTCCTAGCGGCGTTGAGCCGGAGCCGGATTTGCCCCTCGTGGCTTAACACCGGTTCACCCTTAATTACCTGGGTAAAGACGACGCTGTGGCTAGTCGACAAAGCGGCGCTGTATTGATAGCTAGTCCCGTGCAAGAACAGGCGCGAATCCTTCAGTAGCTTCTTTAGTTGCTTGGGGACTGACTGGGAAGAAGATAGGTCTACGGCGTCGACAAAGTTAGCGGTCAACAGGTTCCCATCGGTCCGGGTGGTTTGGTTTTTTAACCGCCCCCGCTCCGTTGAAAGGTCCCCGGGGGTCACCGCTAAGTAGTACCCCGTTTGGGAGTTGGGGCTCAACTTGGGGTAGGTAATCGAATTGGACTTCATTTCCTTTAGGGTCAGCTGGGTCTGGCTCTGTTGCTTGCCGCTGGTGGAAAAGTTCTCGTTGCCCCATAAGAGGGTTGAAACGAGTACCAGGTCCAAGATGATAAAGGCGATTAAAAAGATCCACTGAATCCTGCGAAAGTTCATCTTAATCCCCCTTTAACAGGCTTTGATACTTGACCCAGTTACCGTGGTAGTAGACGTAATAGGTTGGCGAAAGCGTGACGAGCGACTTATTTTGGTCGGTCGCCCAGGTGTAGCCCAGCCGTAAGCCCTTGATGTCTTTGCCCTTTCCCGCTTGGTACAGGGCGTTTAAAACCGTGACCGTCGAGGGCAAGGTTACCTTTTGGCCACTCGCCGGCAGTGGGGTCCCCAGGCTTAACGGCGAGAGGTGGTAGCGTTCGACCCCGTCGTTATTGGCCTTAATCCGGACCGTCCCGTAGTCATTGTCACTAAAGATCGGGAAGCCCTCGACAAAGGAGCGGTAGGTAATCGTTTGACCGACCAAGGAGACGTTGTCGTATTGAACTTGTTCCAGGGGGACCGCAGTGTCGGCCAACAGGTCAAACAGGTGGGTGTACAAAGTCTGGGTGCCGTAGGAATTATCCTTTCCCAGGTAGTTTTCGTATTGAACCTGGCCGGTGCCCTTATTGTAAGTCATCCGCCGCGAATTACCGGCCGTGTAGGTAATTAGCTTACTGGTCGTTTGCGAACTGACCGTCGAAACGCTAGACGAGGCCATCAGGGTTTGGGCCATACTGTCCAGGTTTTGGTGGTTAATCGTTGAACGGTAGGTGGGCATGCTGATCTGGTGGGGGAAGGTGGTCAAAGGAATCCCGTTGACGATCTTGTGGTCAACGTTTAACTGGCTCCCCCCCACCAGGGACTTTTTGATCGCCGCAAGCGATTGACTGGTCGTCGTCAGCCGGTAGACCTGGTACTTTTCGTCAGCCATCAAGTAAACGGTCGGCGTCTTATCCAGGGTAATGACGATGTGGTTGATCCGCTTGAGCCGGGCCGTATCGACACTCTGGTTAAAGGTCTGGTTAAAGACCGTGGTCGCCACTGCATCGGGGTAGGAGATCATGATTGAGTTTTCGGTGCGTAGGTCCCGCAAGTAGGCCGCCGAATCGTTATTAACGACCCGGGTGAGGTGCTTTAACTTCCACTTGCGGACCTGTTGTTCAATCACCATGACCGGGTTTTTAGCCTGGTCATAGAGAAGCTTTTGCGACCGGTCCTGGTAGGTACGGATCACCTCGGTGGGCTTATAAATGTCACTCAGGGATTGAACGGTGTCTTGGCGCGCCGAGGTACTCGTGCTGTCCCCGCTGCCCCGCTCGTAGTGGAAGGGATTGATCCAGACGCTGGCCGACAAAACGGCCGACAGGGCCACCACGATCACCAGGGCAATCGTCAGGCTGCTCTTTTTAATCTGCTTGATCATCCCATTCCTCCTCTTCGTATGGTACGTATGGCAAAGAAATGTAGAAGGTGGACCCCTTGCCTTCAACCGAATCAACCCAGATTTGGCCGCCTAGCAGGTTAACGACTTCCTTTGAAATCGCCAAGCCCAGCCCGGTACCGCCCTGCTTTCTGGAGCGGGCCTTATCAACCCGGAAGAAGCGGTCAAAGATGTGGCCGAGGTCCTTTCTTGGAATCCCCAGCCCCTGGTCAGAAATCGACAGGATCACGTGGTTGTGGGTCTCCAACAGGTGGGCGGTAATGACCCCGCCGTCCGGTGAGTACTTAACGGCGTTATTCATGATGTTATCGACCACCTGGGTAAACTTATCGGTGTCGATTTCAACCCACAGGTCCTTTTTGGTGAAGTAACGGACAATCGTGTACTTCTTTTGGCTCGGATCCGCGGCCTCGTTTTTGATGATCATGTCAAAACGGTTGAGAATGTAGTTAAACAGCTCGTTAATGTTGACGTACTCCAGGTTTAACTTAGCCGTTCCCGAGTCCATCCGCGACAGGCTAAGGAGGTCGTTAATCATCCGGATCATCCGCTCGGTTTCATCCGATACCACCCCTAAGAAGCGGGGGGCTAATTCCGGGTCGTTGATCGCCCCGTCGCTGAGGGCTTCCACGTAGGACTTGACCGAGGTCAGCGGCGTCCGTAATTCATGGGAAACGTTGGAAACGAACTCCTTACGTTCACGTTCCTCTTTTTGCTGGGAGGTCACGTCATGTAAGACGCAAACTAGACCCGAGACAAAGCCCGATTCCCGCTTAATCGGCGAGAAGTAGGCCGATAAAATCAGGTCCTCGTTTAAATTATCCAAGATAACCTGGTCTTGGTCTTCGTCGACTAGGTGGCGAATCGAGAATTGGCGCCGAATCTTTAAGACGTCCAAAATCGACTTGCCGAGCACCTGCTCTTCGTCAGCGATGTTTAAAAACTGGAGGGCGGTGTTATTAACGATCGTCAGGTTACCCCGGCGGTCGGTGGCCAACACCCCGTCAGACATGTGGGAGAGGACCGAATCCAACCGGCGCCGTTCGGCATCCGAGGACTCTTGGGACTCCTCCACCCGCACCGAGAGGTTGTTGACTGCCCCGGCCAGTTGGCCTAGTTCGTCGTTGCCCATCACCTTAACCTGCCCGGAGAAGTCCCCACGGGCAATCCGCAGGGTCTGCTTGCGCATTTCTTCAATCGGCCGGGTAATTTCCCGGGAAATTAGGACCGCTAACCCCAGCCCCAGGACAATCGTGATCAAAGCCGCCGACAGGTAGATCAAGGAGATCGAGTTGATCGTCGAATAGACCCCCTCGAGGTTGGCCCGCATGTAAACGACCCCGACCACGTTATTGGCATTGCCACTGGCTAACAGCGGCACGACACTGACGTAGTAGCGGTTGTGGTTGGCGCTGTCGTAGAGGTTTTCGGTGTGGGAGCGGTTGTTGACCAGGGTGTTTTTGATGACCGTGTCGGTGGCCTTTTGCCCGACGATCCCCTGGTTGCCCGAACTACTGGTCCCGCGAATGATCCCCTTGGCATCGACCACCCGGATCTCAGTGATGCTGGTGTTATTGACCCGGGCGAGGATCGTTTTAATTTCCTTGTTGGCCGTCTTGGTATCGGTGCTGGTCAATTGGGTGGCCAAGGAGTTATCGATGTAAGACGGCAACTCAATTTGTTGCTTGAAGTTGGCGAGTTCTTGGTGTTCCAGTTGACGCACAAAAACCGCCCCCACCACTTCGAGCGTCAGCATCAGCATCAGCGCAAAGACAAGGGCGATTTTAAAGTGGATCGACTGGTAGAATTTGATTTTGCTGTTCACGATTCAGACCCTTAATCCTGATTCGGGTTGGCCAGGTAGTAACCGACCCCCCGCCGCGTGATCAGCCACTGGGGGTGACTCGGGTTATCTTCGATTTTTTCACGCAACCGGCGCACCGTTACGTCAACGGTCCGGACGTCACCAAAGTAATCGTAGCCCCACACCGTTTGCAAGAGGTGCTCCCGGTTGATGACCTGGCCAATGTGTTGGGCGAGGTAGTGCAAGAGCTCGAACTCCCGGTGGGTCAGGTTGATGTTTTCGCCCCGCTTGGTGACCGTGTAGGCGTCCGGGTGGATGGTCAAATCCCCCACCTTGATATCGGCAGTCCGGTCGTCGTTCGCCGGTGAAACGGTGGCGTCTTGGCGGCGCAGGTTAGCCTTAACCCGGGCCACTAGCTCACGGTTAGAAAACGGCTTGGTAACGTAATCGTCGGCCCCCAACTCAAGGCCCAAAACCTTATCGAGTTCCGAATCCTTAGCCGTTACCATGATGATTGGCGTCGAACGCTTAGCCCGCACCTGCTTAGCCACTTCCAGGCCGTCAATTTTGGGCAGCATCAGGTCTAAGACGATCAGATCCGGTGACTCGCTTTCGACCTTTTGCAGGGCCTCTTCCCCGTCGTAAGCCACGACGACTTCATAGCCCTCCTTTTCTAGGTTAAACTTAATGATATCCGAAATCGGTTTTTCATCGTCAACAACCAAAACTTTCTTGGCCATGTCGGTCCCTCCGCATCCATCTTTTTTCATTCTTCGTTAATTGATCGTAAATTTAATTATACCACACCGGGTGGGTGGATCCCGGCCCTCCAACTTTTTTCACAAAAAGGTCTTGCCAAATTAGACCACATCTGATATAGTTAGTAACGTTGTGTTAGACATGGCATGGGCAGTTAGCTCAGCTGGCAGAGCACCGGACTCTTAATCCGGGTGTCCAGGGTTCGATCCCCTGACTGCCCATTTCATTCCGTCACCGCTTGGGTGGCGGTTTTTTTGTATAAAAATGGCCATCCTCAATTGGCGGTGGAGCCCACTTTCCCTGGTCC
>SKEF01001747.1_pt1 | contig 18196 bp, 19 predicted proteins | sample 4826691 | NCBI WGS metagenome assembly SKEF01 (sample SAMN11008816, study PRJNA524170) | human gut metagenome | biome: Human fecal sample; material: Feces; isolation source: fecal sample from pouch patient p23, p27 | host: Homo sapiens | place: Israel: Tel-Aviv | collected 2016-08-24
GTATAGAACTAAATCTTTTACTTAATATTGTCATTTATTATCTTAACTCTTAGAGTTCAAGACACAACATTTCTTTTTTATTTTACATCATGTTGTTAAAGTCCCAGACTTCTGTCCAGCCTTCGTAGAAATCAGGCTCGTGGCAAACCATGAGAATGCTTCCTCTGTAGGATTTTAGGGCACGTTTGAGTTCTTCTTTGGCATCAACGTCCAAGTGGTTGGTTGGTTCGTCAAGGACAAGAACGTTATTTTCACGATTCATTAATAAACAGAAGCGAACTTTGGCTTGTTCACCACCTGAAAGCACCTGAATTTGGCTTTCAATGTGTTTTGAAGTCAATCCACAACGTGCAAGTGCTGCACGGACTTCTGCTTGATTGAGCGCTGGGAAAGCATCCCAAACAGCTTCGAGCGGCGTTTGACGATTTCCTGCTACGACTTCTTGTTCAAAATAACCAAGTTCAATGTAATCGCCACGTTCAACACTACCTGAAATTGGCGGAATAATACCAAGCAAGCTTTTCAGCAAAGTCGTTTTACCGATACCATTGGCACCAATGATAGCCACTTTCTGATTGCGCTCAAAAGTGAGATTGAGTGGTTTTGTCAATGGGTGGTCATAACCGATTTCTAAATTCTGTGTCTGGAAGATGAAACGACTTGGTGTACGCGACTCTTTAAATTCAAAAGAAGGTTTCGGCTTTTCAGATTGTAACTCGATGCGTTCCATCTTATCCAATTTTTTCTGACGTGACATTGCCATATTACGTGTGGCAACACGCGCCTTGTTACGATTAACAAAATCTTGTAAGTCTGCGATTTCTTTCTGTTGACGTTCATAAGCTGCTTCTAATTGTGCTTTTTTCATGGCATAAACAGCTTGGAAATTATCATAATCACCAGTATAACGCACCAAATCATGATTTTCCACATGATAAACGATATTGATAACATCATTTAAGAATGGAATGTCATGTGAAATTAAGACAAAGGCATTCTCGTAATTCTGTAAATAACGTTTCAACCATTCGATGTGTTCGGCATCAAGGTAGTTAGTCGGTTCGTCCAAAAGTAAGATATCTGGTTTTTCAAGCAACAGTTTTGCCAATAACACCTTGGTACGTTGCCCACCAGAAAGTTCGGTAACATCAGAATCCATACCAAAATCCATCACACCAAGGGCACGCGCGACTTCATCAATTTTAGCGTCTAAGGTGTAAAAATCACGTGATTCCAGACGGTCTTGTAGTTCCCCTACTTCTTCCATCAAAGCGTCCATATCAGCGCCATCATCCGCCATAGACATATAAATCTCGTTGATACGTGCTTCTGTCTTGAAAAGCTCATCAAAAGCTGTTCGCAAAACGTCACGCACGCTCATTCCTGCCTCAAGAACCGTGTGTTGATCCAAATAACCAGCCGTTACGTATTTTGACCACTCTACTTTTCCCTCATCTGGCTGCAAATGACCAGTAACAATGCTCATAAAGGTTGATTTTCCCTCACCATTGGCTCCGACAAGACCGATATGCTCCCCTTTTAACAGACGAAATGAGACATCCTCAAAAATCGTGCGCTCACCAAAACCATGACTTAAATGTTTAACTTCTAAAATACTCATTATTTATATTACTTTCATTCGTTTTTTATTGAAAATAGCTGCGCTAGCAGCCTAATTTTCAAATAATCTTTTCAATTATAGCATGAGTTTAAAGCCTAAATCAATGTTTTCTTTTATGAAAACGTTGATTTTCAGTAAGTAAAAAAGCTCTTGTTCAAGAGCTTGAAAAATCATTCAGAAATGGTTTTGGGTTGTGCGTGATGTGAAAAGATTTGTTTGAGAATTGGGTAGAGAATTGGAACAGAGATAATCGTTACCAGAGCTGAACCAAATGTACCACCGATTTTAACCAAGGCTGCTAGGAAAGCAACTTGAAACTGGAGACCACCAGCAACGCTATTGATAATCGTGTATTTGACAAGATTACTAATAATTTTTGTTATCGCTGCAATAATCCCAACAATAATAACGTTGCGCCTTTTATCATCAGAGTGCATTAATTTTTCAAACACAAAATGAAGAACCAGACAAACTATCAAAGACTCTAATATGGTAATCCAAACTTCTGCAGCGTATCCATTTAACACATCGAATAAACCTAGTCCGATAGCTGCTACTAGCGCACCTAATCGTGAACCGTAAAGTAAAACTGCAACAACCACTAAAGCATTTCCGAAATGGACAAATTGAGCTCCAAGAGGAATACGCAAAAATTGGACACTAATGAAAATTAAAGCTGCATATAAGCTTAATTCGACAAGTTGACGTGTAGTGAGATGTTTCATTCTTTTTCCTCCTTCAAGTGCTTCATTTGAATAGCTAAGTCCAACAAATAAGGTTCATAACAAAGTCCTAATTTCAAATCTCGTTTCAACTCTAAAGTCAATTGCAAGGTTTTATCAATAAAATCAAGCGCTACTTCTGCTGTTTTATCCAACGATAAGCCATGAAAATAACCAGCTCCCAAAACAGCACACAATAAATCACCTGTTCCAAAAAAATGATGCGGATAGGCCTTAGACATATGATAAGTGACGCTGCCGCTCTGTTGATTGAAATGTGCTAATCCGATTTGCCCTGCTTTGAAAGAAACACCCGTTAAAATCACGTGCTTATTATGAAATTTTTTAAGCCTTAAAAGCAATTCTTCAATATCTTTTCTTGTATAATCTTCACCGAGATAAGGAACATCTGCTAATAAACAAGCTTCAGTAATGTTTGGCGTAATGACATCAGCATTTTGGCAAAATTGCTGCATGGCGGTCACAAAATCTTGCTGATAGCCTGCATACAAACGCCCATTGTCAGCCATGATAGGGTCAACAAAACGTGCCAGTTTTCTTTGCTTAGCAAATTCTGCTATTTGATGCAATTGTTCTTGAGAGTTGAAATAACCAGTCATCAAGCCATCAACAGAAAAATTTATAGTATTCCACTGGGTTAAGAAGCCTGTTGTCGCTTGATTCAATTTTGTAATACTAATATTTTCAAAACCACCTGTATGCGACGATAAAAGCACTGTTGGCAACGGAATGACCTCAATCTGACAAGCTGACAAAATAGGTAAGGCCGTTGACAAGGCGACCTTGCCCAAACCGACAATATCATTGGCAACGATAACTGACTTTGTAGGATTCTTCATAAAAAGCAACTTTCTAATCTTTTCTCTAAAATAGCGATATCTTTAGATTAAGAGATTAAAAATATTGTAAGAAAATTCAATTTATAATACAATAGAAACAATTAAAAACTGTACGGGGACAGTCTATGACAAGTAAATATCAAGAAATCATGACGGCTATTGTAGAACAAATCGAATCTGGAATCTTAAAAAAAGGGGATAAAATCCCTTCAATTCGTGTCCTTAGTCAAACTTATCATTGCAGCAAAGACACGGTACAACGGGCACTTTTGGAACTCAAATTTAAAAATTATATCTATGCTGTTAACAAAAGTGGTTATTATGTTCTTGAAGGCAAAAGTCAAAAAGAAGAGCCACTTAATTTGAGTTTGACAGAATATAATAACATGGCGTACGAGGATTTCACGACGTGTTTGACAGAAACGTTAGTTAATCGTGAAAATTACCTTTTTAACTATTACTATCAACAACAAGGGTTGCAAGAGTTAATTCTATCCTTAAAAAACTACTTGGAAAAAGGGGCTATTTATGCTAAGGAAAACGATATTTTAGTCACTTCAGGAACCCAACAAGCGCTTTATATTCTTTCACAAGTTTCATTTCCAAATAAAAAGACAACGATTCTCTTAGAACAGCCGACTTATCACCGTATGATTGATTTAGTGGCTTCGCAAAATCTTCCTTACCAGACGATTGAGCGTGATTTTAACGGCATTGATTTGACGACATTAGAACGATTGTTTAAAACGCAAGATATCAAGTTTTTCTACACGATTTCACGTTTTTCAAACCCACTCGGGCTATCTTATACCGCAATTGAAAAGCAAAAAATTGTAGAATTAGCTCAAAAATATGACGTTTACATCATCGAAGATGATTACATGGGAGATTTCACGAAATCAACGGATTTGCCCCTGCATTATTATGATACGTCAGGTCATGTTATCTACCTAAAATCATTTTCAATGACCATTTTTCCAGCTTTGCGTCTTGGGACAATTGTGCTTCCTCAGCCACTAATGCAGACTTTTCTGGAATACAAAAAAATGATTGACTATGACACCAATCTCATTATGCAAAAAGCCTTGTCTCTCTATTTGGATAGTGGCATGTTTGAAAAAAATCTGAATTATCTGAGTCAGGTATTTCATGAACAAGTTGCTAAAACGACCGTGCTTCTCTCACAATTTCCAAATATTCAGCATTACAGCGCATCTCTCCAGCACCTTCTGATCGAATTGCCACAAGATAGACATTTAGGAGAACTCAAATTTACCAATAAAATCAATTATTTAGAAAATAGTTATCTGACAACTCCTCAAAAGCGTTTTATCCAAATTCCAAATGATATTCATTTATCAGAAACGCTAAATATTATTGCAAAATAATCTAATATTATGAGTTCTGATAATGCAAAGAATCCCCAGAAATTTAGCTTTCTGAGGATTTTTATGTTTACATTAATAATCTGGACGTAAAACACCTGTGACTGTTTCTTTGGTAGCTTCAACATCACCGTCAATGACAACGTCGATAATGCGTTTTGCATCTTCTGGTGGGCATGATACCAATGGTAAACGCAATGGACCAGTTTCAAATCCAAGGTAATTCAACACCGCTTTGACTGGTGCAGGACTAGGATAAGAGAACAATGCATTGACTTTCGGAATGAATTGACGTTGGATAGCTGCTGCTTTTTTAATATCGCTGTTTTCAATCGCTGTAAGCATTTCGTGCATTTCGTCACCGTTAACGTGAGAGGCAACAGAAATAACACCGTCAGCCCCAAGATTCATCGCATGGAAAGCGTCGCCATCCTCACCTGTATAAATCAAGAAATCATCAGGCTTGTGCTCGATAAGGTAAGCCATATTAGCAAGGCTTGTACATTCTTTCACACCAATAATATTTGGGTGTTCAGCCAAACGCAACATGGTTTCTGGTGTCATTTCAACAACAACACGACCAGGAATATTATAAATGATAATTGGAAGCTCGCTCGCATCGGCAATTGCTTTAAAATGTTGATACATACCTTCTTGAGACGGTTTGTTATAATAGGGAACAATAGCAAGACCAGCAGCAAAGCCACCAAATGCAGCTACTTCGCGCGCAAATTCGATAGAATCGCGTGTGTCATTTGTACCAACACCAGCAATTAACGGTACGCGACCATTAACGATTTTTTGAACAGCAGCAAAGAGCTCTAATTCTTCATCGTGGGTTAGTGTTGGACTTTCAGCAGTTGTTCCTGCTAACAAGATTCCATCAGTGTGGTGAGCAAGCAAATGTTCAACAAGTTTTGGCAGAGCATCAAAATTAATTGAGCCGTCGGCATTAAATGGGGTAATCATCGCAGTGATGATTTTTACATTTCTTAAATCTTCAATAGTCATAGTAATCTCCTATTCTGTTAATTGTGTGAGATTTAGGAATTGGTTTACAGTAAATATGCTCAAAGACCAGTCTCCTAGGAAACTGGCTTGAGTTATTTATGATTATTTGAGTTCAAATTTAAGTTCTTTAGTTGGGTGTACAAGACCACGTTCATGGAGAGTTTCAGCAATTTGAACAGAATTCCATGCTGCACCTTTAAGGAGGTTATCTGAAACAACCCACATATGGATACCATTTTCAACATCTAAGTCTTTACGGATACGACCAACGAATGTTTCGCGTTTGCCAACAGCATTAGCAGCTTGTGGGTAAAGTTGGTTAGCAACATCATCTTCAAGGACAGCTCCTGGGAAGGCAGCGATTGCCGCTTTAACTTCTTCAATTGGTGCTACTTCTTTTGTTTCGATATAAACAGATTCGGAATGAGAGAAAAGAACTGGCACACGAACACAAGTTGCAGAAACTGGAAGGTCTGGTTCTTCCATGATTTTCTTCGTTTCGTTTGTCATTTTCATTTCTTCGTAAGTGTAGTCATTGTCAGTAAAGACATCAATTTGCGCAAGAGCGTTAAATGCGATTGGGAAGTGTTTCTTATCACCACCGCATGGCAAAATATCAGCGTGAACATCTTTTGGTTCAGCACCGTCATTGACTACTTCTTTGATTTCACGAATAGTTTCGTTAATAGCTGATTGACCTGCACCAGATACGGCTTGGTATGTTGAGACGATAATACGGCTCAAGCCCCATTTTTGGCGGACAGGTTCCAAAGCAACCATCATTTGGATAGTTGAGCAGTTTGGACAAGCAATGATACCGTTGTGAGCATCCAAGGCGTGAGCATTGACTTCAGGTACGACAAGTGGCACATCTGGATTTTGACGGAAATATGATGTGTTATCGACAACAACTGCTCCTGCTTTAACAGCATATGGAGCGAATTTTGCTGACACAGAACCACCTGCAGAGAAAAGAGCAATATCAACGCCTTCAAATGAATCCTCGGTTGTCAATTCAACAGTAACATCTTGTCCCTTATACTTCAATACTTTTCCAGCAGAACGTGAAGATGACAAAAGACGTACTTTGTCAATAGGGAGTGTTGATTGTTCTAATTGTTGAATCATGCGAGTTCCAACGGCGCCTGTGGCACCAACGACAGCGACTGTATAGCCCATTTCAATACCTCTTCCTGGAAAATAGTGTACTATTCTCAATTTTCTAAAAAATTATAGTAGATACATTATACAATTTTTTGAGGTAAAAGAAAAGACTGAATTTTACTTAATTTTAAAAATATTTTGACAACAAAAAAATCCCTACCAAAAAGTAGGGAAACGAGGCACTCAAATGAGTGTGACAAAAAGGTTCACACAAATTGTCAAAGTCCGCTCCTGCGTTTCTAGTCGAACTAGAATGACCTCCTCTGCGCAAATAAACTCTCAAGTTGAGTTAATTCGGCTCATCGCATGCAACTAGTATATCACAGATAGTAAGATTTGCAAAGAGCTACTCTCACATCAACGGTGCGATGGTTTTGACAAGGAGTCCAATGATTTTTTCGTATGCTGGGCGATTATTAACCATTTCAGGGGTAACGCGTTTGCAGTCTTTTAAGGTTTGCAAACAGTCCTTATAAATATCCTGAATGGCATCGACTTTGTACATATAGGTAGCACATTCAAAATGGTGATACAAACTGCGGTAATCAAGGTTAATTGTCCCAACGACAGCTTTGCTATCATCGCTAATAAAGACTTTAGCATGAACAAAACCTGGTTTATAAAGATAAATTTTAACACCAGAGCGCATGAGTTTACTGAAATAAGTCTTGGCTAGAGCATATGGAATTGGTTTGTCAGGGATTCCTGGCATAATAATTCGGACATCTACACCACGTTCAGCCGCAAAACAGATAGCATGCTCCATTTCACTATCCAAAATAAGATAAGGTGTCATGATATAAACGTAGTCTCTGGCGTGGTTGAGGATATCAATATAAACATTTTCTCCTATTTTGTCGATATCTAAAGGAGAGTCCCCGTAAGGAATGACATAGCCGTTGGCACGCCTTGATTTCTCATGTTCAACCAGATAAGGCTCAACAACCAATTCTTTTTCGGTTACAGACCACATTTGCAAGAAAAGCACGACAAAACTGTTAACAGCTTCGCCCTCAAGCATGATTGCAGTATCTTTCCAATGACCAAAACGTTCTAATTTATTAATGTATTCATCTGCCAAATTCACACCACCTGTGAAGCCGACTTTACCGTCGATAACAATGATTTTTCGGTGGTCACGGTAATTATAATAAGTCGAGATAAATGGTGAAATTGGTGAAAATGCTTTAGCTTGAATTCCTAGTTTTTTCAGACGTTGTGTATAGTCAAAAGACAAGGTTGAAAATTCAATCATACCGTCATAAAGAACACGGACTTCGACACCTTCTTTCACTTTTTGCTCGAGAATACTAAGAATTTCACCCCACATAATTCCTTCAGCGATGATGAAAAATTCCATAAAAATGTACTTTTCGGCTTTCAGTAGCTGTTTTTTTAATTCTTCAAAAAAAGCTTCACCAATCGGAAAATAAGTGACCTCTGTATTTTGATAAGCTGGGAAATTTCCACGACTGCGGTCAAAATATTGTACCAAATGATAGGTTGTTGATGTGTTACCTTTTAAAACTTTCAAAATCTCTTGATTGTCTGGCAAATATTTAGCACTACTATCAACCAATTCGTTCATTCGTTGCTTGAGTCCGCGATACCCCCAGTCACGTTTGGTGTAAATGAGAAAAAGCGACCCCAATAATGGCGCGATCATAACCAAAATCAGCCATGTGACACGCGAGAGAGCATCCATCTCACTATTTACCAAATACAAAACAGCTGTAATAGCCAAAGCGCGCTCGATAATTTCCATCCAAATGCGGTATTGATCAACCCAAGCAAATGAAGCTATCAAGAAAAACAGTTGCAGTATCAAGAGAACAGAAATAACGGTTGTTCGACTAAAAATCCCTCGAAGAAAACTACGTCGGCTCTTATCCAACAAGCGCATAGCTTTATCTTTGTTTTTATTTTTATTTTCGATAATCATAACCTCCATGTTCGTCTGTTCTTGCTAACCATTATATCATATTTTGAAAGATGTTTTTATAACTTTGAACTATCGAAGAGACTTCTGAGTCGTGATATAATGTACCGAACTTATAAATGGTATAGGAGGAGCAATATGTTAACAACGATTTTAACAGCTATTCTGTCTTTTGTTGGTACAAATATCGATGATATCTTTGTATTAATTTTGTATGCAGAGGTAACAACGCGCCATGGATTAAAATAAGTCGTTCTCGGACAGTATGCTGGAATTGGGTGTTTGGTTGCGATAAACATTTTAGGTGCATTAGGAACACAGCTTTTTCCACCACAATATGTAGGATTGTTAGGATTTCTTCCAATAATTCTTGGAAGAAAGGCTTGGTTTGATTATCATAACAAAGAAAAAACGAAGGCAAACGGAGCAGATAATATTGGAGTATATATTCCTGTATTTAGCCAATATGACTTAGTTGATTTTTTCACTACTTTAATTATCTTCGCTGGCATGATTTATTTGTGGTGTTATATAGGACACCATATAGCAAATATTTCTTATGTTAGAAAAAAATAACATGCTATCAACAGATTCTTGTTCCTTTAGTTCTAATTATTTTGGGAGTAAGTATTCTTGTTAAAAACTACCTTTAGAATAGTTTACTGAAAACAAAAAGATTGGTGCCTAACGCTACCAATCTTTTTTGTTTTCAATTTTAGAACAATCCGATAGCTGTGCCGTCTTCAGCGACGTCCATGTTAAGTGCAGCTGGTTTTTTAGGTAAACCAGGCATTGTCATCACATCACCTGTGAGAGCGACGATGAAGCCTGCACCAGTTTTTGGTACAAATTCACGGATTGTGATATCAAAATCTTCTGGTGCTCCGAGGAGTGCTTGGTTATCAGAGAAGCTGTATTGTGTTTTAGCCATACAAACTGGCAATTTATCCCAGCCGAATTGGGCAAATTGTTTCAATTGTGTTTTGGCTTTCTTGCCAAAGATAACTTTGTCACCGCCATAGATTTCAGTCACAATCTTAGTAACTTTTTCTTCAAGAGAATCTTCATCTGAATAAAGACGTTTGTAATCGGCATTACCATTTTCAACAGCATTAACAACAGCATTGGCAAGGTCGATACCACCGTCAGCACCATTTGCCCAAACGCTAGCAAGTTCTACTGGAACGTCGATTTCAGCGCAAAGTTCTTTAAGCACAGCAATTTCAGCTTCAGTATCTGCGACAAATTCATTGATTGCTACGACTGCTGGTACGCCAAATTTACGAACATTTTCAACGTGACGTTTAAGGTTAGCAAATCCAGCACGAACTGCTTCAACATTTTCTTCACCAAGGTCTGTTTTAGCTACGCCACCATGCATTTTAAGGGCACGAATTGTAGCAACAATAACAACCGCATCTGGTGTTGTTGGAAGATTTGGTGTTTTGATATCAAGGAATTTTTCAGCACCAAGGTCAGCACCAAACCCTGCTTCTGTGATTGTGTAATCAGCTAAGCGAAGCGCTGTTGCTGTTGCAAGAACTGAGTTACAACCATGAGCAATGTTAGCAAATGGTCCGCCGTGAACAAAAGCTGGTGTTCCGTAGATCGTTTGAACAAGGTTTGGTTTGATAGCGTCTTTAAGGATAAGTGTCAAAGCACCTTCGACTTTAAGATCACGAACGTAAACTGGTGTACGGTCATAACGGTAAGCAACCACGATATTTGCCAAACGTTCTTTCAAATCGTTGATATCAGTTGCTAAGCACAAGATTGCCATGATTTCTGAGGCAACAGTGATGTCAAAACCGTCTTCACGTGGAATACCATTAACAGGGCTGCCAAGACCAATTGTGACATGACGAAGGGCGCGGTCATTGAGGTCAACAACACGTTTCCAAATAATACGACGTTGGTCAATGCCAAGCTCGTTTCCTTGATGAAGGTGATTATCGATAATTGCTGAAAGGGCATTGTTTGCCGTCGTAATCGCATGCATATCACCTGTAAAGTGGAGATTAATATCTTCCATTGGAAGAACTTGGGCGTAACCACCACCTGCTGCTCCACCTTTGATTCCCATGACAGGACCAAGAGATGGTTCACGCAAAGCAAGCATAGTTTTTCTGCCGATTTTATTTAAAGCATCAGCAAGACCGATTGACATTGTTGATTTTCCTTCACCTGCCGGTGTTGGGTTAATCGCTGTTACAAGAACCAATTTACCTGGTTTGTTTTCTTGGATAGATTTGATTTTATCGAAAGACAATTTAGCTTTGTATTTGCCATAAAGTTCAATATCATCAAATGTAATACCGACTTTTTCAACAACTTCTGTGATTGGTTTGAGTGCGACACTTTGTGCAATTTCGATATCAGATTTCACGGGATTCTCCTCTGGTTAGTTAATGATTAATAAAAATATTATAACATACTTTTTCAAAAACGCACATTATTTCCTTTTGTAAATATCAATGTTCGTTTTTTGTGTTTATGAAATTTACAACAATAGTTTTAAATTAATTAAAAACAACTTTTCGTTAAATACGATAACTTAGGCTAATATATGATTGTCTCGGTAAAAGAGTTTTGAGAGTATTAAACCAATCCCAGTACTAATCAGAACTTTTAATAAACTAATTACAAGTCAAAAGGACAGTTACTAATAAGAAATACCGAACAATCAAGGTCAAAAGTAGATTACTTCGGTTGAAAACAAGATTTGTATTTAGTAAGCCTTGGATTGTTGCACTGATAAGGCTGATTGTTTGGTGATATTAATTATTCCACCATCAATATTGAGTGTAGATATTTCTTAAAGAAGTATCTTCGTTATTATTATCGGAATGAATAGCACCTTCGGTAGAAGTCAAATTAAGACCTGATAAAAATGATGCCACCACTCCTGCTAAAGGCGCTAGAAACATTAATCGCATGAAAATGGAAGATTCACCGTATGTTCGTTTAGTATTCGTGGATTTTCTGCCATAGCTTATCTAACTTCTTCAGATTCAGAAACAGCAATTAAACCATTTAAATAAAGGGTGGACTAACAGTAAAGGTATTGACAACACTACTGTCGTAACGTTCCAAAACTACCATCTGAATAGATAGCTAAATCATCATAATCAGATTGTCGATTGGTACTACGATATATCACACCGTTTTTAATCACATAACCTGACGTATTAGCGCTGTAATAGTCACCGTTAATGGCAAAAATGCATTTTTACTTGAAGCTATACTAGACGTGGTTTCTGTAATATTCGTTCCCAAAGTGTCCTGCGCTAACGCTGTTTTTAAATAATCTGTACTAGAAAGTGTAATATCTGCTACATAATACGTTGTATTGCTTGTGTTTCCTGTCGTAATGATGATAGAGATATTGTCATCTTGATATGAAGTATCTGTTGTCGTCACTTCGCCTGTTTCTGTCGATGCCGTCGTGCTACTGCAACTTTAGTTACCGCTGATGGTATCACAAATGTTTTCAAAAGAACATAAACATTTGCAGATAATATAACAAAGTGTAAGCATATTTTTTAGAAGTCTCATCACCTTCTCTGTTCATCCAACATAAACTTAGTTAAGCCTATCAAATTTGGCCAAAGATCTTCTGAAAAATAGCTAAAAGAAAACCAAATTCTTGATTTTTGTATTAATCAATTTACGAAAAAAATGTTTTTGTGTACAATAAATCTATGAAAATCTTAATCACATCTGGTGGAACAACCGAAAAAATCGATTCTGTTCGTGGTATTACTAATCACGCAACAGGAAGTTTAGGAAAATACATTGCAGAAATGTTTTTACAAAATGGGCACGAGGTGACTTTAGTAACAAACAAAGGAGCTGTCAAACCACAAAAACAACCATATTTGACAACCTATATCGTCTCAAATGTTGATAGTTTGGTTGAAACTTTAGAGCCACTTGTTAAGACACATGACATTTTTATTCATAGCATGGCTGTGTCTGATTACACTCCTCTCTATATGACTGATTTAGATGAGATTGAAAATGCTGAGCACATTTCAGATTTGCTGACACAGCAAAATACCGAATCAAAAATTTCATCTAAAGCAGACTATCAAGTGCTCTTTTTAAAGAAAACGCCTAAAGTTATCAGCTTGATCAAAACATGGAATCCTGATATCATGCTGATTGGCTTTAAATTATTGGTTAACATCAGCAAGGATGAATTGTTTGCGGTGGCGCGTGCTAGTTTGAAGAAAAATAAAGCACACTATATCGTCGCCAATGATTTAAGTGAAATCAATGGGACACAGCACCACGCTTATTTGCTCAGTGAAAACGACGTAACCGAAGCCGAAACAAAAGCTGAGCTGGCTAAATTAATTTTTGAAAGGGTGACAAATCATGACTAAAACAATCGTACTGGCTGTTTCAGGGAGCATTTCTGCCTATAAAGCAGCTGATTTAAGCAATCAGTTAACCAAATTAGGGTATCAAGTGCACGTTTTAATGACTGAGGCTGCAACGCAATTTATAACGCCACTAACATTGCAAGTTTTATCAAAAAATCCTGTTCATCTTGATGTTATGAAAGAAGACGACCCAAAAGTTGTTAATCATATTGAACTAGCAAAACAAGCCGACTTATTCGTAGTTGCTCCTGCTTCTGCTAATACAATCGCTAAATTAGCTCATGGTATCGCAGATAATATTGTTACAGCAACTGCGCTAGCTTTGCCGACAGATACTCCCAAATTGATTGCGCCAGCTATGAATACCAAGATGTATGACAATCCACTAACGCAACGCAATTTACAAATCTTGCAAGAAGTCGGTTATCAAGAAATTGAACCGCGTTCAAGCATGCTTGCCTGCGGTGATGTTGGACGTGGTGCTCTTGCTGAATTAGACGCTATCATTCAAAAAATTCAAGACACCATTGAGAACTAAAAATCAAAACCGACACTTGTCGAGACAGCTGTAAATTGGTATAATGAATTGGACATTTGGAAAACTAAAAATTTCAAATGCTACATTTTTCAGTCCATTTAGGAGGAATTATGAAAAAAAATAAAGCAGCAACCGATGTTGCTATTATTGCTATCTTCTTTGCTATTATGCTTGTGATAAATTTTCTAACAAGCTTAGTGTTTAACCTTTGGCCTGTTCCAATCAAGCCTACGCTCGTGCATGTTCCAGTTATTATCGCTTCTATTGTCTATGGACCACGAATTGGCGCTATCCTAGGTGGATTAATGGGGATTATGAGTGTTACCGTAAACACTCTGACATTGTTACCAACAAGTTATCTCTTTTCTCCATTCGTTGAAAACGGGAATTTTGCTTCGCTAATCATTGCTCTTGTTCCACGTATTCTAATCGGTATAACACCTTATTTTGTTTATAAATGGCTACATAATAGAACTGGACTTGTTATCGCTGGTGCGATTGGTTCGATGACAAATACCATTTTCGTTTTGGGAGGCATTTTCCTACTCTTCTCAAACGTTTATAACGGAAATATCCAAGCTCTGCTTGCTATTGTTTTTGGAACAAATGCTATCGCTGAAATGATTATTTCTGCCATTTTAACACTTGCACTTGTTCCAAGTTTACAAAAAATTAAAAATTAATGTTGAAAATCATGGGCTAAAAAGCTCGTGATTTTTTACTTAAAGCTAGTAAAATTTTCAAGTGTTTTCAAGAGTTAAACAACCGTTTGCGTAATCTTCAAAAAATTCCTCAAAACCCTTATATATCAATATATTCACTTATCTCAAATTAGGACTAGAAAAATCTTTTACAAAGTGGTATAATGAAAGCGTTTAGAAGAACAGAAAAAGGAGTTCCATTATGACTTACACTGAAAACTATCAAAAATGGCTTGACTTTGCGGAACTACCCGACTATCTCCGCGAAGAATTGGTAGCCATGGATGAGAAAACCAAAGAAGACGCCTTCTATACAAATCTTGAGTTTGGTACTGCAGGCATGCGTGGTATCATTGGTGCTGGTACTAACTGCATTAACATCTACGTTGTCCGCCAAGCAACTGAAGGTTTGGCAAAACTCATCGAAACTAAAGGTGAAGACGTTAAAAAACGTGGTGTTGCGATTGCTTACGATTCTCGCCACTTCTCACCAGAATTCGCATTTGAATCTGCTCAAGTTTTAGCAAAACATGGTATTAAAACTTATGTCTTTGAATCACTTCGTCCAACACCAGAATTGTCATTTGCAGTTCGTCATCTTGGCACATTTGCAGGTATCATGGTAACTGCTAGTCACAACCCAGCTCCATTTAACGGTTATAAAGTTTATGGTGAAGACGGTGGACAAATGCCACCAGCTGACGCTGACGCTTTGACTGACTTTATCCGTGCTATCGAAGATCCATTTGCTATCGAATTGGCTGACCTTGAAGAAAGCAAGGCTTCTGGTCTTATCGAAGTTATCGGTGAAGCTGTCGATGCTGAATACCTTAAAGAAGTCAAAGATGTTAACATCAACCAAAAATTGATTGATGAATACGGTAAAGACATGAAGATTGTTTACACACCACTTCATGGTACTGGTGAAATGCTTGCTCGTCGCGCACTTGCTCAAGCTGGTTTTGATTCAGTTCAAGTTGTTGAAGCTCAAGCTGTTCCAGACCCAGATTTCTCTACTGTAAAATCTCCAAATCCAGAAAACCAAGAAGCTTTTGCTCTTGCTGAAGAACTTGGTCGTAAAGTTGACGCTGATGTTCTTGTCGCAACTGACCCAGATGCTGACCGTCTCGGCGTTGAAATTCGTCAAGCAGACGGTTCATACCGTAACCTTTCTGGTAACCAAATCGGTGCCATTATCGCTAAATATATTCTTGAAGCTCACAAAACAGCTGGAACTCTTCCAGAAAATGCAGCTTTGGCAAAATCAATCGTTTCAACTGAATTGGTAACAAAAATTGCTGAAAGCTACGGCGCTACAATGTTTAATGTCTTGACTGGTTTCAAATTTATCGCTGAAAAAATTCAAGAATTTGAAGAAAAACATAACCACACTTACATGTTTGGTTTCGAAGAAAGCTTCGGTTACCTCATTAAACCGTTCGTACGTGATAAAGATGCTATTCAAGCTGTTCTTATCGTTGCTGAAATTGCAGCTTACTATCGCTCACGTGGTTTGACATTGGCTGACGGTATTGAAGAAATCTACAAAGAATACGGGTACTTCGCGGAAAAAACAATCTCAGTTACGCTTAGCGGTGTTGATGGAGCTGCTGAAATCAAGAAAATTATGGATAAATTCCGTGACAATGCCCCTGCACAATTCAACACAACTGATATTGTAAAAACTGAAGACTTCTTGACTCAAACAGCCACAAGCGCAAACGGCGTTGAAAAATTGACAACTCCACCAAGCAATGTATTGAAATACACACTTGCAGACGATTCTTGGATTGCCGTTCGCCCTTCAGGTACTGAACCAAAAATCAAATTCTATATCGCTACAGTTGGTACAGACTTAGCTGATGCAGAAGCTAAAATTACTAATATCGAAAAAGAAATCAACAATTTCGTTAAATAATGATTGATTAATATCAAAACAACTCCTTCTATCATGAGGAGTTGTTTTTTTACTTATTTAATAAAGAATTTACATCAATCTTTTTCTATTATCTATCCATAAGTCCGCAAATGCTGGAATATCCCGTATTTACGGACTTTTTTTAACTTTCTTATCGGTTGATACATTGCATAACTCCGCTTATTTCCGCTTCAATCTGCCTTGAAAAGTAGTAAATCAGTAGTAATTCTGTCTTTTACTACTAGGCTACAAATCGCTGTAATTCTGATTTTACAGTTTCCAGCGAAGCATGAGCGTAAAGGTTCAGCGTGATAGTTATATTTGAATGTCCCATAACATATTGCAATGCCTTTGGGTTCATTCCTGCATTTGCTAATCTTGTGCAGAATATATGACGCATGATGTGTGGTGTAATTCTAGGTAGCTGTTCTTCGTGATTACCGTTGTACTTCTCTACAAGGTTTCTGAACATTGCTTTATAGTTTACTGCCACTTGCGGATTGCCGTTGCGATTGATAAATAGAAAATCTCTGTAACCGTCAATCACAAGGTCTTTCTGTTTCCTGCGGTGTTTCAGTATGTTCTTAAATGATTGATACACCTCGTCGCTCATAGGTATCTGTCTGATACCATTTTCTGATTTTGGTGGTTGCACCACATAACCAATTTTCGATACTTTGATAAGCTGGTGGTCGATATTGATTATTCTGTTTTTAAAGTCTAAATCATTTACTGTCAGTCCGCAAAATTCAGAAATACGAAGTCCAGTCCGTAACAAAATGATGATTTCATCATAATGCTTTCGGTAACATACATCACTTTTAACATAGGTCAGCAGTTGTTCTTCCTGCTCCTGCGTCAAGGCTTGTCGGTTCTCCGTGTCATTTTTCATTACACTACTTAAACTAAAATCAAATGGGTTCTTTCTGATACAATCATCATGCAATGCCATTTTAAACGCTGGCTTCAATGCTCTTTTATAAAAAAGAACCGTACCATACGCCAGCCCATTGTCCTTTAATTCAAGTAGCCAAGTCTTAACATCTGAAATTTTAACCGTATCAATGCTTTTTGCACCAAGCTTGTCCTTTTTCAAAAATTCCAGTAGGTAACTGTAAGTGTTTTGTGTAGTCAGCCTTGCATTTCTCTGTTGTTTCAGATATTTCTTGAAAAGCTCATACACCGTCATTTTCTTTCCAACGGTGTCTATGCCGTCGTTGATGTCTTGACGTATTTCTTGCTCTTTTTCCCGTAAGGAAATATCTTCACGTTTTCCTGCTGGCGTTCTGTCTGTCGGTACAAGTTTCCATGCGTAAACAAATTGCGTTTTTCCAAATGCGTCCACATATTTATATGCGTATCTCCCGTCTTTTCGCTGGCTCTCACCCGTTCTTAATATACGATTTTTGTTATCCCGTCTTTTTTCAGACATTGCTTTTCGCTCCTTTCAGAACGGAAAGAGCTTCGATATGAGATATTATAATTATACCACATACGAAGCCCGTTTTCACTATATAACATTCAAGGTATCAAAGAATTTTTCAAAGGGTTTACGCTTTATCTGAATACGGTTTCCATTCATAATAAACCAGTCAGCGTCGGGATTTTCTTCTACCAGCCTACGCAATTTCTTTTCGCCAATTCTAAAATATGTTGAAGCTTTTTCCAAAGTTAAAGAATATTTCAACCAGATAGGCACATCAGTATTGTTCATAATCTATGCACCCCCTTTACTGTGTGTCGTTTTTTACAAGCAGGCAGACGGCTTTGGAAAGCTCCGTTAGTATTTCAACTATTCCCATTCTTGTGGGAAGAACCGCATCATGCGGACGTATCATTATTCTGTGAGGATAGGTCGTGGCAAAGCGACTTTTCCAACAGTCGCTCTCGGATCACTGCGTGGGTCGCTCGCTTTATTTTGGAAAGGTCATGGCGTACAGTCCCCGTGG
>SKEF01001788.1_pt1 | contig 17867 bp, 10 predicted proteins | sample 4826691 | NCBI WGS metagenome assembly SKEF01 (sample SAMN11008816, study PRJNA524170) | human gut metagenome | biome: Human fecal sample; material: Feces; isolation source: fecal sample from pouch patient p23, p27 | host: Homo sapiens | place: Israel: Tel-Aviv | collected 2016-08-24
CAGGATCCATTGTGACCGTTCCCATCTGCGGATCCGGTGACTCTACATAGATCAGGTAGGAATGCTCTACTTCTTTAAAGTTTGCAGTCAGTTCCATATTTTCCTGGATCTGGAATACGTACGGATTCTCCTTGCTGACAATCTCCTGGGTTCCTTTCTTTGTGAATCCTACGAATTCATAATCCTCGGATGCCGGCACTGCACTCACCTTGATCTCGGTTCCTGCCTCATAGGTATCCTGCTGCGGTTCTACTGCAACGCTTCCCATCTTCTCATCATTTGCTGCAACAGAGAATGTATATTTTTCTGCAGGGATCTTTTCAAAGTTTGCAGTCAGATCCAGATCCTTTGTCACCTCAAATACATATGGATTGGACTCACTGATCACGTTTCCTTCTGCATCGGTCCAGTTTACAAAACGGAATCCTTCGTTTGCCACTGCGATAACTTCTGCTTTTTCTCCTTTTTTGTAGCTTCCGTCTGCTGAATCAATGGTTACAGTTCCCATTGTATTGTCATTGGCTTTGATCGTTACATGGAAGATTTCTTCTGGCACTTCTTCTTTCACAAAGTTTGCAGTCAGATCTGTATTTTCTGTGATTGCAAACTTGTATGCTGCTTCTGTGCTGACTTCTTCCTCTGTTCCGGTCTTTGTCCAGTTTACAAAGCGGAATCCTTCCTTCGCTTCTGCTTTGACTGTTACCTCAGTTCCTGCTTCATAGGAATCCTGCTGTGGTTCTACACTCACGATTCCCATTTCTTCTGCATTCGCTGCTGCCTTCAATGTGAAGTTCTCTTTTTCCGGCTCTGTAAATGTAAACTTAAATGGAGCTGGAATTGATTCATTTCCTGCGTTATCTACTGCTGTAATACGTACCTCATAAACAGTTCCGACTTCCAGTTTATCCATTGTAAATTCTGTGTTCTTACTGTCCCCGATCTTCACACCATTCTGATAAATATTATAGCTTGCCACGTCTGTGTCAGCCGGTGCTGTCCATGTCAGCTTTGCTGAATCCTCATCAACAGGTGTTGCTTTGATTTCTGTAACGACTCCCGGTTTTACCACATCTGTTGTTGTAATTCCGTGAATTTCAATCGCATTTTCAGACGGCACATCTTTTGTATTCAGCGCAAAAATGTTAAAGTCATAAGTCACACCCGATTCCAATCCTTCAATCCGGATTCGCGTATCTGAGGTCTTGACTTCCTGATCATTCCATTTTACAAGATAAGATGCTGCACCCTTTACCTGACCCCATTCCAGAATCACAGCTGAACTTTCAACATGTACTGCTTCTCCTTGTACTTCTCCGATTTCCGGAACATTTGGATCTCCAAGTGCTTCCATCGCCGCATTCAGAGCTGCTGCTGCTTTTTCAACCGCATCCTGATCTGCATCCGCATTATTCATTACTTCTACTGCCACTTTGTATGCTTCCTTAAATGCTTCCCATTTGTCCGCATCATATGCGCCCTCTATGAGTCCGGCCCCGCTTTCGATGGCTGTCTGAAGATCCGCTTTATTCACCTCCGCTGCCTGTACCGGTGCGAAGATTTTTAAGTAGTCAAGGTTTGCCTGTGTTTTTCCGTCACGAGCTACAATTGTGCATCTGATTGTATGCTGTTTGTTCTCAAGATTTTTTGCTTCAAAAATCTTCTGCTGTGGATCTCCTCCACCGGATCCCGCTAATGATACATTTTCAGCTTTTCCACCATCAATGCTTACATCATAACTTGCAAAGTTTGCATGTTTCTGTGCATAAACTTCAATTCCAGTTCCTGTAAACGTATATTCAAAATATTTACCTGCCTGGTTTCCAGTTGAAGGAACTTCTGTCTTTGTCTTTCCATGATGTTTCTCCGGCTCTCCAGCCCATGTAGACCATTCAGAGCCGCTCCAGCTAATCGCATCATTTCTCTTTCCATCCTCAGATGCATCTTCTACGATCGTCTCTCCGGAACCAAGGTCTCCAAAGAGTGCCACAGTCAGTTTACAGCTTCCGCTCACTTCAGAATCGGCATTTGCTGTTGCTGTGATCGTCACTTCTCCGTTTTTCTTGTGAACTGTCACCAGTCCGTTTTCATCTACGGATGCGATGCTTGTATCAAAAGAAGTCCATGTAACACTCTTGTCTTTTGTATCTCCCGGTGTTACTTTTGCCTGCATCTGTACAGTGCCTTCTTTTCCGATCGTTGTAATTCCGGAAACTGTAGATACTTCTACTTTCTCCGGCAGTGTGATCGTATTATCCAGAATATTCAGAGCATCCAGTTCTACTTTTGTACCAGAACTTGCATCTACTTTTTCATTGAGCACTTTCAGCTCTAATGTATGTGTACCATGCTTCAGATCATCCTTTTTAAATACAACCTGCTGACGTTTTGTAGTAGAACTGTATGTATCTACCTTTCCGCAAGACTCTCCGTCAATAAATACTTCGTATTTTCCACGGTCTGTATTTGTACAAGTAATCACTTCGATGCCTGTTCCCACAAACTCCAGTTCTACAGTCTCTTTTCCTGTCGGTTTGTTCAGATACTTGATCGTATCCTTGTAGTTGCCTTCGTTTGCTGTGTCCCAGTCACCCCATGCACCTGTATACACAATATGCGGATCCTTATTATCAATCTTTCCTGCTCCAAGCGGCTCTGTCAGCTCTACTTTTTCACTGAGCTTTGTCTCTTTGCCATCGACTACTGCTGATACCTGATATCGGATCGTACCCAATGCCTTATCTGCATTTTTATCAATGTATTCTGTTTTTTCTACACCGCCTGCAATTTTCTGTACGTCTCCGGACTCAATCTGACGATATACATTGTAAGTAATGTCTTTGTCTTTTTTCGTCTTGACTTCATCCCATGTCAGTTTTCCTGTATTATCATCTGTACGTTTTGCAGATAATCCTGTCGGTGCCTCCCCTTTCACAGGAACATCTTTGACATAATACGTCTGTCCGGCCTGTGTCTCAAAGGAAACTCTGTCCTGAGATTCTACTTTTACATCTACAACATTTCCATTTGCATCTGTAATTGTTGCAAAGGAAGCATTTGGAACCTGAACAGTTGCTGTTCCTCCGTTATTTGAAAGAATCTCTGCGCTTGTCAGATGTTTGTTCTTCCAGTTCATGGATACTTCAAAGTTTCCGCGTGCAACCAGTCCGCTGACACTTCCTGATGCCCATGCATCCGGCAGTGCAGGAAGCATATTGATATATCCCATGTTGCTCTGCAGAAGCATCTCTGCAACACCTGATGTCATCCCAAAGTTTCCGTCGATCTGGAATGGCGGATGCGTATCCCAGAGATTGGTCATAATTCCGTTTTTAAACAGATCTGTGATCAGCTTATATGCACGGTTTCCATCTGCCAGTCTTGCCCATGTATTGATTCGCTGTCCCATTCCCCAGCCGGTACTTTCATCTGTACGGTTGTTCATGGACACTCTTGCTGCCTCAAAGTACTCCGGTGTATCAGATGAGATCAGATCTCCCGGGAAAAGTCCCAGCATATGGGAAATATGTCTGTGCCCGTATCCCTGTCCCATACTGTTTACAGTCGTTTCTTCATACCACTCTTTGATCTGTCCGCTATCGCCAATCTCGATCGGTCCTTTTAACCTGGACTGATGATCTTTCCATGTTGCCACCAGATCCGCATCAACACCAAGAGTTTCTGCTGCTTTGATAGTATCCTCATATAACTGCCAGATCAGTGTCTGCTCATAAGTATTACCTGCCGTTCTTGGTCCATGCTCCGGTGAATAACTTGGTGAAGATACCAGATGTCCGGTTCCATCATCTATCAAAATATTATCGTAGAAAATTGCCTCTTCCTTCATCATTGGATAGATGTAATTTTGCATATAGGATACATCACCTGTAAATTCATAGTATTCCCAGCAATTCTGAAGAATCCACGGTACCGCTGCCGGTGACCATCCCCAGTCAAATGACCATCCCGGACAAGTCCATCCAAACGGATTGTTCTGGGTATGTGCCATAAATCCCTGATCCACACCTGCATAAATTTTTGCAGTAACACGTCCTGGTTCTCTTAAAGAATCTACGTACGAAATCAACGGCTGCGCACACTCTGCCATATTCGTAGAATAGGTCGGCCAGTAGTTCATCTGCAGATTAACATTCATATGATAGTCAGAATGCCATGCTGAGCTGTTCGCTCCAACCCAGATTCCCTGAAGGTTAGACGGAAGTGTCGCTCTGGACGGATCATCTTCCGGTGTCTCTCTGGAAGACTCAATTGTCAGATAACGGCCGTACTGGAACAGCATCACTTCCAGGTAGCGTCTCTCCCGCTCGCTTGCTGAACCATCATTATAAGCTTTCAACAGTTTATCTGTTGTCTTCTCAGAAGGAACCTGTCCAAGATCCAGATTGACACGGTCAAAGATAGAAGAGTAATCATCCACATGTGCCTGTTTCAAAGTATCATAAGAATCATTTACTACAGTATCTGCTGCTTTATCTACATAAGCACGCACTCTGGAAGCGACCTGCTCCTGGCTTTCCCCTGTGCGATATACCGGATAATCATTCTTGTAATCTGTTCCAATCGATGTAATAATCGTAACAGCCTTTGCATCCTTGACTGTGACCTTTTCGTCTCCGTCTTCTGTTGTTCCGCCTTCTGTCAGAACCTTTGTCTGAGAGCTGAATCTCATCTGATTGTCTTTCAGCTGTCCGTCGATGGAAATCAGCGCATCCTTAACTGTTGTTTCCCACTCTCTCTGGTAAGACTGCGCCTGTATTGTATTTTTGTTGCTTCCACCGCCTGCTTCATTATCCGGCTCCACTCTGACATCCAGATTCAGCTTATCGCCACCTTCCGCAGTCAGTCGTGTCACAAGTACATTGTCCGGATAACTTACAAAGTTCTCACGAGTATAATGTGTATCCCCGTTATCATACTCAACTCCGGCAATTGCCGTATTCAGATCCAGTGTTCTCTCGTAATTTTCAACGTCTTTGTCCGAGATACCTTTAAAATCCAGATACATATTTCCGTAACTCAGATAATATCCGTATCCGTTTACTCCTGCATCATCACTTAAACCTACCAGTTCTCCACACTTACTGCTTGCTGCATCATTGTCCCCATTAGCAAACAGTTGCTGAATCTCTTTTACTGTCTGTCCGTTTCTTCCTTTTTCTTCCAGGTTTCCTCCGTTATAATCCGGACGGCTTTCGCTTGGTCCGCCGGACCAGAGTGACTTCTCATTCAACTGAATACGCTCTGTCTGCACACCACCAAATACACTTGCCCCGATTCCACTGTTTCCGATTGGAAGAGACCATTTTTCCCATCCATCATAACTATCCGGTGCTGCGCTTGTATATCTCAGCTTTAATTCGCTCCTGTCCTGAGATTCTTCTGCATGAACGACTGAATTGGAAACCGGAACTGCAGATGCTGCAACCACTGCTGCCAGTGCACTGGCCAGAACACGTTTTGTCTGTTTCTTTCTCCTTGTTTTCATGTATACCCTTTTTCCTCTCAAAATTTAAAATAAAATCTTACTGACTATACCTCTCTTAACCTCCTTCTTCACCTTAAACTGAAGATTTGTAATGGTTATAACATAATCAATTCGGAAAGTAAATTTACAAAACTACTACTTTATGTCATTATTTTACTGTTTCAGAAAAATGTGGCAGATTTTTAACCTTTTACACAAAAGGGACTACTCTTTCGAATAGTCCCCTGTCTCTTATTCTAATTCTTCTCCGTTGGATGCAATGACCTTCTTATACCAGTAGAAAGAATCTTTTCTGCTTCTTTCCATAGATCCGTTTCCGTCATCATCCATATCTACATAGATAAAGCCATATCGTTTTCTCATCTCTCCGGTAGATGCGCTGACAAGGTCAATACATCCCCACGGTGTAAATGCGATCAGTTCTACTCCGTCATCGATTGCCTCTGACATTGCTCTGACATGATCCTTCAAATATGCGATACGATAGTCATCATGGATGCTTCCATCCGCTTCTACAGTATCAATCGCACCGAGTCCGTTTTCTACAATCATAATCGGCACCTGATAACGTCCATAGATCTCATTCAGAATGTATCGCAGTCCGTCCGCATCCATACCCCATCCCCAGTCAGAATACTGGATGTATGGGTTTTTATATCCGAGTACCAGATTGCCTGCCCCGTCTTTTGGTGCATCTGTATGTGTCGTCTCACAGCTTGTGCTGTAGTAGGAAAAACTGAAGAAATCGGCTCTTCCTTCTTTTAAAATCTCCAAATCCTCTTCCGGGACTTCAAATGACACGCCGTCTTCTCTCCACATTCTCTTCGCAAATACCGGATAATGTCCGCGGATCATCACGTCCCCGCTGTAATAGAAATCTTCCTGCATCTTATGCTGTGCACGCAGAACATCCTGCGGATCACAAGTCAGCGGATATGTCGTCATACCTGCGATCATGCATCCTACCACATATTCCGGATACTGCTCATGAGCAAGCTTTACCGCTCTGGCGCTTGCCACAAACTGATTGTGAAGTCCTGCATACGCATTTTCCAGCATCTGTTTCGGAGCATTCGGAACGAAATTCTTCATCATCAGCTGACTGTTGATCTCATTGAATGTAAGCCAGTATCTGACCAGTCCTTTATATTCTTCAAAGATCACTTTTGCATATTTTTCAAACGCATCCACCAACTGACGGTTCGTCCATCCGCCTAACACTTCCTCCAGATACAGTGGTGTATCATAATGGCACATCGTCACAAGCGGCTCGATGTCGTATTTTCTCAGTTCTGTAAATACATTCCGGTAAAATTCGATTCCCTCACGGTTGGGCTCCTCTTCAATTCCCTTCGGGAAAATCCGGGACCAGGAAATCGACATACGGAACATCTTAAATCCCATTTCTGCAAATAATGCAATGTCTTCTTTATAATGATGATAAAAATCAATCGCCTTGTGGTTCGGATAATAATATCCGTCCAGCACTGCATAGGATGCACCTTCCGGTATCCGGGAAAATCCGCCCACCATGCCTTCTGTTCCGTCCGGCATGCGGTACGTGATCCCTCTTGATTTCTTTGCGGAACCACCTGTTGTCACATCTGTTTTGGCCGGTCCTCTTCCACCTTCGTTCCAGCCGCCTTCACACTGGTTCGCGGCTGTAGCGCCGCCCCAGTAAAAATTCTTTGGAAAACTCATTGCTCTTTTACTCCTTTCATCGAATCACATGCAGCATGTCCTCACCATGTACATGGCGGTCATGATCTTTTTCTACAATATCCAAATACTCATCCGTGTTTGTTATGATCACAGGAATCTCACAGCTGTAACCTTCCTGTTCGATTTTTTCTTTCTCAAAGGATACAAGAAGCTGCCCTTTTTTCACGCAGTCTCCCTGCTGTACATGAGTTTCGAAATATTTTCCATCCAGATTCACCGTATTGATTCCGATGTGGATGAGCGCTTCACATCCACCCTCACTGGCAAGCCCGATCGCATGTTTTGTCGGGAACAGCACACGTACAGTACCGTCAAACGGTGCATATACATTTCCATTTTCCGGGATTACAAGACAACCCTTTCCAAGCGCTTCATTCGCAAATGCCTCATCTGCCGCTTCGGAAAGTGGCTTGATCATACCGTCTGCCGGCATTGCGAGCATCTCTTTTTCTTTTAAAAGCGCCGGAGCAGCTTCTTTTTTCTCTTCCGTCTTCTCTTCTTTTGACACTGACTTGATGTCTGTTTCTACTACATCATTCAAATATTCATAATCGGAATCTTTGTAAACCAGCATACCAAGAACAAAAGATACCACAAACGGAACGATCGCAGATAATGCGATTCCGATAAAGTTCGGTCCGTCCGGATTGACAAATCCAAGAAGACCGATGATTCCCATTCCCGCATAGCTGTACATCGCCAGGTTGCTGAGTGCAACTACAACACCACTTGCAGCACCACCGATACAGCAGATGGCAAACATCTTCTTACGAGGAAGTGTCACACCGTAAGTTCCCGGCTCTGTCACTCCGAAGATTGCAGAAATAAAGGACGGCAGTGCCACTTCTTTGAGTTTTGCATCTTTTGTCTTTAAGATGATTGAGAGCAGAACTCCGCATGTAGCAAAGGATGCACCGTAGGAAAATGCCAGCAGCTGGCTTGGATTTCCTGCGAGCAGATCCATAAACGCAAAAATTGTAAGAACACCATGGATACCGAACAATACAAAAATCTGCCAGCATCCGCCCAGAATCAGTCCTGCAAGCAGCGGTGAGAATTCACAGATACTTGTGAGAACAACATTAAGTCCCGCACCGATCATATTTGCCAGAGGTCCGATCACAATAAAGGTCAGCGGGAAAATAATGATCAATGTAAGCATCGGTGTCATAAAACCTTTGATCATCTTCGGAAGCACTTTGTCAAACCACTTATACAGCGGAACTGCTGCCAGAAGACCAAATAAAATCGGCAGGAATGTAGAAGTATAGGTCGTATTTACGACATATCCCCATAAATTGATGTCTACATTCTGAATTGCCGGATAACACATTGCAGCTGCCAGGATCAGTCCGAAGAATGGATCGATCTGGAATTTTTTTGCAAAGTTAAATCCAAGAATCAGCGGCAGGAAATAGAAGAAACAGTCTCCTGCTGCATTCATCAGCATATAAATTCCATCTGTCGGTTTGATTCCGACAAATGTCAGAAGGACTAACAGCCCTTTGATAATACCGCAGGCACAGAGCAGATGAAGAGTCGGTCCCATACCACCCATGATTGTTCCCAGAACTTTCTCGAGGGGACTCTTCTTTTTCGCATTTTTCTGTTCTTTGTTCTCTGCCTGCATGGCGTCTAAGCCAAGCTGGCTGCATACTTCATCGTATACATCCGCCACGTGCTCCCCGATGACTACCATGTATTCTCCCATGGCTTTCATCACGGTCACCACACCGTCCATATTTTTGATGACCTCATCATTTGCGATGGATTCATCAATCAGACGGAATCTTAATCTTGTAACGCAGTGTCTTAAACTTTCAACATTTTCTTTTCCACCGACATTTTTAATAATGTCTGCGGCTAAACTTGAGTATTTACCCATGTCATCCTCCTTATATACAGTTTTCATTGTATAAAGGTGTAGCCAACTTAATGTTACCATCCTGACAAAGCAGAAACACTCCTCATCTGTGCGCGCTTCAGATGATTCGCTAATCTCTGCTCTTATATATAACGCGTTCAATATGAATGGTCAGATATAATTTTTCTTCATCTGAAAGTTCCTTTTCATATTTACGCGATATAAACTCTGCGATTTTTTCCACACACTTATAAGAAGTGCGGTACTTTTGCCGAATTGTATTGAAAAGTTCGTTGTCCTGATCGTCTTCATACTCTTTATCTGTCAGAAGACGCTGTGCAAAGAACTTCAAATGGGTAATAAAACGATAATAATAAACCGATTCTGTATTAAACTCTACGGAAAAATAATAACGGACAATATTGGAAATCTCCTGCATCAGCTTTGTAACTTCCATCGTCTGCTTCAAATTCTCATTGTCCATCTCTGCATTGACAATGTGCAGGGTAATAAAACCAATCTCATCTTCCGGTAATTCTACCTTGAACGTCTGATTGATCATCTTCCAGACCTTCTTCGCCGCCTGATATTCTTTCTCATAAAAACGCTTGATATCCCACAACATGGAATTCTTCACCACAACACCGTCCAGATATCTGGTGATTGCCATATAAATATGGTCGCTTAACGAAATATAGATTGCTTCATTTAGTTTTCTTTCCAGTGTTTGTGTGAGCATCTCCACAATCTCTGTCGTGATCTGAATATATTCCACAGGAATCTCAGAGATAATCTCCTGAAAATGCTGTTTCTGAGCAGTGCCTTCAAAACAAACACTTTGTTGATCAGCTTTTCTGATAAAAGGTCTCCCGCCTTTTTCTTGTAGGCGATTCCTTTTCCGCAGACAACCTGCTCTTCTCCATTCTCATCTTTTATGATCACGACATTGTTGTTCAATATCCTGTCTATCCGCATCTTTTCCCCTTCTTAATACATAATAAAAACCTATCTGCACGAAAAACCAGTCCTGTCTCTGCTGCAAATAGGTTTTGTTCTTATTTATTCTATTATTTATATTGTTTACATGTCAACATTTCTTCTGCATAAATATTTTGTGCAAAATAACTATTTCAAGAATGTTTTTTTGTGTATATTTTCAGAGATAGAAAGTAGCTGATCACCATCAACACTGCTGCCATCACCAGACAACCAATGATCCAAATACTTTTTTCCACCTGCATGATTTCCTCCAGCCCGATATTAAACACGCTGAGCAAAAACGCAATTACAAGTCCTACCATCGCAAGAAATGTAAAAATCACACCTTTCAAATTACCAAGCCAGAAATATGCTACATAGCTCACTGCAAAGTAAATCACACCTCCGACTACACCGATTCCCCATGTCGGAAGTGCGTCTTCCAGGGTGATCGTCCGATATCCATACACATAGATCAATACAAACACAAATGAATAAAGTGTCATACCTCCCTGTACGATCAGACCGCCCAGATATTTGGACAGAACAATCTCGCTTTTGCTCAGCGGATAGGTGAGCTGAATCCGGTCAAATTCTGCCTTTTCATCCTGTTCCACCGTCATCTGAAGCAGTGTACTTCCCATCACAGGAAATAGGAGTACTACAATCAGCAAAAATCCATAGGCACCTCTCATAAATTCACTGATCGCTGTCAGCGCAGACGTAAATATCATAGAAGCCAGCCAGTTGATCAGATTCTTCTTAATACAGAATCCCTCATATAAATCTTTTAAAATAATCCCTCTCATGCCACTTTCTCTCCTCTCACGCAGTACAGCATCACGTCTTCGATCGTTGCCTGTTCAATCTCCAGATCTGAAAATACCTTCCGGATTCCCTGCTTATTGTTGACCAGAACCCGATATCCATAGGTATCCTTTCTGTATGCCTCAATATCCTCCCGGTTCAGTGCGTCAAAGATCCGCTGTCCACAGTTTAAGACGCCGTAATTTTCCTGAAGCTCATCATAGGTCTTTGTAAACAACAACTCCCCAGCATGAATAAATGCGATATAATCCGAAATCTTATCCAGATCACTGGTAATATGAGAGGACATCAGAATCGTATGTTCTTCATCCTCTGTGTACTCTCTGAGAATATCCAGAATCTCGTCCCGGAATACCGGATCCAGACCGCTTGTCGCCTCATCCAGAATGAGAAGCTTCGGATCGTGGCTTAGGGCTGCGGCAAATTCCATTTTCATCTTCATTCCCTTGGAAAATTCTTTTAATTTCTTTTTCTTCGGCAGTTCAAACCGATCCAGATACATATGATATTTTTCCATATCCCAGTTGGAATACACATTACTCAATATCTTTCCGATAAACAGCGGTGTAAAATTCAGATCATAACAGGTCTTGTCAAAGATCACCGCAATCTCTTCTTTGATCTGCTTTTCATTTCCTGCATACTCTTGTCCAAAAATCCTTAAAGACTCATAGTCGCATTCAATCAGCCCGAGAATCGCATTAATCAGAGTAGATTTTCCGGCGCCATTCTCTCCGATCAGCCCGAGCACACAGCCCTTGGGCAATTTCATCGAAATATTTTTTAATCCAAATTCTTTGTATGTTTTACGCAGTCCTTTGACTTCCAGTGCAAATTCCATCACACATCCTCCTCTTGATACAATACGTCTAATGTGGTTCTCAATTCCTCAAGTTCAATTCCATTTTCCTTTGCCAGCTCTACCGCATCTGTTAAAAGCAGTTCTACCCGTCTTCTGTTCTCCTCCCGGATAAAGTCCTGGTTCTGTGCAGATACAAAGGTTCCTTTTGCCGGAACTGTCACGATAAATCCGTCCTTTTGCAAATCATCATAAGCTCTCTGTGTCGTGATCACACTGACGTGAAGCTCCTTTGCAAGCTTTCGCATGGACGGCATCGGGTCTCCTGCCTTCAGCTCTCCGTTCATGATCATGGCTTTTATCTGGGAAGTGATCTGCTCATAGATTGGTTTCGGACTGGCATTACTTAAAATAATTTCCACTTCATCACTCCTTCTGTCATATCTGTACTTACCTTGTAAGTACAGTATATCTCAAATTGTAATTACTGTCAATATCAAATATGTACAGTTTGTAAAATAAAATGACCACTCCGGAAAAAGATCTCTCACTCTCTCCGGAATGGTCCTCTCATCACATGGATTTCCACAATGTTTCTTCAATTCGAAGCAACTGATTATATTTTGCCACACGTTCCGAGCGGCACGGTGCACCGGTTTTGATCTGTCCGGTATGAAATGCCACCGCCAGATCTGCGATCGTGGTATCTTCCGTTTCACCAGATCGGTGAGACATAATCGTCCGATACCCTGCCTGATGCGCCAGTTCCACCGCTCTTGCCGCCTCTGTCAGTGTCCCGATCTGATTCACCTTGATCAGCACCGAATTAGCTGCTTTTTTTGCTATCCCCAATGCGACTCTCTCCGGATTGGTCACAAACAGATCGTCTCCCACAAGCTGTACTTTCTCCCCAATTTTTGCTGTCAGTCTGCTCCAGCCATCCCAATCCTCCTCATCCAACGGATCCTCAATGGAATAGATTGGATAATCCAGAATCAATCTTTCATAGTATTCCATCATCTCATCCGATGTTCTCGCGATCTTTTTCCCGCTCTTTTTGCTTTCCCCCACAAAATAATACCGCTGTTCTTTTGCCCGGTAAATTTCTGAAGCCGCCACATCTAAAGCAATCCCTACATCTTTTCCCGGCTGATATCCCGCCTGATGTGCTGCCTCGATCAGAAATTCAATCGCCTCTCTGGAATCTCTCAATTCCGGTGCAAATCCGCCCTCGTCCCCGACAGCTGTAGTCAATCCTTTTTGCTTCAAAAGTGTTCGCAGTACGTGATAAATTTCTGTCCCCATGCGCAATCTTTCTTTAAAGCTGTCCGGTCCATAAGGAACCAGCATAAACTCCTGAATATCCAGATTATTGTCCGCATGAGCACCGCCGTTTAACACATTCATCATAGGAATAGGCATTACCTTTTCTCCTACATTTCCAAGATAGTCATACAGCGGAATCCTAAGTGCAGCCGCAGCGGTCTTTGCCGCAGCCAGCGAGACACCTAAGATTGCATTTGCCCCCAGATTATGCTTGTCAATGCTGCCGTCGAGTTCCTTTAAAATATGATCGATCTCCGTTTGTGCCAACACATTTTTTCCAATCAGAGCCTCGGCGATTTCTTCATTGACGTGACGCACCGCCTGCTCTACCCCTTTTCCTCCATACCGCTTCTCCCGGTCACGAAGCTCTACTGCTTCAAATTTTCCCGTTGATGCGCCGGATGGAACCGCTGCTCTTCCCACGATTTTCTCCCCGGCAAGTATCTCCACTTCTACCGTCGGATTGCCCCGGGAGTCTAAAATTTCTCTTGCGTAAATATCCTGAATCGGTAAATCCTGATACATCTTTTTTCACCCTCCTTGTTGAAAGTTAGTATTTCCAATAATCCGACGATAATTCATTGACTTTTGAGAAAGCACAAGCTACAATTTTCTTATCTTATTCGGGGGTATTCGACATGAAAAGTAAACTACGACATTTTTTCCTGCTGACCTTCAGTACACTGGTGATGGCGGCAGGCACTTATTTTTTCAAATTTCCAAATCATTTTACATTTGGAGGAATCACCGGTCTTGCGGTTCTCGTTGCCAAAACCGGCGTGATGTCCGCAGGAGATTTCAACTTTATCACTAACATGATTCTGCTGATCATCGGATTTTTTATTCTCGGCAAAAAATTTGCCGCAAAGACTGCCTACTGCAGCATTCTGTTGTCAGTTGCGCTCTCCGCACTGGAGCGGATCTATCCGATGAGTGCACCACTGACAAATCAGCCGATGCTGGAGCTTTGTTTTGCCATCGCGCTTCCGTCTCTTGGTTCCGCGATCCTGTTTAACATCGGCTCTTCCAGCGGCGGTACGGATATCATTGCCATGATCCTGAAAAAATATTCCAGCGTAGATATCGGACATGCTCTTTTGATCACAGATGTGCTGATCACCGTTGCTGGTTGTTTCATGTTCGACATTGCAACAGGGCTGTATTCATTCCTTGGACTTGCAATCCGCTCGTTTATGATCGATACTTTTATTGAAAGTTTCAATCTTTCCAAATACTTTAACGTAGTATGTGACAATCCAAAGCCGATCTGCGACTTTATTGTACAGGAATTAAACCGAAGCGCTACTGTCTGCCATGCACAGGGCGCGTTTTCCGGAAAAGACAAATACGTCATCTTCACGGCACTGAACCGCCCGCAGGCTGTCCGGCTCCGTAATTTTATCAAAGACGAAGAACCTTCCGCATTTATTCTCATCTCCAATACAAGTGAGATCATCGGAAAAGGCTTCCATAACGTCTGAATATTTTAAACAGAAGAAGGAGAAACACTATGAAGCATCTCGTCATTGCAGAAAAACCTTCCGTGGGCAGGGACATCGCCCGGGTTTTACACTGCAATAAAAAAACAAATACTTATATAGAAGGAACAGACTATATCGTCACATGGGCGCTGGGTCACCTTGTCACACTGGCTGATCCGGAGCAATACGGCGAACAGTACAAGACCTGGAACATGGATACGCTTCCCATGCTCCCAGAGCACTGGAAGCTGGTAGTCATCAAACAGACCGGCCGCCAGTTCCACGCTGTCAAAGAGCTGATTTTCCGGAAAGATGTCTCTGATATCATCATTGCAACCGATGCCGGCAGAGAAGGGGAACTTGTGGCACGCTGGATCCTTGACAAAGCCGGAAATCAGAAGCCGCTGAAGCGACTCTGGATCTCCTCCGTTACAGACAAAGCCATCCGGGAAGGTTTTCAGAATCTGCGCCCCGGCAAATCCTACGAGCCACTGTACCGCGCTGCTGTTGCCCGTGCACAGTCCGACTGGGTGGTCGGGATCAATGCTACCAGAGCGCTGACCTGCAAATACAATGCACAGCTCTCCTGCGGACGTGTCCAGACCCCGACACTCGCTATGATCGCTGCCAGAGAAGAAGAGATCCGCACCTTCAAGCCGGTTCCTTATTACGGACTCAAAGCTGCGGTTGGCGGAATCACATTTACATGGACAGATGCCAGATCCGGCTCTTCCCGCTCCTTTGATAAAGACCGCATCCAGGCGATCAAACAGGCCTCCGCTCCGTCACTGCTTGTAACGGATGTACGCAAAAAGCTGAAAAAAACATTCGCACCTGCACTGTATGACCTGACTGCACTTCAACGGGAAGCCAACCAGAAATTCGGATTTTCCGCAAAACAGACCCTCAATATCATGCAAAGACTTTACGAGAATCACAAAGTACTCACCTACCCTCGTACCGATTCCCGTTACCTCACTACCGATATCGTGCCGACTTTAAAGGAACGCTTAAAAGCCTGCGCAGTAGGTCCTTACAGCAAGATTGCCGGACGGCTTTCCATGCAAAAACTTCAGGCAAATAAATCCTTTGTCAATGACAGCAAAGTGTCTGATCACCATGCAATCATCCCGACCGAACAGTTTGTGCAGCTTGACCACATGAGCAATGAAGAGCGCAAAATTTACGATTTGGTCGTGCGCCGGTTTCTGGCGGTTCTCTCTCCTGCCTGCGAGTATGAAGAGACTTCCATCAGCGGCACCATCGGCGAAGAACGCTTTAGCGCGAAAGGCAATTTTATCAAATCTGCCGGCTGGAGAGAAGTTTATGAGTCGGGCTATACTGACGGCGAAGACGAGGACGAAGAACAGACCACATTCTCCCAGATTTCCCTGCCGGATGTGCAAAAAGGCGAGACACTTCCTGTCACCGCACTGACGATCACAGAAGGCAAGACCAAACCGCCAGCCTGCTTCACCGAAGGTACTCTGATCGCCGCCATGGAGAATCCGGTCAAGTATCTCAAACATAAGGATAAGGATGTCGTAAAAACGCTGGGAGAGACCGGAGGACTCGGTACAGTCGCCACCAGAGCAGATATCATCGAAAAATTATTCAACAGTTTTCTGATGGAGAAAAAGGGAAATGAGATTCACATCACATCCAAAGGAAAACAACTGCTCTCCCTGGTTCCTTCTGACTTAAAGAGTCCGGAACTGACTGCCTCCTGGGAAATGCGCCTGCAGGCGATCGCAAAAGGAAAAGAATCCGACAAAACCTTTATGAAAGAGATCGACAATTACACAAAGGCTCTCATTCAGGAGATCAAATCTGCAGACGGTACCTTCCGCCACGACAATATGACACGCACCAAATGTCCGGAATGTGGCAAATTCATGCTGGAAGTCAACGGAAAACACGGAAAATTGCTCGTCTGTCAGGATCGGGAATGCGGACACAAAGAAACCATCTCCCGCCATACCAATGCCCGCTGCCCGGTATGCCATAAGAAAATGGACCTTGTAGGAAAAGGCGACGGACAACGATTTGTCTGCGTCTGCGGACACAAAGAAAAACTGAGTTCTTTTGAGGAACGAAAGAAAAAAGAAGGAAAAGGCGCAAGTAAAAAAGACGTGAATCATTATTTACGGAAACAGGCAAAAGAAGCAAAAGAGCCGATCAACACTGCCTTTGCGGAAGCATTTTCGAAGATACAGTTATAGGGGCTGCTTTGGCAAATGAAGTTGATATCCAACTGGACAGACGCCCCCACGAGGGTTGCAACTCGTGGGGGCGTCTATTCCGTAAAGCGACTTATTCTTTTCTATCTTTATTCAATTTTTAATGGAAGAAATGATCTCCAATCTGAATTCCATAATTTCCATTTCCAAAATACAGACAGTCTCCGATCGGATTGACTCCCGCCATCGCATCTGCCGCTGCCTGCATAGCAGTCTGCGTATATCCTTCCGAGCTGCGGACAGTATCCAGCCATCCTGTCATCGCCGGGCCAAACTGCCCTGACTGATAGATTACTTCGGAAATACTGTTCGGATACACACCACTTCTGACACGGTTCATGATCACTGCTCCGACCGCAACCTGTCCTTCATAAGGCTGATTTCCTGCCTCACAGAAGATGATCGATGCCAGAAGTTTCTGATCTTCTGCAGCGATCTGTGCCCGTGCAGCTTCTTCTGCCGCTTTTCTCGCAGCTTCTTCCTCCGCTTTTCGTTTTGCTTCTGCTTCTGCCTGCTCTCTGGCTTCCTGCGCTTTCTGCGCCTCGGCTTTGGTAAGTTCTACTGCCTCTGCCGGAATACTCTCCATCGCAGCAGCAATCGCCCCTGCCCCTGTTGTATATTTGCTATTTTTTTCCTGAATCATCTTGGAACCGGAAACGGATGCCTGACTCGTGAAACCTGCTGCAAATAACAACGCTATTGTCCATACAGTAAGTACTGCCATCCATCGTTTTCTCTGTTTCATAAATAAATAACCTCCTGATTATTGCAATATTATTACGTAGTTCTTGTAAATTATATGAACTAAATTTCGTAAATATTACAAATATTACAAAAATGTTACGTTTGGTATTCTAATATAAAACAGAAAAACTGTCAACCGGAAATTTTTCCCGTAAAATTCTCATATTTTTCTCTATGGATTAAAACCGGTTTGTTTCTGTAAGATGTATATTCCTTGACAAAATCAGGATGTACCTTTATGATTTCAAATGAAAACTATAAATGAGCAAATTTGAAAAATTGCACAAAACTACACTGCGAATTTCATAAATGAATCAAAATCATTGCTTTCCTTTGCGCATTGAAAAAGATAACGATACTTTTCCAGCTGAATGGTATCACA
>SKEF01001817.1_pt1 | contig 17685 bp, 20 predicted proteins | sample 4826691 | NCBI WGS metagenome assembly SKEF01 (sample SAMN11008816, study PRJNA524170) | human gut metagenome | biome: Human fecal sample; material: Feces; isolation source: fecal sample from pouch patient p23, p27 | host: Homo sapiens | place: Israel: Tel-Aviv | collected 2016-08-24
GCAGTAAACAGTTCTCCATGACAGGAAATTTCAGTCTTAATACTCTCATATATGTATTCCTGTTCCGATGCACATAATAACTTTGATGCAATCAGCATGAGAATTTCTTTTTCTCCACCTGGAGATGTATGCTCTAAGTGACTTCTTAATCATGGTTTTTGTCATGGTTAGTGAAGCAGTCACTTAGAGCATTTTCATTTCAGGAGGTACAGCCATGAGAAACGAGAAAATCACCCCTCTGTATGAGCGTTTGAGCCGCGATGATGAGTTACAGGGCGAGAGTAATTCTATCTCCAATCAGAAAAAGATGTTGGAGGACTATGCCCGCCGGAACGGGCTGCCGAACCCCACCCACTTCACCGATGACGGCGTATCGGGAACCCGTTTTGACCGTCCCGGCTTTCTGGCGATGATGGAGGAAGTCGAGGCCGGACGGGTGGAGGCCATCGTCATAAAGGACATGAGCCGCCTGGGGCGTGACTATCTGAAAGTCGGCCAGGTCATGGAGATTTTGCGGCAGCGCGGTGTCCGGCTGATCGCCATCAATGACGGTGTGGACAGTCTGAAAGGCGATGACGATTTTACCCCGTTCCGCAACATCATGAACGAATTTTACGCCCGTGACACCAGCCGGAAAATCCGCTCTGTGTTCAAGTCCAAAGGCATGAGCGGCAAGCACCTGACCGGCACCGTCATTTATGGCTACCTGTGGGACGAAAAGCGGGAACATTGGCTTGTGGACGAAGAAGCCGCCGAAGTGGTACGCCGTATCTTTTCCCTGACGATGGAGGGCTACGGCCCCTATCAAATCTCCAAGCTGCTGTCCGAGGCAAAGGTCGAAATCCCCGCTGTCCATCTGGCACGCTTTGACGAGGGAGTAAACAGGACGAAGCCGGTTAAAGACCCCTACGGCTGGGGATCGTCCACCATTGTGAACATTCTGAAAAAGCGGGAATACCTGGGCCACACCATCAATTTCAAGACCCGAAAGCACTTCAAGGACAAGAAAAGCCACTATGTTGACGAAAGCGAGTGGACGATTTTCGAGAATACCCATGAGGCCATCATCGACCAGGAAACCTTTGACAATGTGCAGCGTATCCGGGCGAATGTCAGGCGTTACCCGGACGGCTGGGGCGAGGCCCATCCCCTGACCGGCCTGATGTACTGTGCCGACTGCGGCGGCAAGATGTATGTCCATCGCGTCAATAACGGCAAGCGTGACCCGCAGTTTACTTGCAGCCAGTACAGCAAAATCCCATGCGGGACGCTCTGCGGCACACAGCACCGCATCCGGGCCGAGGCTGTTCTGACCCTGATAACCGATATGCTCCGGGCCATCGCGGAGTATTCCAAGAATGACCGGGCCGAGTTTATCCGCACTGTCCAGGAAACGCAGGCTGCCCAGCAGACCGCTGACATCTCCAAGAAGCGGAAACGGTTGGCCGCCGCCCAAAAGCGGGCCGGGGAACTGGAAAAGCTGATTTGCAAAATCTATGAGGACAACGCCCTGGGCAAGCTGCCGGACGCCCGGTATGAGGCCCTGGACGCACAGTATGCCAAAGAGCAAGACGCCCTTAATGCGGAAATCACGGAGCTGGAAAAAGCCGTTACCGGATATGAGCAGAGCCGGAAATCTGCGGAGAAATTTATTGCCCTGATTGACAAGTATGAGAATTTTGACACGCTGACAAATACCATGCTCAACGAGTTTGTAGAGAAAATCCTTGTCCATGAGCGCGCCCGGAAAGGCAGCCAGGACACCACGCAGGAGGTTGAAATCTACTTCAACTTTGTGGGCCGGTATATCCCGCCCGCCTTGCAGCCGGTTCCCCTGACCCCGGAGGAGCAGGAAGAACTGCGGAAGAAGGAGGAACGCAAGGACAGGCTTCACCAGAACTATTTGCGCCGCAAGGCAAACGGCAAGCAGAAGGAATGGGAAGAACGCTACAACGCCAAGCGCAAGGCCCAGGTGGAGGCGGCAAAGGCAGCTATCCGGGCCGAGGACATGGAGAAGGGCATTTTTACCACCGTCAGCCAGTTACCCAGGCAGGAGCCGCGCAAGGCCACCGTATCGGCCAGCGCCGCAGTTTAACCATCACAGTGCAAAGGAGGACGAACATGAACAAATTGACTTACACCCGCTGCGGGGATTACTACATCCCCGACCTGAAACTTTCCGAGCAGCCGGAGGCCCCCATTGGCAAGTATGGCCGTATGCGGCAACGCTACCTGAAGGAACACCGGCCCGGCCTTTACAGCAGCTTGATTTTGAGCGAAAAGCTGTACCCGCACCTGTTGGAGATTGACCGGGCGGCGCGGGAGCGCATGGACGCCATGCTGCCCCGCATGATGGAGGCGGCGGGCGTCACCGAGAAATTGAAAGCCTGTGACCCCATGCGTTGGGTGGGGCTGCTGAACACGCTGAAAGCGCAGGCGGAGGAAATGATTTTTCAAGAATTGATATTTCAATAATCATGTGAGCGCCAGAGTTCCCCTTGGCGCTCATTTTATTTTTTCTGTGCCATTTTCCTATACTCCGCCGGATAGACACCTGTACTTTTTTTGAACATACTGGCAAAGCGCCCTGCATTGTTGTAACCAACGGCAGCAGCCACCTGTTCAATCGTAAAATCTGTTAATGACAACAAGGTTTCCGCATGGCTTAACCGTCTCTGCTGAATATATTCCGTGATAGAAACGCCATAAACTTCCTTAAATGCGAGTTTGAGTTTTGTTCGTCCCATACAAGTAATATGGGAAAGTTGATCGACAGAAATATCACAGTTGAAATGATCGTTGATATATGCAGCTCCATTTTCCAAAGCACGAAGGTCTGCGTTAGAGATTTTGACAGAGGGTGTGCTGGATTGCTGCCTATTGTATTCCATAATGAGTGAAATAGCTTCAATTACTTTCCCTTCATAGAACAGTTTGGCCGCAATTCCATTCCCTTTGTAATTTGCAATCTGGCGAAGTACTTGTATCATCTCAGGGAAACGGTCAGTTAATGCAATATTACTGAACGCTTCATGTGGGTCTATATATTCATTTGGAAATTTTTCTTTCAAATAGCGGTCATAGTAGGCTGGTGTAATCTCAATATCCACAGAACGCACAGGGATATTTTTGTGTATTAGTGTTTTGCATGGCTCCATTCCTCCGATGAAACTTTTTACGCAACCGGCAGTTAAGCGGCGATAAGGAGAGATTTCTTCTCCAGATATGGACTCATAGTAACAAATTCCCAAGCAGCCTTGTGGAATACCGAAATCAAAGAATGAGTCTTTGTGAAAACAGAAATCATGTATTTTGATGTCGTATAAATCTTTTTCGCTGTATATCCAATATGTGCCTTCACCGTATTCTTTTGGAACGGAATATAATCTCCCAATTCCGCTCAATTCGTTTGTTGTCGATAATTCTTTGAAGCCATATTCCAGCAAATTGGTATGATACCTACTTTCAATATCAGACATATTTCCACCTTCATTTCATACACTTTGGTCGTTTTTTCATACGCTTTGGGCTTTCATGTTCCAAAGGTATTGGATAAATAATCCCTGTTCTATATAATGGATAATGTGGTTAGCAACAACTAATCAAATCATACCACGAAGGCTTCTAAAAAGTCAATTGGTATGAACGACTATACAGAAATCGGAGGTTTAAGTTATGCCAACAGCAAAACAGGACAAAACAAGAAAGAATGGACTGACGGTAAAAGATTTGATTGTCATGGGCGTTTTCGGTGCGCTATTGATGGTCTGCTCTATGATAGGGGGCGTATTATTTGCTGTCACTCCGACTCTTACTTTTTATTTCTCCATCGGAGCCGCTTTGCTTCCGGGGCCAGTATTTTTACTTCTTCTTGCAAAAGTGCCAAAGCGTTGGGGATTGACGATTATTGGGGTCATTATTTCTCTGCTTAGTCTTATCATGGGGATGCACTGGGGAATGTGTGTTGGAGGTTTAATTGGTGCATTTCTTGCCGATATGATTGCAGGCACCAAAAACTATCGAAGTAAAAAGTTGAATATTCTGGCCTATATCGTATATTCTTTTGGACCAATGGGAACCTATATTGCTTATTTTGTTGATCCAGAAGGATGGGCAAGTACCATGTTGCAGAATGGAACAACACAAGAGTATATCAATGCCATGAACAATGCCGCCGCATGGTGGGTATTGGTTATTATGATTGTGGGGACGGCACTTATAGCATGGTTGAGTGGACTTGTTGGGTGCAAACTGTTGAGAAAACAATTTGAAAAGGCTGGTATTACAGCATGACCGGGGAAACACGAAAGAGAAAATGGGGTATATGTTTTGACCCCCGGACAAAAGTGCTTCTGCTAATTATCAGCATGATTATTGCAACAACAGCCCCATCTCTCTCATACGAATGTGCTTTGATCTTGCTGATTGCAGTTATGGGGGTACTCTGCGGGAAAGTTAGATATTCCATAATCGGAACAATAGTTTTTTTAGTATTATATCTGTTTACTACACTCTATTTAGGGAATGTAACGGGAACTGCTTATACCATGTTCACAGCATGGCTGTCCTTGGTTTTCAAGGTGTATCCCTGTGGAATGTTGGCAGGAATTGCCGTATCCACGACCAGAGTAAATGAATTTCTATCCGCCATGAACAAGGCTCATGTTCCCAAAAAAGTTGTAATCCCTTTGGCGGTTATGCTGCGTTACCTTCCAACAATCAGAGAGGATTGGCGTTTTATCAAAGACGCTATGCGCTTACGAGATGTATCTCCGTCTCTGAAAGGGCTTATCTCCCATCCTGGCATGACCATAGAGTGCTTGTATTCGCCGCTTCTTATGGCGGCATCTAAAGCAGCAGACGAACTTGCCATTGCTTCTGTTACACGAGGTATTGAAAATCCTCATGCGAGAACCTGTTTGATTCAGATCCGTTTTCGTATACAGGATTTCTTAATCATCTGCTGTTTTGTTGTAATGATGGTAGTGAATTTTATTGGGAGAGGGGGTGCAATATGATCCATTTTCAAGATATTCAGTTTAGATATGAAGGAACAATTTCCTCTGAGATTGGAGTCAAGGACATAAACCTTATTGTTCATACCGGGGAGTGTGTTCTGCTTTGCGGGCGCTCTGGCTGTGGAAAAACAACTCTTACAAAGCTAATAAACGGATTAATCCCTAATTATTTTCCGGGTGAGTTAAGCGGTAATGTACAAATTGATGACGAAAACATTTTAGGAATGCCCATGTATTATCTTGCAACGAAAGTGGGATCGGTGTTTCAAAATCCCCGAACGCAATTTTTCAATGTAGATGTGGACAGTGAGATTGCTTTTGGAATTGAAAACATCGCTGTTCCACCGGATGAATTACATCAGCGATTAGAATATACCCTTGACTCCTTAAAAATTCGCAAATTACAGGGCAAAAATATTTTTGAACTTTCCGGCGGAGAAAAGCAGAAGATTGCTTTTGCTTCAGTTTACGCCATGAACCCGGATATATTTTTATTAGACGAGCCATCTTCAAATTTAGATGGGGATTCTATTAGAGATTTGAAAAACTATCTTCGCATTTTGAAGCAACAAGGAAAAACAATTCTGATAGCAGAACACAGGCTTTACTATCTTCTGGATATAGCAGATCGTATCGTGTATCTGGCAGATGGAAAAATTGAGAAGATTTATACACCACAGGAGTTTAGGTCACTTTCAGGTGCAACAAGAAAGCATATGGGTCTGCGGACTACGGATATTCAGGATGTTCATCCTATTAGCTATCAAAGAACTTTCTCACGGCCTATATTGACTGTGAAAGATGTGTCGCTATTCTATAAAAAGCACCCTGTGCTGGAGCATATTTCCTTACAGGCGTCAAAAGGAGATATTATCGGTGTTGTAGGCCCTAATGGTGCAGGAAAAACAACCTTTCTCCGTACTTTATGTGGGCTGCATAAAGAATTTACGGGCTGTTTTTATTGGCGGGAACAACCTCAAAAGGAAACCGAGAGGATGAAACGCTCCTATATGGTAATGCAGGATGTGAACTATGAACTTTTTGCAGATAGTGTAGAGGCAGAGTGTTCTTTTGGTATTCAGGGATCTTCGCCTGAACTGGTAGAAAAAACCCTGGATGAACTGGGACTTCTTACAGTCCGTGACCGTCATCCAAATACTCTCTCAGGAGGGCAAAAGCAGCGTGTAGCTGTAGCAGTTAGCATGATATGCGGAAAAGAAGTGCTTGTATTCGATGAACCGACCTCTGGCCTGGATTATGACAGCATGGAACAGGTTAGTGGGTTGATCCGGGAACTTTCCAAAGACAAAGTTATTTTTGTTGTTACGCATGATTATGAATTTGTCTGCCAGACTTGTACCCGGTTAATTAGATTTGACCATCATACAATGACAAATGATATTTTGCTTTCTCAGGAAAATGAAGCAACCATTTTGTCGCTCATGGGATTAGGGAGGGATGAAAGATGAAAACTAAAAAAGAAAATCCTGTTCTGCTCCTGCTCAAATGGGCGGAAAAGGACAGAGGATTTCTAATTGCGTCTGTTATCTGTGCTTTTTTAGGTGGTTTATTGGCGATTGGCCCCTATATCGGCATTTACAGACTGATGGATGCCTTTTTGACAGATACCTGCTCTATTCAGGTTATTTCCGAAAACGCGGTTCTAATTACGGCGACGGTCATTATCCGGCAAGTATTTCAAGGATTATCCGGCATTTTTTCTCATAAAGGCGCTTATGGAGCCTTATTCCGAGTGCGGTGTATGATTACAGAACATTTATCAAAAGTACCGCTTGGAGCTTTGGATGAACGCAGAACTGGAGATATTAAAACGGTTCTGAACGAAGATATAGAAAAACTGGAACTTTGCCTTGCTCATAATATTCCTGAATTGGTCGGATTTGCGACAGGTCCGGTTGTGATTTTTATTTATCTCATGACAATTAATGTACCTTTAGCAATGATTTCTTTAATACCTCTGGGCATTACACTTATTATCATGGTTGGCTGCTTTGCTTTTATGGCAGGAATGATGCCCCATGTTACGGAGGCAATGGCGAACTTCAATTCTGTAATCATCGAATATATCAACGGCATGAAATTGATTAAAGCCTATAACATGAGCCGTCATTCTTTTCAAAAATTCTCCGGTGCGATTGAAGAAGAAAATCGTATCTGGAATAAAGTATCACGAAAGACAGGTCCATTCTATGCGGCATTTATTGTTGTTCTTGAATGTGGAATGGCATTGATTATCCCCATTGGCGGGCGGTTATTTTTGAATGGTTCAATTACAGCAAGCATTTTTCTGTTGTTTGCGTATATTGGCTCTCTATACTTATCGGAATTGTTGCCTCTTCAGCAATTATCTATGGAACTGGCACAATCATTAAACGGCGTCAAAAAGGCGAAACAAATTCTTGATTTGCCAATTTTTGATAGCGTTGGCGATTTTCCAAAGTCACATGATGTCACTCTAAAAGCAGTTCGTTTTTCCTATGACGGGAAAACAGATGTATTAACAGATTGTGATCTTCATGTTGCAGAAGGGGAAAAAGTAGCAATCGTAGGTGCGTCTGGAGCAGGAAAAACCACTGTTATTGAATTGATTTCTCGTTTTTATGATGTTACAGATGGTGAAGTGCTGATTGGCGGTCAAAACATCAAAGATATTGCCTATGAAAAGTTGCTAAATAATATTTCCATCGTATTTCAAAAGACCTTTTTAACCCGTGACAGTGTACTGGAAAATATTCGTATGGGTAGTAATGCCACACTGGAAGAAGTGCGGGCGGCAGCAAAAGAGGCTCAGATTGACGATTTTATCATGTCTTTGCCGGATGGATACGATACGAAAGTGGGCAGCTTCGGTTCTCGCTTTTCCGGCGGAGAAAAGCAGAGGATTGCCATTGCCCGCGCAATTCTAAAAAATGCACCTATTCTAATTCTGGACGAGGCAACAAGTGCTGCCGACCCCGAAAATCAGGTAGAGATTGACATGGCAATTTCCAACCTCTGTAAAGGGAAAACCGTATTAATCGTAGCTCATCGTTTGGGTGCTATTAAGATGTGCGATAAAGTGGCGGTTGTTGAAAATCATACGATTACGGCCTTTGGAACACATGAAGAAGTGTTAGAGGAGAACCGTTACTATCAGAAGGCTTGGGAAAGGTATCATGCGGCAAGAGAGGTCAGCTATTCCATGAAAGGAGTGATTTCGTATGAAAGCAAATGATCCGTTCAGAAAGAATGTTCGCTTTGGTATCGGGGTGTTCTTTACTGTGCTGGAGGGACTTCTTTCAGCTTGTGTTTATATGGCAATTTATTTGCTTTTGAACATGCTCCTAAACAATACTGTCACAATAGAACATCTGAATAACCTGACTTTTTTAATCATTGGATTTTTTACCGTTCGGCTGATTGCCTACGGATTTGGATATACACAAGGGCAAATTGGAGGTGGAGCTGTATCCAGGCAAATCCGTCTCTATTTGGGGGATAAATTCAAACGAATTCCATTGTCGCGCTTTCATCAAGGCCAGATTGGACAGTATGTCAACACAATGACAAGTGATGTTTCCAATTATGAGCAAATATTGACACATAGGACAGGAAATCTTGTGAAAAATATTTCACTGTCCGTAATGCTGATACTTTTCGTGTGTTTTCTTTATTTGCCTGCCGGCTTGATTTTAATTGCAATAAGCCTGCTGTTTATTCCCAATATGTGGCTTTCTTTCCGAATTGTAAAAAAATATGGAAATGCACGCAATAGTGTTTGTGCGGAGGCTGTCAGTAGCATTGTAGAATATGTAAACGGTATTCAAACGCTCAGAGCCTACGGTATGGGTGGAACAAGGAATAAAACGATAACAGATATTTTGAGGGAGTACAGCCAAGTGAGTTATAAATATGAGGCCACTGGCATTCCTGTATCTTTCTTTTTTAACATGCTAACATGGCTTTCGCTTCCTGCTGTTATGCTCGTGACCTCAAAACCGTGGATGTCGGGAATAGTATCAGGCGTAGATTATTTGATGGTTGCCATGATGCCTATGATGCTTGCAAAATTATATATGACAATCTCGGTTGATTTGTTTGGCTACAAAAATATGATGATCTCAAAACGAAAAATTCAAGCAGTAGTCAATGAACCAGAGGAGACCGGCAGTATGGAGCCGTTTCAAACAGCCACCCATGAAATCAACTTCGACAATGTGGACTTTTCCTATGTGCCAGGAGAGCCGGTGCTGAAACACGCCACCTTTACGGTGCCAGACCAGAAGCTCACTGCCATTGTCGGGGACTCCGGTTCCGGCAAATCCACCATTCTGAACCTGATTGCAAAATACTACGAGGCGGATGGAGGAACCATTTCAATCGGCGGCAAACCTATCAACTATGTGGCCGCAGAGCGTGTACTGGAACAAATCTCTATGGTAGATCAGGATGTATTTCTCTTTGATGATACCATTCGTGAGAACATCCGACACGCCCGCCCTAATGCCACGGACGAGGAAATCGAGGCCGCCTGCCGGGAGGCTAACTGTGACGGCTTCATCCGCAAGATGGAAAAGGGATACGATACGCCGACCGGCGAAAACGGAAATCTTCTCTCTGGCGGTGAGCGGCAGCGAATTTCAATCGCCCGCGCTATCCTGAAAAACAGCCCGATCCTGCTTTTGGATGAAGCAACGGCGTCCCTTGACATCGAGAACGAATTGTCAGTAAAGCAGGCCATTGCCAATCTGCTGAAAGAGAAAAAGACTGTGGTAATGATTGCTCATACCCTTTCCATCGTCAAAAATGCAGATCAAATCCTTGTGGTATCTGACGGAAAGATTGCTGAAGCCGGTACTCACGATGAATTGCTGGCTAAAGGCGGAAAGTATGCGGCCATGTGGAACGCCGAACAGAAATTATCTGCATAAGGGAGGTCTTAATGAAACTTCATGCGTCCGGGGAGGACTATCTGGAAACCATCCTTGTTCTCCAAAAGAAACTCGGTATGGTACGCTCCGTAGATGTGGCCCGGCACATGGAGGTGTCAAAGCCAAGCGTGTGCCATGCGGTGGCTACCTTGCGGGACGGCGGCTTTCTTACAATGGACGAAGATCACTTTCTCCATCTGACCGATGTAGGCCGCGAGGTTGCCGAAAAAATCTATGAGCGCCATTGCTTCTTTACCGAGCAGCTTATCGCCGCAGGCGTTGACCCCAGGACTGCGGAGGCCGATGCCTGCCGGATTGAACACATCATCAGCGATGAGAGCTTTTCGCGGTTGAAAGAGGCAGCCGAACAGGAACAAACCTAAACCAAATAAGCCAAGCTATCCTGCCCCGCAAGACGGGGAAAGAAAAAAACCGTTGCAGGGCAGGTAGTTTTGTGCGCCCATAATGGATTTTCAGGGTACTGCGGCGGTTTTGAGTACATCAAGGCCGCCGTTCCTTATGCCCTCGACAAAGGAGTGACGCCTATACGCTGACACGGCGGCTTTAGGAGGGAGCCGCCATGAAGCACACTGACCGCCGACAAATTCAGACGATATTTGAACTATCGTCAAAAAAAGCCCGGCCACCGAACAGGCTCCGTCTGGCGGCCAGTGCGAAAATTGTCACAATGTAACTGAATACCGTATTTTTTGCGCTCGAATGGCTTCATGCTGTCCGGGCGTTTTTTCATACCTATGGGGCCGGAGCATCGGGCCAACATGGCCCGAACCTTGCCCCCGGTGTCGTTCCCCGCCGCCCCGTTCAGATTTTCCCGCAAAAATCTGAACGGAGGAAAGGCCGATGGAAGTCACCATCAATTACAACGGACAAGCTGTGGCCGTGGAGGTCACGCTGGAAGTCTATGAATTTCTTGACCGGGCCGACCACAAAGCCGAGAACCTGTCCCATGAGCAGCGGCGGCATTGGGATGGCCGGGAGTTTGACGAATACATAGTTGCCACCGAGGGCGTGGGTATCTACGGCGAAACGCCGGAGGAATACCTGTGCCGCATGGAAACGCTGGACGAGCTGATGGCCGTCCTGGACACTTGCACCGAGGCCCAGCGCCGCCGGTTCCTGCTCTATGCGCTGGACGGGCTGACCCTTGCGGAGATCGGAACGGTGTGCGGCTGCTCCAAAGTATCCGTCTATGAGAGCATTGACGCGGTTCGGAAAAAATTTTTGAAATTCTTTGCGAACTACCCTAACGAATGACCTGTTTTCGGGCTACCAAGTGAAAGGGATTGTTTCCCTTATCCCAGCGGGAGGCGGACAGCGGACAAGCTGCCCGCCTCTCCCATTTTCAGGAGGTAAGCCTATGAAAACCATCAATCTGCGGCGGATTTATCCCCACTTCCGGCACGACGAGTTTGTAGAGGTCAGCGATGAGGTTTGGGAGGCCATGCAGCAGGCCCAGCGCGAGATGAACAACTATGAGCGCCGGAAGGTCTACCACCGCGCCTGGTACTCCCTGGACGCATATAGCTGGGCGGAGAACTACGCGCTGGAACACGGCAGATCGCCGGAGGAAATCCTTTTGGAGCGCGAGGAACGGGCCGCCCATCTGCGGCTGCTGGCCGCCTTGCCGGAGGCTCTGGCCCATGCTACCCCCACACAGGCCCGCCGCGTCCGGGCCTACTACATCGCCGGTATCAGCCAGCCGGAAATCTCCCGGAGGGAGGGCGTAGACAGCAGCAAGGTCAGCGTTGCCATTCGGCGGGGCCTGCGGAATATGCGCCGCTGCTATGACTGCCTTTTCCCGGCAGAGTGAGGGCGGGCCTATGCAGACCATCAACCTCAAACAGTATTACCCGTTCTGTACCGAGGACACCTTTGTGGAAGTGTCAGATGAAATCGTTGAAGCGTTCCTGCTGGACAAGCGGGCCGAGGCCGCCAGGGAGCGCAAGATGTACCGCTACAAGGCGTTTTACTCCCTTGACTGCGATGATGGGATTGAGAATGCCGCCATCGGCTGGGCGCAGCCATCGCCGGAGGATTGCCTGATGGAAAAGGAAGCGCAGTCCGAATACGCCGAGCTGCTCCGGCGGCTCTATGAGGCTCTTGCCACCCTCACGCCAGCGCAGGCCCGCCGCGTCCATGCCCGGTATATGCTGGGGATGAAAGTGAAGGACATTGCCGCGATGGAGGGTATTACCCCATCCCAGGCTGGGAAGTCCATCCATGCGGCGCTCCGGCGTCTGCGCCGGTACTTCATACGCCGGAAATGGACAAGCGGCCGAAAACCATCAACCTGAAAAAATACTACTACCCGATTTGCAAGAAGGACACTTTTGTGGAAGTGCCGGATGAGGTTGCAGAGGCCATTGTGGAGGAAAGCCGCGCAGAGAACGCAAATGACGCCAAGCAGCACTATCACTGTTATTCTCTGGACGCTTCCCCCGGCATAGAACACCATTTCCCGGAACAGGTCATTTCCCCGGAAGATATTCTGATGGAGAAGGAAACGGAACGGGAACAGGAGGCCGCCCATGCCCTGATGATGGAACGGCTCCGGGAGGCCCTTGCCACCCTGACGCCCCGGCAGGCGAGCTGCCTGCACGCCCGGTTTTGGGAGGGCAAGCAGTTTAAGGAGATTGCCGAGGCCGAAGGCTTTACGACATCAGCGGCCATTGTCACGGTTCGCAACGCCATTATCAAGTTGCAGAAATATTATATCAAGCGCGGCTGGATGGAGCCGCTGAAGGAGGACGCGATATGCACAAAGAAATCACCGCCCAAGCGAAGCAGAAAAAAGACGAGCGCGAAGAAATCCTGAAGGAAATCCGGCAGCTTGAGAACCGCCAGAAGATTTTGGAGAACAAGCAGCGCAACGAGGAACGCAAGGCCCGCACCCGCCGCCTGATTGAGCGTGGGGCCGTTTTGGAGGGCATTTTCCCTCTGGCCCCCGACCTTCCCGGCGTAGAGGTCAAGGCGTTCCTGATTGCCCTGTCCCATCTTCCGGGGGCGGCGGAACTGGCCGCAAAACTACCGAAATCCGGGGACAAGCCATAAGTCCCTTGTTTACAAGGGCGCACTTATACACCGTTGCCGGTGTCGTGCGCCCTGCCGGGGGCTGTTGCGTACTTCGTCCGCGATGGGGAGCTACACTCCCCAAACCCCTTGTGCGCCCCGCGCAGCCAGACACCCGCTTCGCGTCTGTCCGGCTCCACGGAGCCTGAATACCCCTCACCGAAAGGAGGTGCCACCCATGGATTTTTGTCATATCCCCGTCAGTATCATCAAGCGCAGCGAGGGCCGTTCCGCTGTTGCCGCAGCCGCCTACCGAAGCGGGACAAAGCTGACAAATGAATGGGACGGCCTGACCCATGATTACACCCGGAAGGGCGGCGTTGTCCATGCGGAAATCATGCTGCCCGCCCACGCTCCGCCTGAATTTTCAGACCGCTCCACCCTCTGGAACAGCGTGGAGCAGATCGAGAAAGCCAGGGACAGCCAGCTTGCCCGCGAGATCGAGGCGGCTTTGCCCTGCGAACTGTCCAGGGAACAGCAGCTTGCCCTTGTCCGGGCCTATGTGAAGGACAACTTTGTGGACAAGGGGATGTGCGCCGATTTTGCCATCCATGACAAGGGAACCGGCAACCCCCATGTCCATATCATGCTGACCGTCCGGCCCTTAAAAGAAAACGGCGCATGGGGCGCAAAGTGCCGCAAGGCATACGACCTGGACGAGAACGGCCAGCGCATCCCGAACGGGAGAGGCGGCTGGAAAAACCACCGGGAGGATACCACCGACTGGAACGACAAAGGGAATGTGGAGATTTGGCGGGCGGCATGGGCGGCCTATACCAACCGGGCATTGGAGGCCGCCGGTCAGCCTGCATTGGTAGACCACCGCAGCTACAAGCGCCGTGGCATTGATAAAATCCCCTCTGTCCACCTGGGGCCAGCGGCCAGCCAGATGGAGAAGCGCGGCATCCGCACAGACAAGGGGGAAGTCAACCGGCAGATCGCCGCCGACAACAAGCTGCTGAAAGAAATCAAGGCCCGCATTACCCGCCTCTACAACTGGTCGAAGGCCGAAGCCGAGAAGCCGGAGGGCCAGCAGCCCAGCATGGTTGACTTGTGGGAGGCCCAGCAGCAGCTCAAGCGGCCTGACACCCGCACCGGCAAGATACGGGCTTTGCAGGAGAGCGCCGCCCTGTTCAATTTCCTGAATGCCAACGGCATCCAATCCATGCAGCAGCTCCATGAAAAAATTGCCGACATGAATACCCGCTACTATGACCTGCGGCGAGAGATCGTCAAGGCCGAGCGCCGGATCGCTGTCCTCACCGAGCGCGGGGAGATGTGGGCGCAGTACAACGAGTACAAGACCGTCCACAAGCAGCTTGCCAAGGTAAAGCCGGAGAAGCGGGAACTGTTCGAGCAGCGCCACAGCCGGGAACTGATCCTCTATGACGCGGCGGCCCGGTATCTGAAAGAACTGAAAGCCAGCGGCGAAGAAATCACCCCGAAGGAATGGCGGCGTGAGATCGACCTGCTGACCGCCCAGAAACAGGTGGACAGCATCGACATGAAAGCCATGCGGGAGGAACTGAAAGCTGTGGAACGGCTCCGCAAGGCCGCCGACCAACTGGCCCGCCAGGAACGGGACAAGCCCCGCGACCGGGGGCCGGAGCGGTAAAGGGTACGGCGTTTTACCGACCCCTCACGGGGGTGTCATGTTTCGTGATACCCTTTACGCAGAACTGTCAACATTCACTCATGGAAGGAGATTATCCTATGAAGCAGATTATTTTACCTGTCACTGTTCACCTGAATATCAACCTGCCCCTTGCCCTCTTGCAGCCGGAACCGGCAGACGCGCCCACCGGCCCGGAGCCGGAGGCTCATGCCTGCCAGGGCTGCGGCAACTGCGGCGGGTGTGGGAAGTGCCAGCATGAAGAAAAGCAAGCCTGAACCCATCCCCGTCATGGACTACCGCCAGTACCGCAGGGCGCGGCGGCTGGTACATGAGTGCTGCAACTATGACGGCGGCCACTGTATCGCGCTGGACGACGGGGAGGAATGTGTCTGTGTGCAGTCCATTTCCTACTCCCTGTTGTGCCGGTGGTTCCGGGCGGCGGTGCTGCCGCTGGACAGGGAACTGGAAACGGCCCTGTTCCACCGCTTGGACGCCAAACGGTGCGCCGTCTGCGGGGCGCTGTTCACCCCCGGCTCCAACCGGGCTAAATACTGCCCGGAATGTGCGCCGAAAGTCCACCGGCGGCAAAAGGCCGAGTGCGAACGCCGAAGGAGGGTACAGCGTGGACAATTAGAGGGCAAAAACCCCTTGTAAATCAAGGCTTTTTTTGAGGGTGTCGCTGGGGGCCTGATAGATTTATCCTCTGGCCCCCAAAACGGCCCTCTAAAGGCGTATAGACCCCTGAAATAACCCCAAGGAGGAACCCATGTCAGACAATCGAAAATATTACTACCTGAAACTCAAAGAGAACTATTTTGACGATGACTCCATCGTGCTGCTGGAAAGTATGCAGGACGGTGTGCTGTACTCCAACATTCTGCTCAAGCTGTATCTGAAATCCCTGAAACACGGCGGGCGGCTCCAGCTTGACGAGAATATCCCCTACACAGCGCAGATGATCGCCACCATCACCCGCCAGCAGATTGGCACTGTGGAGAGGGCCTTGCAAATCTTCCTGAAGCTGGGCCTTGTGGAAGTGCTGGACAGCGGCACTTTTTACATGAGCAATATCGAACTGCTGATCGGTCAGTCCTCCACCGAGGCCGAGCGAAAGCGGGCGGCAAGGCTCCAAAACAAGGCTCTTTCCGCGCCCCGGACAAACGGCGGACATTTGTCCGACATTCGTCCACCAGAGATAGAGATAGAGTTAGAGAAAGAGATAGAGATAAAGAGAGAGATAGAGAAGGGACACCCCGCCCGCGCCTATGGCCGTTACCAGAATGTTTTCCTGACGGACGAGGAACTGGCGGACTTGCAGGCCAGTTTTCCCACCGTATGGGGCCAGTACATCGAAAAGCTGTCCGAGTACATGGCTTCTACCGGCAAGCGGTATCAGAGCCATGCGGCCACCATCCGGCGCTGGGCCGGTGAGGACGCGAAGAAAGCAGCCCCGCCCTCCCGCAACCGGGATTACAGCGTAAAGGAGGATGAAACCGTATGATTGAGATTACCGCAGAAATCCGGGCGCTGATCGACAAGGCAGCCGCCGGTGTGGAACTGGCCGGGGACGAGTACATAGACCCGGCAGACGGCCTCATTCACTGTAAGAAGTGCGGCGGCCAGAGGCAGACTGTTGTGCCATGCTTTGGGAAACCGGGCTACTTCATGCCCCGCTGTATCTGCCAGTGCCAGCGGGAGGCCGAGGAACAGCGCAAGGCCGCCGAGGAACGGCAGCGCCGCATGGAGCGTATCAAGCGCCGGAAGGCCCAGGGCCTGCAAGACCGCTATCTGTACGACTACACCTTTGCCAACGACAACGGCCAAAATCCTCTGATGGACAAGGCCCGCGCCTATGTGGAGAACTGGAAGGAGGCTTACAAGAACAACACCGGCCTGCTGCTGTTTGGGGATGTGGGAACCGGCAAGTCCTTTTTCGCCGGTTGTATCGCCAACGCCCTGCTTGACCGGGATGTGCCGGTGCTGATGACGAACTTTCCCACCATCCTGAACCGTCTGACGGGAATGTTTTCCGAGGACAGGGCCGACTTTATCGCCAGCTTTGACGAGTACGACCTGCTTATCATTGACGATTTGGGTGTGGAGCGCAGTACCGAGTATGCGATGGAGCAGATGTTTTTCGTCATTGACAGCCGCTACCGCAGCCGCAGGCCCATGATCATCACCACCAACCTGAAGCTGGCCGAACTCAAGAACCCGCCTGACCTGGCCCACGCCCGTATCTATGACCGTATCCTGGAACGGTGCGCCCCGATCCTCTTTGCCGGGAAGAACTTCCGGGAGGAAAACGCCGGGGCCACCAAGCAGGCGGCGAAAGACATTGTAAACCGTAAGAGCGACTGATTGTTTTGCCGGACGGCGCAGCCCCGCCCGGAGAAAGGAGCGCCATGAACGAAGAAACCCGTACCGTGCAGACCGCAGACACCACTCCGGCCAGAGCGCCGGAGGACGCCCCCGCGCTGGTAAAGAAAATCGGCAAGACCACCTACAAGGTGCGCGTCCATTTCAGCGACACCAGCACCGAAACCATGAGCGACAAAATCAAGCGTATGCTTAAAAACGAGATACAGCAGATGTGACCGGCTGATAAAGCCAGCCGCCTTGTGTTAAACTGATGATGGTACACGCCAAAACTTTTAGTCAAGGAGGACACAAAAATGCTATACACAGAAAAAGAGAAAAATGAGATTGAGCGCGTCCGCAAAGTGTTTGAGAAACATATCCAACAAATGACCGCTTATGATTTGGTTTGGTCGGACAAGGTCGGCTATGTGTGGCTGGCAATATCTATCGACCCGGTCTATATTGATACCGGCAACTGGATAGAGTCCGCTACTGGCCTTTGTTATGAGTGCTTGAATGATATAGCACTGGATGTTTTTGGAATGACCGGAAACGACCATGACTTCGAGGACGCCGATCCGCTGGAACTGGCCGAGATTAAGTGGCGCTGGAAACCCTATATCGACCAACTGCCGGAATATGCGTACCTTTGCGACGAACTGTTAAGCAG
>SKEF01001823.1_pt1 | contig 17647 bp, 11 predicted proteins | sample 4826691 | NCBI WGS metagenome assembly SKEF01 (sample SAMN11008816, study PRJNA524170) | human gut metagenome | biome: Human fecal sample; material: Feces; isolation source: fecal sample from pouch patient p23, p27 | host: Homo sapiens | place: Israel: Tel-Aviv | collected 2016-08-24
GGAAGAAACAGCGTTGGATACGGCCCTGATGCACGACCTGTATTACTCCATGAAGGGCAAGCCGTTCCTGCTGATGGAGTCCAGCCCCAGCTTTACCAACTGGCAGCCGATCTCCAAACAGAAGCGCCCCGGCATTGCGGAGCTTGCGGCTCTGCAGACGGTTGCACATGGCTCGGACAGTGTGCTTTACTTCCAGTGGCGAGCCAGCCGCGGCGCTGAAGAAAAGTTCCATGGTGCAGTCGTCGGCCATGATGGCCGGGAGGATGCCCGTCCCTTCCGGGAAACAGTCGGTGTGGGCCAAAAGCTGGAAGTGCTCTCGGAGATTGCAACAGTCTGCCGCGAGAAGCAGGCGGCGATCGTCCACGATTGGGAAAACAAGTGGGCATTGGAAGGCTCCTGCGGCCCGCGAAATGCAGGCATGGGTTACTGGGATGAGCTGAAGCTGCACTACAATGCTCTTGCACGGGAGGGCATCTCGGTGGAATTCGTAAATCAGAGCTCCGACCTGACGGGTTATGGCTTGGTCGTTGTTCCGATGGTTTATTTGCTGACCGATGCCTTTGCCCAAAAACTCTGTGATTTTGCCCGGAATGGTGGTACGGTCGTGGTTACATACTGGACCGGTGTGGTGGATGAAAGCGATTTGTGCCGTCTGGGTGACACGCCCTACGGCTTGACCGACCTGCTGGGCCTGCGCCGCACTGAGATCGACGGAATGTATGACGGCGAAACCTGCCGCTGCACCCCGATGGACGATTCCACTTTGCCGGAAACGCAGGCTTCGGTCCTATGCGAGGTCGCAAGTCTGAACGACACCGACCCTGCCACACCGCTGAGCGTTTATGCCGAGGACTATTATGCAAACTGCCCGGCGGTGGCTGTCCACTCCTACGGGGAGGGCCGTGCCTATTATCTGGCAAGTCGGTTCGAGGAAGCGTTCTATCGCGCATTTTATCGTGCTGCTGTAAAGGAAGTCGGCCTGACCCCGGCATGGCCGGAAGCTCTGCCGGACGGCGTTCTGGCCGCGCGGCGCGGTACGTTCGTCTTTGTACAGAACTGCAATGAACATCCGGTCGAAGTAGGCGGTGTTGCGCTGAACCGTTACGGAACGGCCGTCTGGAAAAACGGCGAGCAGGTCCTGTAAGGCGCAAAAGCATCAACTTTCAGCGTTCTGCCGAAAAAGCAGAACGCTTTTTGTTTGCTTTCGTACTTGACAAAGCGGGCTTATCCCGGTATGCTGGGGTGGCGCACTGTTGCGCAGTTCTGTGAAAAGGAGAGGATATCCTGTGGCTGCAAAGGAAACCGAAAAAATGACGATCGAGCAGGTGGCCGATGCGCTTGGTGTTTCTAAAACAACGGTATCACGCGCACTTTCCGGAAAGGGACGCATCAGTGAGGAGACCCGCGCCAAGGTATATGCCTATCTAGGACGCACCCGCACCGAGCCTGCCGCCCCGCAGGGCGGCGAAAAGGTGCGCACCAACAACATTGCCATGATCGTACCGCAGCGGTTTATTGCGCTGGATCTGCCCTTTTTGCGCAAGTGCATGGGCGGCATCTGCATCATGGCAGACCAGCGCGGCTATGACCTGATGCTTTGCTACGCCTCCAACACCGAGTATTCGCAGCTGCAGCGGCAGCTGGCCAACCACAAGGTGGACGGCGTGATCCTGACCTACGCCATGGCGGATGATCCCTGCATCGAACTTTTGCGGCAATACGAGACACCTTTTGTACTCATCGGACGCAGCGAGGACAAGACCATCCCGCAGGCAGACAACGATCAGGTGGCGGCTGCCTGCGAGATGACCCGCATCCTTTTGCAGCTGGGCGCCAAGCGGATCGCGCTGCTGGTGGGCAGTACCATCTACGCCGTCAACACCGACCGCATACGCGGTTATCTGCGTGGATTCGCGGAATTTGGTGTGCCAGTAGACCAGCGGCTCGTTCATTCCGGTGTGGAATCTGCCGGGCAGACGCTCGATGCACTGGAGGCTGCGCTGGAGCAGAAGGCGGATTGCATCCTTTGCGGCGATGATGAGATCGCCTTTGAGGTCATGGGGGAGCTGCGGACGCGGCATATCCTCGTGCCCAACGATCTGCGAGTGGCCAGCCTGTACGACAGTTCCATGCTTGCCAGCATCACGCCGTCTGTTTCGGCGGTGCAGTACGATGCAGAGCAGCTGGGTAAGACCGCCTGCCGGATGCTGCTGGACCGGCTGGCCGGAAAAGAGATCGTCATGCGGCAGCTGGAAGGCCATCAGGTCATCCTGCGGGATTCTACCAAGTGGAGGGAACGCTCCCACAGCATCAAATAACGCGCTTTTTGTGCCTGCTCCTTTCCCGGAGCGGGCATTTTTGCTCTTTGCATGGCAAAGTTTGCGCTAAAGTTGCGCACTTTTGCCCATGTATCCTAATTTTACCGTCACTTTTTCCAGTTTCGACTCAACAATACCGTGAATTTCGTCCATTGACGTGAGCAAAAGAATGCGGTATCCTATGGGTACAGAAAAACAGCTGCTCGGATGTGCGCAACTTATAAGCGCAACAAAGAGCAGCCGAAGATTTCGGATTGAGAACGAAGGAGAACTGGATCATGAAAAAGCTGATTTCCCGCCGTAACTTCCTTGCAGCCATGGGCACTGTGGCTGCTGCCGGTGTGCTGACCGCCTGCGGCGGTTCTTCCTCTGGCACCGCTTCCTCTGCTGCCGCTTCCAGTACGGCTGCCTCTGCTGCGGAGAGCTGGGGCGATGTGAAGCTGACCATGTGGGGTGCCGAAGAGGATCAGACCATGCTGCGCGAGATGGCAGATGCCTTTATCGAGCAGAATGCGGACAAGGGCAACGTGACCATCGAGATCGGCGTACAGTCTGAGTCCAGCGCAAAGGATACCGTTCTGGCTGACCCGGAGTCTGCCGCAGACGTTTTTGCCTTTGCCGATGACCAGCTGAACGAGCTGGTGAATGCCGGTGCGCTGCAGGAAGTGCTGCTGAACCCGGATGACGTGAAGAGTCGCAACCTGCCCGGCTCTGTGGGCGCTGCCACCATGAACGACAAACTTTACGCCTACCCCATGACCGCCGACAATGGCTATTTCCTGTACTATGATGCAAGCATTCTGAGCGCCGAGGACGTGCAGAGCATGGACACCATGCTGGAAAAGGCTGCAGCTGCCGGCAAAAAGTTCATGATGAGCGTGAACGACGCATGGTACATTTACAGCTTCTACGCCGGTGCCGGTCTGGTGGCTACGCTGGCAGATGACGGTATCAACACCGTCTGCAACTGGAACGAGGCTCCCGGCGCAGACGTAACGCAGGCCATTCTGGACATTACCGCAAACCCCGGCTTCAAGTCCGGCGCGGATGCTGATATCGTTTCCGCCATCAAGGACGGCAGCTGCTGCGCCGCCATCTCCGGTACCTGGAACGCCAGCACCGCCGAGGAGGCTTGGGGCGAGGGCTACGCCGCCACCAAGCTGCCGACCTACACCCTGAACGGCGAGCAGGTCCAGATGGGCTCCTTCTCCGGCTACAAGCTGGTGGGCGTCAACCCCCACAGCGCCAACGTGGGCGTTGCCATGATGCTGGCCGACTTCATCACCAACGAGGACAACCAGAGCAAGCGCTTCAACGACCGCAAGCTGGGCCCCTCCAACATCAACGCCAATGCTTCCGAGGCTGTGCAGTCTGCACCCGCCATTGCCGCACTGGCTGAGCAGAGCTCCTACGCTACCCTGCAGCGGGTAGGCGCAAACTACTGGAGCTCCGCCGCAAGTCTGGGCGAGATCCTCGCCTCCGGCGACACGCAGGGCAAGACCACCCAGCAGCTGGTGGATGACGCTGTGGCCGGCATCACCGCACCTGTGGCACAGTAAGTTCCGGTTTTTCCCGGCGGGCACGCAGCAGAATGCAGTGTGCCCGCTTTTTATCGCAATACAAGAAATCGGCGTCAACCTAACATCCTGTTTGCTATAACCCCCTCTGCATACTAAGAAAGGAGTTGACTTCTGTGGCAGAAATGGTCCTTACACCACCCTTGCGGGCAGATGGCCGGGAGCCGAATTTCCTTCAGAAGTTCGGTCACGCATTTGTTCACGGAGATATTTTTACAAAGCTGTCCCTCTTTGTCTGGGGTCTGGGCTACATTGGCCACGGCCAGCTTATCAAGGCACTGCTGGTAACGCTGGTGCAGGGGCTGGGACTGTATTTTCTGGGCACCTCCGGCATTCCTGCGCTGAAAAAGTTCGGCACGCTGGGCACGGTGCAGATGGAGATGCAGTTCAACCCCCTTACCTTAAAGAACGAGGTCAACAACTACGACAACTCGTTTGCCATCCTGCTGCTCAGCGTGATCGCACTGGTGGTCATTGTAACGCTGATCGCTGCTGCCATGCTGGTGGTGCAGAGCAATTACGCGTTACAGGCGCAGAAGGCCGCTGGCAAAAAGCCCAACAATTTCCGGCAGGATATCACCTTGTACCTGAACGAAAAGTTCTACGTTACCCTGCTCACCCTTCCGGTGCTGGGTGTGGTGGTGTTCACCATCATCCCGCTGTTCATTTTGATCGCTGTTGCCTTTACCAACTACGATCAGCAGCACATGCCTCCCGCCGCCCTGTTCACATGGGTGGGGCTGGCAAACTTTGCTTCTCTGTTTGGCGGGCAGTCGCTGAGCCTGACCTTCAGCTACGCCTTTGGCCGGGTGCTCAGCTGGACGCTGGTGTGGGCCTTCTTTGCCACCTTCACCAACTTCTTCGGCGGCGTATTTCTGGCCATGCTCATCAACAACAAAAAGACCAAGTGCCAAAAGCTCTGGCGCACATTGTTCATGGTCACCATTGCGGTGCCGCAGTTCGTCACCCTGCTGCTGGTGCGCAACTTCTTCTCGGACGCCGGCATCTTCAACACCATGATGGCCAATGCAGGCGTGACCGATTTTTTAAAGACCATCGGCCTGCTGGGGCAGAACATGAACCATATCCCCTTCCTGACCGACCAGCACTGGGCAAAGTTCATGATCGTCCTGATCAACATCTGGGTGGGCGTGCCCTACCAGATGATCATCGCCACCGGTGTGCTGATGAACATCCCCAGCGATATGCTGGAAGCCTCCACCATCGACGGTGCTTCGCCGTGGCAGAGCTTCATCCACATCAAGCTGCCTTATCTGTTCAGCGTGCAGGGACCTGCACTGGTCACGGATTTCGTCAAGAACGTCAACAACTTCAACGTCATCTACCTGCTTACGCAGGACGTTTACATCACAAAGGATCAGGCGCTGGCATCCTCCAGCGCCAAAGAGGTGGATCTGCTGGTCACATGGCTGTTCCGCCTGACGCAGGAGCAGTACAACTACAAGATGGCCGCTGTCATCGGCATTATGGTGTTCATCATCTGTGCCGTGTTCACGCTGGTCTGCTTCCGGTTCCTTAATAAAAAGGAGGCGACATTCTCTTGACACAGGCAACTGTTTCTCCGGCACGCCGGACGGAAACTGCGGCGCAGCTGCGCCGCGGGCGCATCCTCCGGGAAGTCCGCAGCATTCTGCGGCATCTGCTGCTGGCCTTGCTGGCAGGCATCTGGCTGGTACCCATTCTGTGGCTGCTGGTCACCTCCTTTTCCACCGACCGAGGCATCAATGTGCGGCGGTTCTTCCCGGCAAGCTACACCATAAGCAACTACGTCAACATCCTGTTCCACCCGGATTCTGTGGCGCAGTTCCCGCGCTGGTTTGCCAACACCCTTGTGGTGGCCTGCTTCAACTGCGTCATCTCCACCTGCTTTGTGCTGATGGTGGCCTACGCACTGAGCTGCTGCCGGTTCAAGGGCCGCAAGCTGCTGCAGAACCTCTCGGTCATCGTCAACCTGTTCCCGGGCGTGCTGGCCATGATTGCGGTCTACTTTGTGCTGAAGTACCTCAACCTGACCAACTCCTACGCGGGTCTTATCATGGTCTACGCCGGTTCGTCCGGTCTGGGCTATCTGATCTGCAAGGGCTTCTTTGATACCATCCCTTTCTCCCTGCGGGAGGCCGCAAAGCTGGACGGCGCATCGGACGCCCGGATATTCTTCCAAGTCGTTCTGCCCATGTCCAGACCCATTCTGGTGTACACCATCATCAGCTCCTTCATGGTGCCGTGGACGGACTTCGTGATGGCCAAGATGATCCTGAACTCCGGCCTTTCTGCCGACTGGACGGTGGCCATTGGTCTGTACAATATGCTGCAGAAAACGCTGATCAACAACTACTTTGCGCTCTTCTGTGCAGGCGGCGTGCTGGTGTCCATCCCCATCTCCATTCTGTTCGTCATCATGCAGAAGTTCTACGTCGAGGGCATCACCTCCGGCGCGGACAAGGGTTAAAACGATATCTTCTTTCTCCTTCATCATAAAAAGCAGCGCCCCACAAGCCGAATGTGTCTGTGGGGCGCTGCTTTTATCCTATTTGTGCTGATGAAAGATCAGTTTGCCTTGTTGGCCTCGCCCTCCGGGAAGATGATCTTATTCACAAAGAAGAAGATGACCATGGAAATGCCGCCGTTGAGCACGGTGGTACCGATGTTGTAGATGAAGTCCGGCACCAGCAGACCTGCCACCGCCACCCAGATGCAGTTGATGGAGTTGACGATGCAGGTAATAATGCAAAAGGCCAACAGATACCAGCCGATCTGCTTTGCCAGATTGCCCTTGCTGCGGAACACAAAATTGCGCTGGATGGGGAAATTGATGCACTCGCCGATGACCATGGCGATCATATAGGCGCAGAAGTAGGGCAGACCGCCGTGGGCGGCATCGTAGCCGAGGATGTTCCACTTGAAGGTCTCGCCGAACAGGGTGATATCAATGCCCGGCCAGCCGAAATCCACCACCGGCAGGCTTGCAAAGGCCTTAGGCAGAAATTGCAGCAGCAGGTACTTGAACACGGTGATGAGGTTGGACACGATGACGAACAGGCCGCCCTCGCGCACCCACTTGGCAGCGGCGGGGTGCTTTGCCGCGAAGTTATTCCAGAAATTCATAGCCTGCTTCCTTTCAGCTGTTTTTCAAGCGCTCTTCCATGCGGCTGTTCAGCACGAGGTTCTTCACAGCCTCCACGATCACCCGCACAAGGCCGATGATCCAGAAGCCCTGCAGCTCCATCACGATGCCGTCCACCATGCCCATGCTGATAGCGCCGTTGGTCATTTTGGACAGCGCCCGCAGAGGCATATTGTACTGGAACAGGATGTTCAGGTCAGGCTTGCCCTTTTTGATGCTGCGGCGCAGCAGGGCACCCAGCACGGCAGCCGCCAGCCAGCCGATGGGGCTGCGTCCGTGTCCCATCTCGCCCAGCGTCATGTTGCGGTCGATGTGTACCTTGTTCTCCGGGATAGCGTGCCCCAGCAGCGCTTCGAATTCATCATCCGGTACATTCTGGATATTGGCTGTGCAGTAATGACCCAGCTTTTTGCCCACGTAGGGGTCGGGTGCGCCGGTGCCCGCCACCGTGACGGCGGCAGTCAGACGGATATCGGCGCTGGAAGCGCCCACCAGCAGCTGATAGCTGCCGCCTTCCACCTCCCAGCGGTCGGTCTTGACATTCCAGTAGCGGAACGCCTTATCATCCAGCGGGATGGTGACGGTCTTGCTCTCTCCGGCTTCCAGCTGCACCTTGGTAAAGCCCTTCAGCTCCTTGACAGGGCGGAAAACTTTTGCATCCGGCTTTGCCACATACAGCTGCACCACCTCGGCGCCTGCACAGCTGCCGGTGTTGGTGACAGTCAGGGTCACGCCCTTTTCGTCTGCTTTCAGGTCACTGTACGCAAAGCTGGTATAGCTCAGGCCGTAGCCGAAGGGGAAGGCGGTGGGCACACCGGCGGTGTCGTAGTAGCGGTAGCCCACATACAGCCCCTCGCGGTACTCCACAGTGGGGCCGTCGCCGCCGAAATGCGCCTTTGCGGGGGTGTCGGCGTAGCTGCGCGCCCAAGTCTCCGCCAGCTTGCCGCAGGGGTTCTGCGCACCGGTCAGCACCTCGACCAGTGCGCCCGCACCGGCCTGACCGCCCAGACAGCCGTAGACCAGCGCCTTGCAGTCCTTGGCCCAACCGCTTTCCAGCGAGGAGCCTGCACTCAGCAGCACAACCACATTGGGGTTTGCTGCCGCCACAGCTGCCAGCAGTTCCAGCTGGTTCTCTGCCAGCTTCATGTCGGCGCGGTCGATGCCCTCGCTCTCTTTGATCTCGTCCAGACCCATGCACAGCAGCACCACATTGGCGTTCTTTGCCAGCTGCACCGCCTCGGCCTGCAGTGCCTCGTCGGGCTTGCCCTGCCGGTCAAAGCCCTTGGCGTAGCCGACGCTGTTCAGGCCGCTCTCGGCAAGGCAGTCCAGAAAGGAATCCACCTTGATGGAGTTGACGGCGCTGGAGCCTGCACCCTGATAGCGGGGTGTCTGGGCAAAGTCGCCGATGACCGCCACCTTCTCCCCCTTTGCAAGGGGCAGCAGGCTGTTTTCGTTCTTCAGCAGCACGATGCTCTGGGCAGCAGCCCGGCGTGCCAGTGCGTGGTGGGCGTCGGCATCGAACTTGCCGGGTGCGGCGTCCACCGCCGCCTTGGTGGTAAACACCAGTTCCAGCAGCTCGTCCAGCCGGGCGTCCACGTCCGCTTCGGTGATCTTGCCGGTCTGCACCGCCTTCATCAGTTCCCGGACAGCGTCCCCGCCGGGAGCGGGCATTTCCAGCGTAGAGCCGTTCTTTACGCCAAGGGCGTGATCGTTGCTGCCGCCCCAGTCGGTGACCACTGCGCCGTCAAAGCCCCAGTCCCTGCGCAGGATCTCCATGAGCAGGTGGGCGTTCTCGTTGGCGTAGGTGCCGTTGACAAGGTTATAGGCGGACATGATGGTCTTGGGCTGCGCCTCCTTGACCACCATCTCGAAGCCGGTCAGGTAAATTTCCCGCAGGGTGCGCTCGTCCACGATGGAGTCCGAGGCCATACGGCGCAGCTCCTGACTGTTGACCGCAAAGTGCTTGGGGCAGGCAGCGATGCCGTTTTTCTGGATGCCGCGCACATAGGCCGCGGCCATCCTGCCCGCGAGGATGGGGTCTTCCGAGAAATACTCGAAGTCGCGGCCGCACAGGGGGCTGCGCTTGATGTTCAGGCCGGGGCCCAGCAGCACCGACACGCCCTGTGCCGCTGCTTCTTCGCCCATGGCTGCGCCCACAGCCTCGCCCAGCGCGGGGTCCCAGCTGTTGGCAACGGTAGCCGAGGTGGGGAAGCAGGTGGCAGGCACACTGGGGTTCAGGCCCAGATGGTCCGCCGCCCCGGCCTGCTTGCGCACGCCGCTGGGGCCATCCGACAGGGTAATGGCCGGGATGCCCTTGCCCGGCAGCGCCCGGGTGGTGAACACCGTGCCGCCGCTCAGCAGGGCGCATTTTTGTTCCAGATCCAGGCTGTTGATGATATCTGTGTGTTTCATGGGTCTCTCCTGACAATCAAAAAAGGGGGCGGGCGTTTGCCCGCCGCCCCTTCTGTTCCTATGTGTTGATCAGACGGTTTTTACGTTCTCTTTCTTTTTGCGGAAGCGGAGGATCGTCAGAACGACCAGAACCACGATCAGACCGCCGCAGACACCATCCACTGTGTAGATGACCTTCTGGTAAGGCTCGACCTTTGCCAGATAACGGCTGCCCGGCATACCGCCGTTCATTGCCTTGGAGTTTGCAATAGTATACAGGATGTTGTGGACTGCCTCACGACCGTAGTGGTAGTCTGCAACGTCATCCTTGTTAAAGGTGTACCGTGCGCCGGAAGGCAGGTTGGTCAGCTTTCCGTCTGCACCAGCCCGGATCATCTGACCTGCATCCATGAACACGCCGGTATTTGCATTATCGGTGATGATAAAGCCGTGGAAGCCCCACTCGTTGCGCAGCAGGCCGGTGATCATGTTGTAGTTGCCGCCGGCCCAGGTATAGCCAACGCGGTTGAAGGAGGTCATGATGCCGGTGACGGACGGGATCTCGGTGGTGGCATTGCTGTAAGTGCCGTCGCCGTTGTCCTTTGCATAGTTCATCTCGACCTTATCAGACTTGACGCACATCTCAAAGGGCTTGAGGTAGATCTCGCGGGCCGCCTGCTCGTTCAGGAAGGTCGCAATGCTGTACTGGCCTTCACGGTCGCCGCGGTGGTCCTCCTGATCGTTGATGGCGTAGTGCTTGACAAAGACATACATACCGCGGGAGGCGACACCCTCACACTCGAGGGAAGCAATGTGACCGCCGATGAACGGATCCTCGGAGTAATACTCGCTGTTGCGGCCGGAGAATGCAGTGCGGTGCATATTGACAGCCGGTGCATACCAGCCATCAACATCCAGATAGTAGGACTCGTCGCCAATGTTCTCGCCGTAGTGAGTGGCCAGATCATCGTTGTAGGTCTGGGCCAGAACGATGACGCCGCAGTGCGTGATGTTGCCCTTGAAGTAGAAGTTGCCGCTTGCATCAACGCCATAGTTGACCAGGCCGGTGGCAGCGTCGCGATCGGTCGTGGAGAGCTTATCCACCGACTTGATGGCAGCCGTGCCATAGCCGGACTGCGTGATCAGGGTCTGATAATCGCTGGGGGTCAGCTGGTCGAGCAGGTCGTTCCACTTGGGGTCGTTGTAATCCAGACCACGCATATCGATCAGGCCGAGGCCGTTGTCCTTGCCGTAGACAAGCTCATCGGTCAGGGTAGAAGGATCGGTGGTGTTCAGGGAATCGAAGGAATCCAGCTTTGCCAGATCCTCGCTGCTGATGGTCTTATAGTAAGTATAGGAAGCGGGGTTGCCGTTTGCATCGGTGCCGTTGATGGGGTTGCCCCAAGTGCTGATCTGGTCGCTGACCTCGCCATCGGTGGTCGGCCAGGTGCCAGTCCAGTCGCTGCGGGACAGATACTGGAAGCCGCCGTTTGCCTGGTCGAGCTGATTGGTGATCTCCACACCGGTCGTGGTGTCGAGCTTGTAGGTCGTGGTATCCACGGTGCCGTTTGCCGGGGTGTAGGTTGCAACAAAAGCAGTGTCGCCGTCGGCGGTCATGCCGTCTGCCACGGTCTTGCCCTTGGCAGAGAGGATGTTGTTGACCGCTTCGTGTGCGTTTTTAGCCGCAGTGATATAGTAATCACCTGCGTCCAGAATGTAGGTCTTGGCATTGACGTAGTCGTAAGACTTCAGCTGCTCCTGATCAAAGGTGATCTTCACCGTCTCGCTTGCACCGGGAGCCAGTTCTGCAGTTTTGGCATAGCCCACCAGCTCCACAGCAGCTTTCTCCACCTTGTTTGCCTTGTCGTAATCGGTATAGGGGCTCTGTGCATAGACTTGTACGACATCCTTGCCGGCCACATCACCCGTATTGGTGACCTTGACGGTCACAGTGCAGGTATCGCCATCCCAGCTGGTATCGTAATCAGACCACTCGAAATCCGTGTAGGACAGGCCGTATCCAAAGGGATACATCACAGCATCCGCATAGTTGTAATCACCGGCATTGCCCTGACCCAGCACCTTGTCCTCGTAGCGGGTCTCGTAGTAGCGGTAGCCAACATAGATGCCCTCTTTGTAGCTGACGTAGTTGTACTTGGTCAGGTTACCGTCCTCGTCATAGTAGGCAAAGTCGCCAAAGTTCTGAGCAGCAGGGCTGTTCATGGCATCCACCTCGTAGGTGTCCACGGTGCGGCCGGAGGGATTCACCTTGCCGGAGAAGATCTCTGCCAGAGAGCACAGACCATAATCACCCATAGCGGGAGCCGAAATGACGGTGTGGATATTGGGATAGTTTTCGACCCAGCTCAGATCTACCGCTGCGCTGGAGTTCAGCAGCAGCACTACATCATCAAAGTTATCGTTCAGATACTGCAGGATCTCCAGCTCGGTAGAATCCGGCTCCAGATAAGTCTTGGTCTTGTCCTCTTCCACATCGGTGTGGTTGTACATGGAGCGGGGCATATCACGGCCTTCGCCCGCCACACGGCTGAACACAAAAACAGGAACCGTATTCTTCATGGAATCGGTCAGACCCGGCTCTGCCTGCATGACGGACAGCGGGCACTCGTTGATGGAGAAGTCCTCGTCATCACCGTAAGAGACCGAGCCGACACCCAGACCGTAATCCTTGCCGTTGCCTTCGGAATAGAATTTCCAGAGGTCCTCGTTGACACCGAATCCGGCATCTTCAAAGGCCGTTTTCATATCGACCTTATTGCCGCCGATGTAGCTGACAGCAGAATGGCTGACAAAGCTGAAGGTCGTATCCGTGCTGTACGGCATCTTTCCTGCATCGTTTTTCAGCAAAACAATGCCTTCAGCGGCGATCTTCTTATTCAGAGCGATCTCATCCTCAACCAGCGCATCCTCTGTGTCAAAACCGGGCTTGCTGTACTCCATGTTGATGCCTTCGGTCTTGGCCTTGCTGTTGTCGATGCCGCCGCTCTTCAGACCCAAAATGCTCTGCACGCTGCTGGCATTAGGCGGGATCAGCACATTGGCCGCAACCATACCGCCCGCCAATGCGACACACAACACACCCGAAACGGCAGTTTTGATGATCTTGCCCATCATCTTACTGTCCTTCTTTTTCTGTGCCATAACTGTTAACTCCTTCTCTTTTGGGTACACGACCCGGTTCATAGCTGTTCTCCGGAGCGCGTCCGCTCCTTTGCTTGATGTCATTTTATCATATATACTGCAGAACGAACCGTTCTCCGCACAATCTGTCGTTTTAGCTGCATAATTTGCAGAAGTTACAATAAGGTTTCAAATTTTATTGTGCTAATACACAAACATCGCCCCGTTATATTTGTGCACCCTGCCAGACAGCAAAAAACGGCAGGGGATGCCTGCCGTAAAAATTCATTTGTTTTTTGACAGCGGAAATAAGATCCGCAGGGTGCACCAGTTGTTTTCCCAGTGCAGCGTCATGCTGCCGCCGTGCTGCCCGACGGTGGTGCGGACGCTTTTCAGGTCCGACCCCTGCTGCGGCAGGCCGTCCGCATCCAGTGCCGGGACAGTCTCTGTATAGTGCTCGAACCGCAGCATGGCAAAGCCACCCTGACTGTACACCGCCACCTTAATGAGCCGCTTTTCGGGGTCCGGCTCGGCGCGCACGGCGGCAATGGCGTTGTCCAGCGCCACACCCACGATGGTGCACAGCTCCCGGATGGTGAGAAAGCCCAGCATCCTGCCGTCCGCTACGCTGGTGATGGTGATATTCTCCTGCTGGCATTCCATGGTCTTGGCGGTGAGCAGGGTATCCAGCACCGGGTTGCCGGTCTTGTTCTCGGCCTCGTACTGGCGGATGTTCTGCTCCATGGCGGCAATGGCGGCGTTCTGCTTGGTCTGGTCCTGCTCCTCCCGGATGCGGGCAAGCTGGACTTTCAGTTCATGATACCGCCGGTTGATGAGGTTGATGCCCTCCTTGCTGCGCTTGTACTGCTCGTACTGGCGGTGCAGCACCTCGTCCATGGCGGCAAGCTCGCCGTGCAAAGCGTTCTCCCGCAGCTGCTCGTGCTGCACGGTCAGGATCAACACGCCGGAAAAATCCACCAGTGTGCGGATGGAAAAGATGCTCATATTGATCTCGCTGCCCGGCAAAAATCCCAGATTGCTCACCGCAAAGGCGGTCAGCGCCAGCATGATCGCCGTCAGGGCGGCGCTGCCGCTGATCTCCAGATGCCCGGCAGGCTGGGGTCTGATGTGCAGCAGATAGCTCATCCCCCCGAACAGCGCCCCGTACACCAGCGCCAGCAGCAGCAAAGACAGCGGCTCCCACGGGCTGCGGGCGGGCCAGAGGGCGCAGTGCAACTGCCATTCCACGCTGGCGGCAAGCTCTGCCAGAATAAACGCCCGGGCGCAGTGATACCCGGCCTCCAGCAGGGTGATGCTCCACACACACCATAAATATAAGTAGGAAAGCCCGATGGCCGTCACCATGCAGGGGATCCAGAACCCGCCGGGCACATTGCCGGTCAGCCCCAGAAAGGCCGACAGCACCACCGCCCACAGCAGGGTGATGCCCACGGTAACTTCCTTGGAAAAGCGGGGCGCAAGTGCCGGTGTGACCAGCAGTACCGACAGACACTCGGCAAGGGCGGTGTACAGCCGGGGGATATCCGGCAGCGCGGTCATGAACCTTCACCTCCGATGTAATCGGTCAGGGCGGCAAGGAAGGCCTTGCGCTTGGGACGGCTGACCTGCAGCTCGCAGGGGCCCACCTGTACGGTGCTCTGCCGCAGCTCCCGCACCTGTGCCAGATTGACAAGGTAGCCGCTGTTACACCGGGCAAAGGGGCAGTCTACCAGCTTTTCCTCAAAGGTCTTGAGGGCGCCGGGGGCAGAAAAATCGCCCTCGTCGGTGTAAAAGTGCACCCGGTGTCCCTCGCTTTCCAAGTAATAGATGCTCGCAGTGTCCAGCCGCCGCAGCCCGCCCTCCACCGGCACGGTCAGGTAGTGCTTTGCCCGCTTTTCCAGCCGGGAAACGGCCTTGAGCAGCTGCTGTGAAAAGGCAAAGTAGGGCACCGGTTTCAGCACATAGTCCAGCGCCCCCACCGAGTAGCCCCGGATGGCATACTGCGCCATATTGGTGATAAAGATCAGGATGACGTCTGCATCCATCTGCCGGATGCGCTCTGCCGTGGTCATGCCGTCCAGATGCTTCATCTCCACATCCAGAAAAATAATATCGTAGACGGCGCGGTAATTGTCCAGAATGTCCACCCCGTCCGCAAAGACCGATACCTCAAATTCTGTCCCGTACTGCCGGGTATACCGCCGGATGTACTCCTGCAATACCCCCTGCACCTCCGCGTCATCCTCTACGACTGCCACCCGGATCATGACCGCACCTCCCTTACCACACCTTTGTGGAGCTGTTATGGCTCTATTATAGCGCAATCACGCCGGGTTTGCCAAGTCCCCGCCCCGACAAGTTTCCACCTGCAAATTTTACGCTATCGGGGTGTTCTTTCCTTGGCGGGTGTGATATACTCGGCTTAGTTCAACAAATCGGGATTTGTGGAGGAAACAAACGTGGAAGATAATAAATCAACGAATGTCAAGAAAACGGTAAAATCAGGTATAACTTTTGGAAGTGCATTAGCTATGGTTATTAGTTATACAACGTGGAAGTCTATCGGTTGGGCGATTTTTCATGGATTACTTAGTTGGGTATATGTCATATATTTCCTTTTGCGTTACTAAATTCCCGTTTGCCGTACTTGTTCCCGGCAAAGGGCAGCGCACAAAAAAGCCACATAAAGGAGATGCTTTTCCATGGAATACAAACGTTTTGGCAATAAGATCATTGTACGCATCGACAAGGACGAAGAGATCCTTGAACAGGTCAAAGAGCTTGCCCTGAAAGAAAACATCCGCCTTGCCGCCGTGCAGGCGCTGGGTGCCACCAACAGCTTTACGGTGGGCGTATACAATGTAGCGGAGAAGAAATACTACGCCAACACCTTCAGCGGCAGTTTTGAGATCGTGTCCCTGACCGGCACCATCAACACCATGAACGGCGCATTCTACACCCACCTGCACATGAGCGCCGGCAACGACAAGGGCGAGGTGTTCGGCGGACATCTGAACCGGGCGGTGGTCAGCGCCACCTGTGAGATGGTGGTGGATGTTCTGGACGGCACAGTAGACCGCCAGTACGACCCCGTTACCGGGCTGAACCTGTTCAAGTTCTGATCTTATCTGTAAAAAGCCAAGGCCGCTGCGCGATGTCTGCGCAGCGGCCTTTTGCTTATAGCTCTTCCTGCCGGGTATAGGGCTCCATGCCGTGGTCGGCAGGGTCATAGTATTCCAGCAGGGTAATGTAGGTTTCCAAAAAGTGACACAGCACTGTTTTCAGGATGCCGCTCAGCTGCCCCTTTACCGTGATGGTGGACAATACAAAGTCTGACACCAGCTGCAGCGTCTCCGGGTCCAATTCAAAGCACAGACCGACTGCCAGCATGGGGATCACGATCTGCTGTGCCTGCAGCGGCACTGCATTGCCCAGCTTTTCCAGCAGCGGGCGGCTCAGGGCAGAGGCCGCCTGCACACAGCGCTCCACCTTTTCCTGCGGGAACTGCTGCATGGGCTCCATGCTGCGCAGCTGCGCCACCACGGCAGCATCGTCCAGAATGACGCCCCGGGTCACCTCTGCTTCCGAGCGGGTGGTCACGCATTGCAGTATACAGCGCATGGCATCCTCGTAGTCCTCGTGATAGGTCTGACGGCTGCCGAACAGGGTCATCATGGACTGCAGCACGGCATCGGTCTCCTCGGTGACGGCCAGCCGCCCGAAATCCAGCGGTGCGCCCTCCATCCCTGCGCTGCGGTCGTTCAGCGCCTGCAGTTCCTCCGGGACAACTGTAGCGGGCAGAAAACGGTCGTTGCCGTTGCGGTAGAAGCCCCACTCTGCGGGCAGCACCCGGGGGACCACATCTCCGCTGGAGATGATGTTGAAGATATTGCTGGTGCCCCAGTTCTTTTTCAGACTGCCGCTTGCCGTATGGTTGTTGTCAAAGTCCTGCTGCAGCTCGGGGCAGTCTGCCGCCGCCAGCGCAGCCGGGGCGGCAAAGGTATAGATGAAGGTGTTTTTCCTTTCCAGCTGCGGCAGCACGGCGGGCAGACGCGCCGCCACTAAATTCGTTACGCCGCCGGCACGGCTGTAGCCGCCCATCCAGAGCTTCAGGGTACCCAGCGGCTGGCGCTTGGCTGATGCCTGAACATATCCGCGTATTTTTTCAGTCAGCTGCCGCGCCGCTGCTACAAAACCCGTGTGGGCGCTGCCGGAGCCTGCATGAAGGTTGCCGGACCACTCGGCTCCATAACCGGAGCCGCGCAGGAACGCCCCGATGATGGTCACCTGTCTGCCGCCGCGCACCAGTGTTTTGCGGGCAACGGCACAGGCCACCGTGTCCGGGGCATCGTTCAGGCTGTGGGTATAGTTGAACAGCTGCACCTCGGCAAAGCCCAGCTTTGCAAAGGCATCCCGGATATGGTCGGCACGGCCGACCTCGCCCGTCATCCAATAGCGCTGGTCGCTCTCCCACGAGCTGTCCGCAGCCGCAGCCATGCCCAAGGTGGCCAGTGCCAGCTTATCGTCGTACTCTGTGGCGGCGTGGTCGAACAGGCTGTCGCTGTAATAGTAATCGTGCCGCAGGTCAGCGCTGCAGCGGTCGCTGCGGTACCACAGGGTATAGTAGTCGTCCGGCACGGCGCGGCCGACCAGCGCCGTAGCCGCCCCGGCCTGCGGCAGCGCCGCTCCGGGAGCCAGTGCCCCCGCCGCAAGGGTCACCGCAAGACCCTTACAAAAGTCCCGTCGTTTCATGCTTCATCTCCTCTGCCCCTGCGGCCTGTGCACCGCAGACATTTTTTATAGTATAATCCTTTTTGCCGCCGGATGCAATTTTTACTTGCGGCGGCAGACGGGACAATTTAGAATGCGCGCCGCTATCGGGTTGCGGCACCCAGCATCCGCTTCGTGCCTTGGGCGGCACTTGCGTCTTGCTGGCCGCTGCCCCAACAACTCCTCCCTGTTTCCGCCGCTGGCGGCGGTCGTCGTCGTTGCACTCTGGGCATAATCAGCGGAAAGAATATTTTAAATTTCGGGTTTCAGGAAAGTCTGCGGACTTTCCTGAAACCCATTTTCAC
>SKEF01001833.1_pt1 | contig 17570 bp, 11 predicted proteins | sample 4826691 | NCBI WGS metagenome assembly SKEF01 (sample SAMN11008816, study PRJNA524170) | human gut metagenome | biome: Human fecal sample; material: Feces; isolation source: fecal sample from pouch patient p23, p27 | host: Homo sapiens | place: Israel: Tel-Aviv | collected 2016-08-24
GTGAACGCCAACACCGCGAGGAACGCCACGGCATCATTCACATCCATGGTGCGCTGGGAGATCTTCGGCGCGAAGATCAGATTCTCAATCTGCTGATACACGCAGATGAACATCAGTATCGCCACAGCCTGCCACAGTCCGCAGCTGCCCCACGCGAACAGCACCGGCAATGCGCCGCCGATATACGTGCCCAGCATAGGAATGAACTGCGAAACCATACCGCAGAACAGCGCCAACGGTAGCCAATAGGGCACGTGCAGCAGCATCAGACAGATTCCGGTGAAGAACGCGTTCAGCAATGCGAGAATGGCGCGGGAGAACAGGAACGACGAGATCTGGCTCTGGCTCACCGTCCACACGAACAGGAATCGGCGCTGAGCCGCCGGAGCCATCCACTGGCATGCGGCACGACGCAATTTCGGACCAGCCGCTGAAATGTAATACGTGGTCATGATTATTGTCATGAGGTTGATCAGGAACGAAAACAATCCCGACACTGTATTTAGCGCGGTACCCGCGAAATCGGTGACCCATGACGTTTGAATGTTCTTCAGAATCTCATTGCCGAGATTATTGATCTCAGGAAGTTGGAAATTCGCGTATTGACTGACGAACTGGCACATCTGCTCATACAGGTCGGGCAGACCGTTCACCAATGCGATCACCTGCTGCACGAACAGGTTGCCGAACAGCGTGAAGAGCACGCCGAGCATCACGGCCAGCATCAGCAGCGAGAACAGCGAGGCGAACGAACGTTTCCAGCCATGCTTGACCAGCGGCACCACCACCGGCTCCACCGCGAGCGCGATGAACAGCGAGACGATGATGTCGATCACCAGGTATTCGATTTTGCCCCAGCTGCGCCAGCAGAAAGTAAACACCACAATGGCTATGGCGATGTATAGCAGCGCACGCCCCAGCCATTCCGGTGGTTTTCGGGGATCTCCTTTGGCTGGAAACAGGGTGCCGAGGTCCCAGCGCTGTTCGCTGGTGTTCGCACCGTTTTCGCTCTGCGTATTGTTCATTCGCTGTTCGCTTTCGCTCATGGCTTCCTATTGTAGCGATAGGCGTCGTGTACAGGCTGAGCTATTGTGGTAGTTATGCTGAACGTTTCAATTGTCATCCCCGCTTGGAATGAAGAGGAGCGTATCAACGATTGCCTGTTGAATGCCACTAGGCAGACCGTGATGCCCCATGAAGTGATCGTTGTCGACAATCGTTCCACCGATTCGACGGTAGCCGTGGTGGAGCAGTTTATGAAAGATCACCCTCAAGCCCCTGTCCGTTTGCTGCATCAGGATGAGGAACAGGGATTGATTCCGACGCGAGATTATGGTTTGAATCACGCCACCGGCGATATTTTGGGCCGTTTCGACGCTGATTGCATGATTCGCCCGGATTGGGTCGAAGTGGTGTCCGGCATTTTCACTGAGGATCCGGAGGCCATGGGTGCCACTGGTCCGGTGATGTATTACGATCTGCCGAGCCGCCATTTTGGTTTGCGTGGGGATAATTCCACGCGCAAGCGCATTTACAAGGCCGATGGCGGCCAGCCGTTGCTGTTTGGCTCGAATATGGCGGTCCGCGCTTCAGCTTGGCGCGAAATTTGCGACGAGGTGTGCCGCGACAAGGCCGATGTGATGCATGAGGATATCGATATTTCGCTGCATCTGCTGGGCAAGGATTTGAAAACCGTGTACTGCCCTCGCATGATCGCCGGCATCAGCGCCCGTCGTATGGACACGTCGCTCACGTCGTTCAATAATTACATGCGTCGTTTCAAGAACACGTTCGACGCGCATCCACAGCATTCACGCAAGCATAAGCCGGAGATTCTACTCACCGCGCTATATCCGGTGATGCATTTGCTGTATCCGGTGTGGCAGAAGGTGCTTAACACCGCCGATATCAATCCTGCAGAGGTGGCGTGGATCAACGAGCAGATGGAGTTGGCCGAGCAGGAGGGACGCGAATGGTATGACGACACCCCTACTGATGAGGAGTGGAGTGAAAAGCACGAAGATTCCAACGATTAATTCGCATATATTCATATTGAATTGAGATATTGAAATATTTCAATTCATCAACATACATAATTGTAATCGCATACAAAAATCGTGGTGTGAATTTATTCCGATTCACACCACGATTTTTATGTTCTCAGCGTTGTTCTCTCACGATTCGTCGTTCGCTACGCACGATTGCCGATTCGTGGGAATTGCCGCATCACATCAGGCTCTTGTAGATGGCGAGAATGTCCTCCTGCGTGGCCTGACGGGGGTTGCCCGGCGTGCACACATCGTGGAAGGCATCATAAGCCAGCGGCTCCAGATCGGCTTCGGTTGCACCGACTTCGGAGATGGTGGTCGGGTTCTTCAGGTCCACGGTGAGCTTATGCACAGCTTGGACGGCCTCTTCGCGCACGGTTTCGATATCGCCGGTGTAGGCGTCCGCGATGCCGAAGGCGTCAGCGATGTCACGGTACTTCTCACCGGTATAGTCCTTGTTATATTCCATGACCGGAGCCAGCAGAATGCCGTTGGCAACGCCGTGGGCCACGCCGAGACGGCCGCCCAGCGGGTGGGCCATGCCATGCACCAAGCCGAGGCCGACGTTGGAGTAGGCCATACCGGTGATGTAGGAGGCGTAGGCCATCTGTTCACCTGCCGGAATGTCGCCGTCGGCGCTCTTGGCGAGGTTCTTGGCGATCATACGGATGGTCTGCATGGACAGGCAGTCGGACAGGCTCCATGCGCCCGGAGTGATGTAACCTTCGATGGCGTGGGTCAGGGCGTCGAGTCCGGTGGCAACCTTGAGGCCACGCGGCATGGAGTCAGTCAGATCCGGATCGACGAATGCGACGATCGGAATATCGTGCGGGTCGACAGCCACGAACTTGCGCTTGTTGGCGGTGTCAGTGACCACATAGTTGATGGTGGTTTCCGAAGCGGTACCGGCGGTGGTCGGCACGCCGAAGATCGGCACGGACGGATTCTTGGTGTCGGCAACGCCTTCCAGGGAGAGCACGTCGGAGAATTCCGGGTTGGCGGTGATGATGCCGATGCCCTTGCAGGTGTCTTGCGGGGAGCCGCCGCCCAGGCCGATCAGGAAGTCGGCACCGGATGCGGCGAACTTGGCGACACCGTCCTGAATGCATTCAACCGGCGGGTTCGGCTTGACGTTGTCGAAGACCTCATACGGCATGCCTGCCTCATCGAGCACATCGGTGACCTTCTTGACGGTACCGGTTTCCAGCAGCACCGGATCGGTGACGATGAATGCCTTGGTGAAGCCGTGCGACTTGGCAACGCCTGGAATCTCCTTGATGGCTCCGCGACCGAAATACGCCGTCTGGTTGAAAATCATGCGATAGACCATAGTGCTCTCCTTTAAGCTACTGTGCGTTCATAGGCTTCGTCATACCTTGCCGAAGCCAACGCTCCCATCATAAACCCATTTTCGACCGTTATGTGATCGACGACACCGCGACATTATGTGACCATTCTCACAAAATAAAACCAGCTGAGGGGTAAAATCATCCATCGAACAACCTGCCCTTCCGCTACGGCAGGTCCTTACGTTCGAACACCCACATGGTCTCGTCCGTGGATCTGTTGTCGGTAAGAATCGTCAACATGAACCGCTCACCGTCGTTCTTCATGTAACCGCATTGCACCGCACCTTCCGACTTGAGCCGGCTACGGACGACATCGTAGTCAAGCAGTCGCAGGAGACCTTCTTGGTATTCGGGAGCAATCCTCACATAGCAAAACTCACGTAATGCTTCGCGGAAGGAACCGCCATGACCATCAAGCATACGCTGAAAGAAATCGGGCACCATGATCGAACGCTGCGTATCGGTATTCAGATTGACTATAAATGACACCGGATAACGTACATTCAGATGTTCAAGCAGCATTTTCATATCCTCATCGCGCACCAGAATATCCTCAAGCCGGTTGTTGAGCATGCGGAGCTGACGTTTGCCTCCGCCATTGACGTAATACTGTTTCTTGTCCTGACGCATACGGATTTCCGCCTGATTGATGAGGTCCGGAAGATCCCCTCCATCATCGGATTCGGCCATGCCTACGGATATATCCCAATCACCTTCCAGAAAATCCCGACGCATACGCGCCATCCGACGCATACTTTGGCTCACCGTATGGTTGCAGCTGACAATCACGAACTCATCGCCTCCGATGCGGTAGATTCTGTCGTCCCCGAAGCAGGCACGCATCGCATCCGCCAGTCCGCACAACGCCGAATCGCCCTTGGCATGCCCCAAATAGTTATTGATTTCATGCAGTCCGATCATGTCGACGTACACCACCGTCAACGGCTTGTCATGCGTGGCTTGGATGTACTCCAAGTCATCATCGTAGGCATTGCGGTTGAGTAGTCCCGTAAGCGAGTCTCTGCGATAATTATCGGCATCGCCGCATGCCAATAGTCCCATGGGCAGATTCTGTCCGACCAGCACCACAGCCCAAGGGTCGGATGGGGAGCATGCGTGAGTGGGAATCGCTGCGAATGCGACTACACCGGTTTTGGCCAATATCTCGCTGCGGTATAGCCCCAGCACAGTTTCCTGCCTGTATAGCCGTTCTCGGATTGAGGTCAGATTCAGATCGGCGAAGAATCGCCCGACATCGTCAGGATGCACCACCCGGTTGGCGGCCACCGCACGCATGTAGGCACCGAATTCGTCGATTTCCGGATCGGGAATCACCCCATCCCGTTTGATGACACGGTATTCGCCTGTCTCCACATTCAACCGGGATATTTCCGCCAGACCATCAGCCAGGATTTCAAAGGTGTCGGCCGCCAACGCGGAGACCCCCAACAGCACCCGGCCGTTGACAGTCACATGATTGCGATGCAGGTAATCGCACGACATATCCCAATAGTGCCGACCGTCGGCGCGTTCAGCCAACAGCGTTTCCATCTGGTTCACCGGCAGTGGAGGGTAGAAATAATATCCTTGGATATATCCGCATCCAAGTGCTTTCAGCCGATCGACCTGTTCCTTGGTTTGGGCGCCCTCGGCGATGATCATCAGATGCAGCTTCTTGGCCATCACAATCACGGATTGGATGATTTTCATGCCTTTACCGGCATTCTCATCGCTCAGTTCGATGAACTTCGTGTCCAGTTTGATCACATCGACATTAATGTCTTTGAGCATGTTCAGCGAGGAATATGCCGAACCGAAATCGTCCATCAGCACCACGATGCCTCTCGCATGCAGTTTGCGGATGGTGCCTTCCACCATGGGCAGGTTTTTCGCCACGGCACTTTCGGTGATTTCCACCTGCAATAGACGCGCGTCGACGTTATATTCGTTCAGCAGCCCGCCAATCACGTCGGCCACATCCATCTGGTTGATATCCATCATGGACACGTTCACGGAAACCGGTACCAGATTGCGTCCTTCACGCTCCCATCTGCCCAGCATCTCAGCCACGAAGCGCCATACGAACATATCCACATGGCAGATCCGTCCGGCTCTTTCCAATACCGGGACGAACCATCCTGGGGGAATCACGCCATATTTGGGGTGATTCCAGCGCACCAACGCCTCGGCTCCTACAATGGTTCCCGTCTCCGCATTGCATTTAGGCTGCAGATAACAGCAGAATTCGCCGTTTTCGAGCGCATAATCGATGTCTTCGAATGTGAAAAAAGGCACCAGCTCGTCGTTAGACGGCATTCCGCCCATTTCCGGCATGTCGGTCACGCGGTCTCCCTCTCGTCGAAAAAACTATCCGTGGTATTCGCCGTTGTACTGTATCAGTGTTACGTCCTCGATACCATCAATCGCACGGATACGCTCGGCGAACGCCATATCCTTGTCGTCGCAAAACACTTCGACGGCCATTTCCACGCGTTCGCCACGCATGGTTTTGGATTTGACGAAGAATTTAGTACGTCCGAACGCACGCGTGATCTCATCGCCAGCCATATCGCCCACATAGTGGATCACCGCAATGTACACGCGCCCTTTGTCTTGATACGAGTAGAACAATGCCAACATGCCGATCATCACCAATCCGGCCACAATCACCAGCACATACATGCCCGCACCCGACGCAATACCTGAAGTAATCGCCCAGAACAAATACAGCAAATCCATCGGGTCCTTGACTGCGGTACGGTAACGAACAATCGACAATGCACCGACCATACCAAGAGAAATCACGATATTCGTACTGATGGACAATGTGACCATGCAGGTGAGCACGCACATGCCCACCAACGTGACCGCGAAACTGCGCGAATACACCACGCCCGTGTAGAAACGGCGGTACACGCAGTAAATGACGATGCCAACGATCAACGCCACCAGCAATGCCAGCGCCATTTTGGGCACATTGTATTGGCTGAAGGATTTCAGCACCGACTTTTTGATCATGTCATTAACGCTCATAATGCTGTTCTTTCTCTCTTTGCTTCCTTGATTCGTAACGTTTGATTTCGGGAAATGCCAGCCGATCACAGACTGTCTTTACAGGCTCGGCACGCTCCAACCTTCCTGCCAGTAGCCGAATCCCCGCAAATACGAGGCTTTGTCATAACAGAGCACGTATTTCGAAGCCGATGTCAGTTCCTGAGCTTTGCCAGGCAACAGATCGCGTACCACCTGCGGCAGGAATTCGGTGAATTTGACTTCCATCACCAGTTTTCCCGGCTCAAGCACGGGCAGTACCGGCAGTGTGGAGTCGAAAATATCGAATCCTCCAACCGCCGCACGCACGTTCATATCGAAAGTGACACGCACGGTACCAGCGTCAAGAATCCACGGTTCGCGCTCATAATCGACGATCACACGCGGGCGCAACACATTGCACATGCATTCCACATAAAACTCGCGGCACAATTGATGATCGCTGTCGCGCAAAAACTCGTAATCGCCGGCAAGAATGCGGTCGAACTGCTCATGGGTGAGCGGCGCATCCTCCTTATAGATCCAACTGTCGCTTTTGCGTTTGCGTTCCAGTTTGATCACGCGGTCGCTGTAATCGTAGATGCGAATACGGTATTTCTTGCGCAGCAGCACACCGTCGACTTTTTCCTGATATGCGGTGTTCCAATAATCGTCAAAATACAGGCTGCGAATCATATAGCCGCCGTTGCTCGCATGTTTGTCGAGGCCAAGCAGCGGCGCCATACGCACGTTCAAATCGGCTTTTTGCGCGTATGAAATCAAATATTTGAGCTCATGACGGAACCGTTCCTTGGCTGTACGCGGCGGAACGGATAATTCTTCGCTGACTCGACGTTTGACGCGCTGCAGCAGCGACGTTCCTCGGCTGCCACCGTCATTGCACATTGGCATCCTCCACAATGCTGCCGTCGGCTTTCACATAGAAGCACTTGGTGCCGTAGATCTTGTTGCCGTCGGTGACGTAGTAGTCAAACGCGTCCTGAGTCTCGCCTGATGCGTTGCGCACACTCACTTTGATGAAGTACTGACCTTCACCGGGCATGTCCATCACAGCTTCCGGCAATACGAGGTTGCTCTGTGTGAACACTACATCCTTACCTTCGTAATCCTTGGCGACGGTGACGGTGTAACGCAAATCCTCATCGTTGAAATCGTAGGAGACATCCCAGCTGAGTTTGAGCTTGCCATTGGTAGGGGTAGGTGTGCCGATGTAGAACGGCATGGGCTTGTTGAACCCGGTTTGGTATGTCTGGTAGTTCTGTTCGATTTCGCTGTGCAGCTGGTTCGCGATCACATCATATTGGCTTTTGGTAACGCCTTCATACATGGAATCAGGCATTTTCCACACATATTGTTCCGTAATGCTGCGGTAATGCTTCACCATGGAGTTGATGCGATTGGCATTCATGTACTTGTATTCGTCTTGTATTGCCTTGTCGAGCGCAGTTCGGAACGACTTGGTCTGCAAGCAGCGGCTAAACAGCATGTTGCCCCAGTAGTTGCTGATGCCGTTCTCCCAGCTTTTGCCGTCGGAACGTTGTTTGATCTCATATTCCTTGCGCATGAGCATGCCATCGTTGTCCCAGTCGAGCACGTAGAAGGTGTCGGAATTCGTGGGACTATACAGGTACATATTGCGGCTTTGCGTATCGGTATTGCCGGTCAACAGCTGGAATGCCATCCAGTATGCGAGATTCTCGGTATCGAAATATTTGCCGAGAATGTCGCTCATCGGCACTGAATAATCGTTGAGCGCGTTCAACATGGCAATCAGTTTGGTATGGTCGTTGTCGCCTTTGATTTCCAGTTTTTCTTCGAATTTCGTCTGATCGTAGTCGGGATCGTCGGCGAGTTTGATCACGTCTTCGTCTCGATGGAATTCGAAATAATTGACTTTATACAGCTGGCCGTTCTTATCCAGTCCGTGCGCTTGCAATGCGGTTTTGTTGAGCTGTTCGACCTGCGTATACAGACCGTAATCGTCAAAGGAATCCGATCCGCTGGTCTCGTCTTTCACATACAAGTGCACGAATTGCGTGCGCAGCCCCATCATCTGGTCGATGCCTTTGATGAGATCAAAGGCCATTTTGTTACGGAAACGCAGACCTTCACCCATATGCTTGTTCAATGCGATGGTACGCTGGCCACGCCACTTGCCTTTGCCGCTTTTCAACTCGATCTTGTAATTCTTCTGCTCGTTTTTACTCGATGACTGACCACGTACCTGCACGGTGGCGTTCGGCGCGCTTTCGCCAAAACCAAGCTCCCCGGAAACCGGCCCTTGTTCGTCGCCGACCTGCAGCAAACCATTGACCTTGTAGCGTCCAACGCCCATTGCCGCATAGTCATCAACGGAATACTGGTTGATTTCACTCCAGCTATGGTCGGTTCCTTCCGACGAATTACCGCGCGATACCGTCAGATACATGGTTTCCACGCCGCTGTCGTCATACACCTTGTATAACGATTGGTTGTCGCGCAAGTGTGCGCCGTCGATGCTTTGTTCAGCGCTTTTCTTGACTTGCTCATGCGTCTGCGTTGAATCCGATGATTGCGATTGTTCATTATCGCTGGGTGATGAAGTCGCACATCCGGCGCAGGAAAGCACCATCAGCATTGCCGTCAATGCCGCTATTTGCTTGACAAGCGTGGTAATGGCTTTCGTGTTGCATCGATTCCACCATGTCATGATTTACGATTCCTCCCCGATTGTATTGCTCGCTTCTGTAATGTTCGTCCCGCACTCGCGCCGCACGTGCCTCTTATATTCCGTGCGCTGCAGTGATTGATCGATTCGTTGTTCGCCGTGTTCAAGCAGCATGCCCAGTTCGGTGAAACGTCCACGTTTCGTCTGTGCCACAATCGGCTGCTGCCCCATCACTCGGTATGGCAGATTGTCGGTGTATGAGGCGAGCCGAGATGTCACATAAAATAGGAACAGCGACGCTCCCATCAGAAAACCGAAGCCGAACAATGTGGTAGTGAAGAACTGTCCGATCACCGTGAGAATAACCGTCGACCCGGCAAATAATGCCGATGCAGTCAACGCACCGGAATAATCGGTGAAGTACAGCAGGATCAGCATTACGGTATTGCCGACCGCATACAGCGCATATCCGACGCATAGCACACGAAAATATCCATGCATCGCATCGTTGAAACCCAAAGGAAGCGCGTTCAGCGCTGTTTTTTCCAACGAAATCACGGCAGCGGTCACCAACAATTGCTTCAACGCCGTGTAATGCAATTCTCGATTGAGCACAGCCAGCATTTCATTTTCGGCAACGGTAATGTCTTTAACCGTGCCACCATCGTTGAGCAGACTGTAATACGAACGATATGTCGGATAGAAATTCACTTCCACCGACACCACAAAATTCACCGTGGTGATCAGAATCGTTAAAAACGCAAGCATGGCGGGCACATCGTAATATGGCGCACCATAAAACAGACCCTTCACTTTGATGCCAAGCGGCCCACACCAGGTGATCACCAAATGGGCGAACAAGCCAATGGTGGTAAACAATCCGGTCAACGCCAACGGCAGAAACTGGTCAACCCATTGCAGAAACAGCCACGGATTCTCACGACTTTGCGGAAAATACCGATGCAACAGCAGCACATCCCACACCAGCATCACGCCATAGCCAAGCACCACCGCAAACAACAGCGATTCCACCGGCGGAAACGCCAACGCAAGCAACACGCATGACGTAATAAACGCCACCAGCACTGCAGCAGCAAAAGAATACAAAATGCTTTTGTAATCTTTAATGGCCGTCAAATAACTCATCGCATTCCAGTTAACGACCATTTCAAGAAACAGCCATAAACACAACGCGCCCTGCATCAGCGTGGCTCCAGAAAACAGCAGAAACACCGTGTACAACACCGCGCCCACTACCAACATGATGTCGGTAGACCCCCAAAACGACGGCAGAATCATCTTCTCATCGTGATCAAACAGCATATCCGCCAAAAAACGTGTGACCGGCATCGACAGAAAACTTGTCAACACCAATGAGGCAAGCAATGTGTATGTGATCATGCATACGAGCAGATCACGGTCGGGGCGGCCCACCTGCCACCAACCGCTCACAATCAGCACGCCAAACTGCAGAAGCACGCCCAGCAGCATCGGGCCTGCGCAAATCACGCCGGCATAGCCGTAGGCTCGCAGCATTGCCATCAAGCCCCTACGATGGAACAGTTTCTTCAGTTCAAATCCAATACCAGCCATATCAGCGCTCCAATCCGAACTGATCCAATCCGAACTGATCCGCGGTATCGCTATACAGCCTGCGATAATCGTCAAGCATGCGCTCATGCCGATAATAGGCATTCACACGATCGCGGCCGATCTGCCCCATGGTTTCACGCAACACGCGGCTGGAACACATGCGTTCCATCGCCCCGCTTAAACCTTCGCGGTACATGGGAGGCACATAAAAACCGGCAGTGCCGAAATCATCGCCATCCTCACCTTCCAACAGTTCACGGCAACAGCCGACATCAGTAGTCACGCATGGGCGTGCGGCTGCGAACGATTCCAACACCGACAACGGTTGGCCTTCGGAAATGCTGGTTAACACGGTGAAATCAAGCTTGCGCATGTATTCCACCACATTCACACGGCCCGTGAATTCAAGATTGCGCACGCCCAACTGTTCCACAAGCTCATAGCATTCGTCGGCATACTCCTGATCGTCAACACCGCCGAGAATATGCAAACGCACATTGTCAACGCGAGATGAAAGCTCATGAAACGCATGAATCAGGGTTTTCACGTCTTTGATCGGCGCCATGCGCACCACCGCACCGATATCAACCCAACCATCGTCGGGTTTCAGAGGAATATCGCAAAAACGTTCGTATTGAATGCCGTTGGGAATAACCTGGCAGGCGTCGGCAGGAGCACCCATACCGATTTGGATAAGACGGGCACGACCGAACAAACTAGTGATACGCCATGCACGCTGGTAGATCTGTTCCGAAAGCATGTAGAAGAAACGAATCCAGCGCGGACGGAAAGCCGGAAGCACCCATTCGGCGGAAATAATCTCCTCTTCACGTTCGCGCGTGTAGATACCATGTTCCGTAAGCAATACCGGCGCATGGTTGATGGAACCGCCCAAACAGGCTAGCAATCCGCCATATCCGGTGGAAATCGCATGATAGATTTGCGCTTCCGGCACTTCGCTGCCCATCAGGTATAGCACCGGCAGCAGCATGGAGCGCGCAGTATGGAAAGCATCCGCATAGGCCACATACGGGTATTCCTCCATGCAGATTTGCGTGAACAGGTCAATGAATTCACGGCTTTGCAGGAACGACAGCGGATGCACGCCTTTGGTGTGGAACAGGTTGAACAGCACATCCCAGTCCGGGCTGCCAAGATTCACCAGTTCGTGCAATGACCGCAATTCCTCTTCGGTGAACGACACTTGCGCGCGTTCACCGCTCAGACGTAAGGCGTCGTCGAGGAACACCTCATGCACTTCCACCACATTGCTGGGCAGGTCATATACGAATTTGCCGCGGTCTTCGGCTTTGGCGCCGATCACCCACAATACGAACTCGTGCTCTTTCATCGCTTCGATATAACTGTGCATCCACGTGGACACGCCACCATGCACGTACGGGTAGCATCCTTCCAAAACCAGGCAGATTCTCATGCCGCTCCCCCAGTCTTGCGTTCGATATGAACCGTGGCGCTCGTGGCTTTGAGCAGATACAAGTTGCCGGTCAGCTTGGTGAGGCTTCCGCCACGAACCCTGACAGGCGTACCATTACTGGCACGGAACATCAGCCACCCTTGATCAGTGAGGTTGCCAAGTTTCAGATCCCAACTGGTATCGGTTGTTTCCATCGAAACCGTCAATCCTGAGAATCGTTGCACCGCCGCAGCGCATTCCGTTCCAGTCTGCATACGAATGGACGGAGCCGACTGTTCCAACCAATCCAAATAATCTTCCAATCCCTTGCGATAGGTTTCCCAACCTTCTTTCGCACCACGATCTTCATCAAGCAGATCGTCGGGATGCATGAAGTGCGTGCTCACATAGTGCATGTTCAATTCGGAAACCGCGGCAAGACGCATGTACGTGTCGCCCACCATGCCGCCGGACACGATACGTGGAGCCTCCACCACGCCATCGGCCGCAACACCGAACTCCTGTATGTACGGCAAGGAACTGTCGGAAGGCATATACGTACTGGCGATGGCGCGAATCTGCGGCACATCCTCGCCTATGATCTTTCGTGCCTCTTGGGAGAGGATATTCGACGGCGGCACGTATACCGACGATGTTGCGGCCGGCAATACGTCTTTCTGGAATGCGATCAGTTCCTGCAATGATGCCACAATGGCTTTGCGATTCGGCCATTGCACGTACGCGTATTCCTTGCCGTAATGCGTATTCGGCAACACCAACGGCTGATGGTTGTACCCGTGATATCCGATTTCGCCGTTTTGCCGAAGCAGCAATCCTCCGTAATACTCGAATTGTGTGTTGTCCGTCTGTCGTACCGGATCATCCTTGGTGTCATCGCCGTAATTCTCAATCATCACACCGGTGAAACGAATACCGTACCGTTCCGCAAGACGCACCAAATCCGGCCACCATACTTGAGAATAGAATTCAGAAATACTCATGTTGTAGTCACGTTTGATGTATTTGCCATTGCCAGACGGTACCGGAGAGGGAAAATCATCCAAGTAGAACGCCGCGCTGTTAATCACCGGATAGGCCATGGCAGAACCGAGCAGACTGAACGCCGAAGCGTAAAATCCTCGAAACACCTTGCCGTAAATGCCGATATTGCACATCACAGCCGTTCCTGACTCCACCGCGTTCCTCCACACCAATGGCGTTCTGCCATTGCTACTGACCGCTTCCACCTGTGCACGATCATTCAATGCGACGCTCAGCGACGATTTGAACGGGTCACTGAATGTGTATGTCTGGCCGCCACCCAACATAAAATCTCTGGACGGTGTAATGCCTTCAGTTGCCACATATTCGTATGTGGACGATTCAATGCCGATCTGCGGGCCGATTACGTCCAAATAGCCGGTTTTTTCGGGAGTCATGGCAAACATGACTCCGCCGCCCTTTTTGGCCCATTGCATGATTTGCAGCACATGCTCGCCCAGACGGTCGAGATTAGGCATGACCACTACTATGGTGCTGTAGTGATTCAACGCTGGAAATTCAGCGTTTTCGTCAGCCACGTCAACCGTAGTGGTAGGGACTTTCATATCAAGCAGAATCTGGTCGAGCATGGCTTTGGCATCGCTGACACCCTCTTGCGAACTGTCAACCACCAACAGATTCGTGGCTTTTTGTCCAGCGATGGCATTGGCAGCAGGAATGGCTTTGGCTCGATCCAAATACGTGATGTCGAACCGCGTGGCACCATAATGCACGCCCAGGCTTTCCACCAGCAACACCAATGCAATGGCCATAAACACAGCCCACACTTTGACCAAACCTTGCCAGCGGAATCGCTTCCACTTGGCCAACACGTCTGACAGGAATCCTCTGATCATGCGCGTTCAGCCTCCTTGGCTCCAGTCCAGAACCGCAGCGTGCGTCTTCCTTGGCCACCGAGATAAATATGCTTGCTTTCAATCTGCTGAACGGTTTGACGCAACGCATCGCCATCATTGCGTGCGGCATCGAGCCGTAGACGCATCAGCCATACATCGCCTTGATCCGGCCACCGTTCCATAGCGCCGTCAATAGTGTGCGCGGCATCATCAAAGAGTCCAAGATCGATCTGCATTTGCGCAAGACGGCACGCAACGTAATAATCGTCATGTTTACGAAGTCGTTCCTGCAATACTTCGGCATATCGCTGCTTCTGCAACTGCAATGCGTATCCTTGCGCAATACCGGAATTGACATATCGTTCCAACGCATCGCAATAGCGTTCCAACATCGTTTCGGAATTTCGATGCTGCAGATAATCGTTACGGCAGCGTTGCAATGCAAGGTCTTCTTTGGCACTGATCTGCGCCATGGCGGTAGCCGCATAATGCACGACTTCCACATCCTCATTCAGTCTGGCCTGCGACAGCACATCGATATAACGGCTGGGATTGTCGTTGAGAATGGACATCACCAGACTGCGCCGCTGACTCGAATCGTTGACGATCAGTGCCTCTTCCAACGGCACTGTATTGGCGAAATCAGCTCGTTCCTCAACCAGGATGCTTCGACGTTCCTCATCATCCACACGCATTTGCTCAAGCCCCGGAGCCGTGTGCTCACCAGCGCGAATCAGCGTGCGCGTATGCAGCATCAGCACACATAACGCCCCCCCCATGGCACCAGCAGCATGAAAGGAAGCAGCCGCCCCTCCACGCGAAGCACGCCAACGCGAGACAATACGCACAGCAGCACGCATATCATTACATGCACGGCGATAAGCAGCATCGCCATCACCGTCGCGTTCACACTGTGCCGCCTTCATGCGATGCGGAGTCATTCGGTGCAGCGTCACTGCGCGGCGTTTCATCCGCTTGCGACTCGGCAGCTACTTGTTCCGAAGCCTCAGCCAGCAACGAATCTTCCTCGTGGTCTGAAACCAGCTTCGCATGCAATCCAGCCTGGGTCAAACGCTTGTTGATGATCGGCAGCTCATGCTCGCTGACCTGATCCATGAGCACATACACATTGCCGTCCTGCAGTACACCGGCCTCATCCGTTTGACGAATGGCTCCCCTCAGGCGGCTACCATCGTCTTGCCAGGCGTCTTCCACACGCAACAGCAGATGATTGCTCATATGATTGCGCTTGAGCTCGTTTGCAGCCAGCACTCTGGGCAGGAACGCCTGAGTGTTCAAGAATTCCGTGCCGGGCACCAGCATCGCCTGCCGCGCAACATTCTCATAATCGAAGGCACGCACCATTGCGGATTTCACCAAGCCGCACATGATGATGAACAGGTTCTGGAAGTACAGGTTCATTTGGTCGGGCTGGGCTTTGGCAAGCACAATCACCACGGCCAGCCTGCCATTGGCATGCACGCCCGCCGCATACATTGGAAGATTTTGTTCGAGATTGCGGTTTACCCACAATCCGCCATGATCCAAGGCCGTAACAATGTTGGCATAATTCTCAAGCAGCGCCGATTTACTGAATAAGGATTCGGTCTGCGGACTCGCGGCCATCAAATGCGCGAAACGACCACCATTATCGATTCGGTAAATACCGAAACTATCGCCGCCCAACGTATCTTGCATAATGCGAATGGTCGCGTAATACAGCTTTCGAGGCAGCACTTCGTCCAATTCACGGGTCATCGCATACATTTTGCCGAAACTGTCGCGCCTGCCGATAATCTGTCCGCGCAACATACGACGATCATCAAGCACATCGTGGTACAGGTCACGCAGGAACGCAAGTCGTTCACGCAGCAAACTGTTTTCGTCACGCATGAATCGCAGGTTTTCGCGATTGCGCATCTGTACATACCCACATACTGCGCCCGCAACGAAATACACCACAAACGTAATCCAATTCGACGTATCGTAAAACAGTGGCGCAAATGACGCACCGTTCGACGCGTACGACAACGCCATGCCGACACATGCCAAAACCGCCGCGAACACGCCTGCGTTCAGTCCGTACATCGTGCCGACGATCACCACGAAAAACAGGCGCACATCCACGGTTCCCAGCTGATTGTTGCCTTGTACCGCGGAACGAAGCAACTCTTCCAGCATGAACGTGACGCAGATTTCGAATGCGATCCATGGTTTCGAATGGTTACGCAGAAAATCCCAAATCGGGTGCTTTCCGGACTGTTCCTGCGCACGCGCCTCTTTCCAGCGTTGCAGTACTAGGGGAAGATCCTGTTTGAGCGAATATCGCGGCGACCAGCCATAACGCAGACGCAGCGCATGGTCGTCTGCTGGGTAATGCTGTGGCCTGTCTTCGCCGAAAGACACCGACAATCCGGGGAACGCCTCGCGAATCATGTCTGCCAAATCGCCGTACGTGAAGTCAAACACGTTGGGCACGTGGAATACTTCGCTTTCAGCGGTCCAATCGTCGAACATGCGGTAGATCAGTTCGGCAAGATCGTCGGCGCAGAGAAAGCATGTCTGCTGCTGTTCGCGTTCGCGGAATGAGATCGACCCTGCTGCGGCCTGTTCGAACAGTCTGCCGAAATATGCGGTCACTCCATTGCGTTCGGGTGCATACAAGTATGGGCAGCGAACGATTTTCGCTTCCAGACGGTAGGTACGTGCGTAGTACAGGCAGAGTTCTTCCGATGCTCGAGACATCAGGCTTTTGCTGGTATCCCGTACGTCGGCGTTTTCCGGATAGGTGAACTCGGATTCGGGGCCGCTGACCATCAGCATTTGCGTTTGCCTGTTGCGAATGGCATGCAGAAGTCTTCGCAATGCGCCCAGATTGCCGTCTCTGTCGCTGCGTGGGGTCAGATTTTCAGAAAAGAATACGATGCGATCAAATTCGTATGTGGTGATGGTTTCGGCAAGGGTGTTGGCGTCAGACATGTTGACGATTCTGAGACGGTCATTGCCGTCTACGGTGTCTTCTCGTTCCGCTATCACCACATGGTCTCGGGGAAAGGCATGCTGAATCCACTGTTTGGTGATGAAATCGGTATTACCGACCAAAAGCACTTCCATGCTACCGCCCCAGTGAATACTCCCTTAACGGGGTTATGGCATAGCTCTACCCACAAACCCTCCATTGTTCCTGTCTTACGGTATTCCAGTGTAATCCGCCAACAGACAAATGCACCCCTCAACGGGGGTTTCTTGGTTATTGCTAAGTAGCGCATAAGATGACACACCCGTGCGGGGCATTGATACGCCCACATCACGGATTCAGCAAGACTTGAGATTAAGAGAGCCATGACCGAAGAGTCTGCTCCTTCAAAAAGTCATGGCCTCTCTGCAGTCAGTCCGCCGTAACTTTGGTTCCTATATGACTAAAAAAGTGACGAAAAACAAAAAACCTCGGAGATTTCCGAGGTTTAAAGCCATGGTGGCTCCGAGCGGCATCGATCCGCTGACCTAACGATTTTCAGTCGTTCGCTCTACCAACTGAGCTACAGAGCCATGAACAGGAATCTGTTCGAG
>SKEF01001834.1_pt1 | contig 17556 bp, 13 predicted proteins | sample 4826691 | NCBI WGS metagenome assembly SKEF01 (sample SAMN11008816, study PRJNA524170) | human gut metagenome | biome: Human fecal sample; material: Feces; isolation source: fecal sample from pouch patient p23, p27 | host: Homo sapiens | place: Israel: Tel-Aviv | collected 2016-08-24
TCCGCTTTTGTATGCTGCGCAAGATGCTTGCCCCCGAAACGGACATCAACCGCAATGACCACCGCGTGATGGCCATCAAGTACGCCGTCCGCCGCGCCTGCGGAAGCCCGGCACGCTGGTACGGTCTCGAGAACTCGGCCATCATCATCGAGTACGTACCGCTCTTTGCCCGCATGCGCCCGGCCGTCAAACTTGTGCGCACCCAGGTGCCGCTCGAAGTTCAGATCGAAGAGGCCGAGGAAATGGAGGTCGACATCTTCTCGGACGACTTGGTCAACGGCAACGAGGCCGGCAAGAGCATGAACGTCGATCCCACCGAGCTGCTCGAGAGCGTCGCCGATACGCCCGAACAGCAACTCGACGGACTCGAGAGTGAACAACTCAACGACGCCAACTTCTAGCGACGTCACAAATCAACGACAGTGGCCCTGCACCTCACGTTGAACTGCCAGGGCCGCTTTTGTCTACGTTTTTTGGCCAGGTAAAACACCTTTGAGGCTTTACCTGGGCGTAATCGTAGACTGCTATTCGGCATTTCCGGGGCTAGACAACCGCCTGGCCCCAATCGGTCATATAACCCTAGCCCACATTGAAATGCTATCGAAAAAGAAGCAGGCTATAGAGACTGGTCTCTCACCCACTCGATGAGTTCGGGGATCGCATAAGCGTATTGCCAGGTAAAGTTATGAGTGTTTCCACCCTGGACCGTCTTGTCGGTGCTATCGAGAGTTCCCTTCTCTACATGAAGGAAAACGACATGCGCCCCATCGGTCACCGCTTGTTTACAGGCCGAGGAGCAGACATCCGAGAGCTCGACCATAAGCTCATCGAGCGTCTTCTGGCTGCCAGCCGCCTTGGCTCCTTCCTGGTTACCCGAAGGGTTTTTCTCTCCCGTTGCGTCGTAATCAACCCACAGGCCACTCGTATGTCCTTCACCGTCATAGTTATAGGCGCAATTCAGCTGCTTCTCAACATAAGGAATTCCGATACTCGCGACACCCTTCTCGGGATCCGTCATGCCGCCATAGGAATTGGAATCGTCTTCAGAAACGAATATCACCATGGGCGTCTTGGCAATCGGAGTCATGTTGCCTTGCCCGGCAACGAGCATAAGCGCTGCAAAGGAATTGTCATCGGGATGCTTGGAGGCATATTCGATGAGGGCCATGCACCCGGCAGATTCGCCCGTCCCGTAAATGCGATCCGGATCGATCGAGTAACCCTGGTCGATCAGGTCCTCGATTACATGCAGGCAAGTCTCGATATCGCAACAAGTTCCAGCGATCGTCAGCACAAATTGTGATCCATCAGCCCAGGCAAGGGCTCCCAGACCTTGACGAAGATTCACCCTCACATCGCAGGTGGTTACCCCCGCATCCGGCAGGAAGAGCGTGATGGGGTATTTCTTTGCTTTGTCGTAGTCGTCAGGCTGTGCCAAGGCAAACGAAGCATGGAATCCAGTTTTGGGGTCATCGTAGGTCCCTGCAACAAACTTGTCTGCCTCGGAGTTGAGAACAGTCGAAGCCACGAGATATCGGGAGGATGTCTCGTCGCCTGTAAGCTTTTTACCTGCAGAATCCTTGAGATCCTTTATTTGGGCGATTTTGACGCAACCGCTATCAAGGGATACGGGACCGTTTGAGCCTACGCACCCACGCGTCATCTGAAACATCAACGTCTGTGCGCCCGCATCTGCTGGATCGAGCTCGACGATGACGTACGTTCCCTTGCTTTTGCCCCCTTCATCACTCAGCTCGGCTTTGTCGTTTACATAGGCAGTGACAATCGAGCGTCCCAAAACCGAGAAAGATCCCAGCCCCTTTTCCTGAGCCTGTTGACCGATACCGCCATGTCCGGGATCAACCGAAGACGCATCGACATCCACGTCGTATTCAATCGCCACGCCGACAATCTTCTCTCCGATTGCATATGTTTTCGCAAGTGCAGAAACAGAGATAACGTGCTCGTAGAATTCGCTAACGTCGCTATCCGTGCCACCCGATTTGCCGTCGCTATCAACCTTCAGTGCATCATCCTTGCCGGCAGCCACGCTTCCCGCGCCGCTTTCGCTTCCAGACGCGCAGCCAACAAGCATAGAGGCGGTGCCCGCCAGCATTGTGGCCCCACCGGCCGTTAAAAAGCTTCGCCGACTCATTTCGAAAGCCATTTTTATTGCCCCGTTCCCCAGCCCGCTTCTGACTGGATTTTCAGCGTTTTTAATCAGAAATTAACGAAACGGAGTCCGTGCCTTCGAAGCGCCTAAACAGGGAATCCGTTGATGCCAGATGCCCGGCGCGCCGCTCGGAAGTAAAACTAAAGGAATTTTATATAATCTAAATGAGCCAATCGATTCGCTTTTGAACGGCTATTATTCCAAAGATGAATTGAAACTACCGCTTGTTTAATATATCTTGACAAAGTCATCGGCATCATGTTTGCCTTCAACTTCTGATCTACCAAGCGGCCCTGCGCCTCACGAGAGACGCAGGGCCGCTTTGCATTGCAGTAAAGCTAACGGCTACGAACGACGCGGCTCGGGAACCACGAGCCTATCGGGGCTCGCACCCTCGGCATCCATCAGGCTCACGTAGCGAATCGACGGATCCCCATACATCGCGTAGTAATAATTGTCCGTGCGCGCGCTAAAGCATCCGGTGTAGATAGTCTTCTCGAACTTGCCATCGCCCATCCTGGACGCTCCCTCGATCATCACCACGCCCTCGAGCGAGCGGAACATGCGAACGACGTTTTCGGTCTCGCTCTCCTTTTGTGGGTAATTGGCATTGAGGTACGCCGCCTTTACAAAACGGCTCGGCGAATAGCAATCGCCCGGAATGCCGCGCATGCCGGCACCGGCTCCATAGGGCTTAAGCTCGGCGCCACGCCATGTCGCCGTCTGCGGAAAATCGCTTGTGGCCGTGATATAGGTGCGCAGGTTTTCCATGTGCCACGGGAAAGTCGGCTGATTGGCAAGGGTGTCGACCGGATTGTCGTATACATGCAGGCCGTCAGCCATCATCTCGACCACGATGCTGCGTTGGCTGTCGCCGATAATCCAATGGAGCAGTGACACGCCCAGCCCCTCTCCGGCAGATTTGGCGACAATCACCGTGTCGCGCAGCGCGGCCTCGACCTCATCGACCGTCGAGAACGTCGCTGCCACCCACAGGGGAAACTCATAGGCCGCGATATTGGTCTTGCCGTCGACAGGGCCCTCGGCATACTCGGCATAACCCGGGAAATTGAGACCCGCCACGGCGAGGCCCGCATCGTTGCCGCAATCGAAGAACATAGGGTAGTTCCTGTAATCGATGCACATACCGATCACCGCGTGCGCCGCTGTCGCGTCGTCGATAAACGAATACGGAATGTGAAACCCGCGCGGCATCACGCGAACCTGTTGGCCGTAGTCAAAGCTCCAGTCGAGATTGCGGCCCAGATACATGTGGCCAGAATTATCGGTAAATCGAATACTCGTACACATAGCGCCTCCTAGCTTTACGTTCTTGCTAATTTCATTGTCTCCAAACAAAAAGGCGCTAAACACAAAAGCCCGGACATGACAACAATGTCACGCCCGGACTATTCAAACAGGATAAACTCAACCAAGTTAACCCCGCAGGTCGTCTAAGGGGTCAAAGTGCCGCAGATTGCCACGAAAGAGGAGCGAAGCGTACTTAAGGTACGCGAGCGACGATTGAGCGGCAAGGTGCGGTGCTTTGGTCCCCTTAGACCAACTTTCCAAGACAGTGATCGATCATATGCTGGATCATCTGTGCCTCAAAGCCCGCGTAGTCGCGGCGGCACTCCTTCATCTTGCCGTCGACGATCTGGTCAAAGGCAACCTTGCACTTGATGTAGCGCGTGGACTTGGTGACCTCCTCGTGCGTCAGGCAGCTCTCCTCCATCTTGCTGGCGCCCAGGCCAAACACCAGACGGGGGTTGTAGAGCACGTGGGGCTCGCCGGCATCGTCCAGGTAGACGCAAACCTTCTTGGTAACGCCAATCTGGTTAGCGGCCAAGCAGCCGGCATCGTCGAGCGACTTGATGGTATCGATCAGGTCCTGAGCAACCGACTCGTCCTCGACGGTCGCAACCTCGCAACGCTGGGACAGGATAGCCTCGTCGTGGCAAAGCTCTTTAATCATACGTTCCTCCATAGGGGTCGTTGTAACCGCTTAAGTATACGGTACCCACACATTTTCATGCGAAAAATACCGTCCGTCTGCTACAAAGCGCCGAACATCAACATGCGAGGAACAACAGCGTCGTAAAGGGGCTATAGTGGGTGAGTTCGTGTCAATCGGCCTAAACTCGGGGCCGAGCAAGGAAAGGGTATGCATGGACGAACTATTTCACGTCAGCGAGCGCAAGTCCACAATCGGGACCGAACTCCGCGCTGGACTGACAACATTCCTGGCGATGGCCTACATCATCGCCGTCAACCCCGCGGTGCTCTCGGGCGCTGGCATCGATGCGGGAGCGCTCGCCTGCGCCACCTGCCTGGGCGCCGGCATCATGACCATCTGCATGGGCATCTTCGCTAACCGCCCGCTCGCCTGCGCGTCGGGCTTAGGCGTCAACGCGATGATCGCTGGAATCACCACCACCGTCTGCGGCGGTGACTGGCACGTGGCCATGAGCGTCATCTTCCTCGAGGGTATCGTCATCTTGCTGCTCGTGCTTTGTGGCCTGCGCGAGGCCATCATGGACGCCATCCCGGTTGTCCTGCGTCACGCCATCTCGGTGGGTCTGGGCCTGTTCATCGCCATGATTGGCCTGTGCGATGCCGGCATTATCACCGCTGGCGCCGGTACACTCGTCGGTCTGGGCGACATCACCTCCCCCACCTTCATCGTCGGCATCATCTCCATCCTGGTGACGGTCGCCCTCGCCTGCCGCAACGTCCCCGGCTCTCTGCTCATCGGCATCGTCGTCGCCGTCATCGCCGGTATCCCCCTAGGTGTGACCCAGGCTCCGACCGGCATCATCGCCCCGCTCGACTTCTCGAGCATCGGTGGCCCCATCGCCGACGCCGGCGGCGTGCCCGCCATCGTCAAGGTCCTTACCGACCCCGCGCTCCTCGTCATCTCGTTCTCGCTGCTCATGAGCGACTTCTTCGACACCATGGGCACCGCGATGGCCGTGGCCAAGCAGGGCGAGTTCCTCACCGACGACGGCAACGTCGAGAATATCAAGGAGATCCTGATCGTCGACTCCGCCGCCGCCGCTGTGGGCGGTTTCATGGGCGTCTCCTCCATCACCACCTTCGTCGAGTCCACCTCTGGCGCTGCCGACGGTGGCCGCACGGGCCTCACCTCCGTCACCACCGGCGTGCTGTTCATTCTCGCCGCGTTCTTCTCCCCCATCGTCACCATCGTTTCCAGCGCCGCCACCTGCGGTGCTCTGGTCTACGTCGGCTACCTCATGATGAGCGAAGCCTCCGAGATCGACTGGTCCGACGTGTCGCAGGGTTTCCCGGCGTTCATGATTGTCGCCGGCGTGCCCTTCACCTACTCCATCTCTGCCGGCATTGGCCTGGGCTTTATCGCCTACGTGGTCGTCGCGCTCTTTAAGGGCGAGGCCTCCAAGATCAAGCCGCTTATGTGGATCGCAGCCCTTGCCTTCCTCGTCTACTTCTTCGTAGCGTAACGGCAAAGTCTGCTAAAGCAAAACAACAAGGCGCGGAATCGCATCGAGCGGCTCCGCGCTTTTTTTTAAAGCCAGGCAACGCACGGACGCGCGATGTATTGCTTCCCGAGTTTTGGACATTTTGCCCTCAAAACGGCACTACCGCCGGCTACATCCTGCAGATATGCTGGGCGTAATCGCATAGGCCCTATGAGGATGGGAGTAACCATGGCCGCCTTGTTCACGACCCCCAAGCGCAATGACAAAACCTCTGGACCCCATTTTGTCGAGCCCGACGTGCGCCGCCGCACGCTGCTCGCACACGGCAGCTGGCGCCGCGTGACACGCCGCATCGTTGTAGGCGCCGTTTGCGCGCTCACGGTAAGTTCGCTGCTCATGCCGAGTGTCTCGCTCGCGGCGGAGTGGGTGGACGTCGGCGGCGTCCGCCACGAAGCGGCCGCGGGCCCCACGGGAGACGCCGCCGGCACCTGGTCATGGGATGGCGCCGATGACATGAAGCTCAACGGCTATGACGGCGGCGCGATCCAGGCTGCGGGCAAGCTCAACATTGCCTACGAGGGCACGAACACCGTGAAAACCGAGCCCGATTACACCGGAGCCGCCATCAAAGCGCAGGATGGCACTAGCCAGAAAGCAGAGTTGAACATAACGAGCTCGAATAGCACGGATGAGCTCAATGTGACAGCCGAGACCGATGCAATTAAATCCACAGGCGACCTCTCCATTTCTGGCCCAGGCACTGTGAACACCACAAGCACTAATGCCGACGGAATTGAGGCAAAGGGCGATCTCTCTATCACGGGCTCGGGCACCGTGAATGCAACGGGCGGCACCGAAGGCATCCAATCCAAGGGCAAGACCACCATCGATTCCTCTGGCACAGTGATCGCTAAAGGAAACGAAAGTTACGGCATCTCCGCAGGCAGTGACCTGATCATCAAAGGCGGTGGCAAGGTAGAAGCAAGCTCTATCGAGGACGTGGCGATTTATACCGATGGCAACATCGAGATTTCGGGCGGCAGTCAGGTCGAGGCGAGCTCCCAGGAAGACCTTGCCGTCGACGCTGAGGGCAGTCTCACGGTCACCAACGCATCCCTTAACGCAAGCGGTGTTGAGTATGGCGTCTATGGCCGCAAGGGCATCACGCTCGACCACGCGACCGTGACGGTCCGTGCAAGCACGGGCGGCGGTTGGCAAACTATCGCTCTCATCACTGACGAGGACGACATCGTCATCAAGAATGGTTCCATCGTGGACGCGCTCGCGGAAGGCGGGTTCTCGGCTGCTATCGCCAGCAGAAACTACAACCCTGGCGAGTCAGGCGGCCACATCTACATCAGCGACTCCGCTGTCAAGGCTATAGCCCGCTATATCAAGACCGGTGGCGGCGGCCCCGATCACTACAGCGGAGACCAGAACGACGAAATCATCCCTGAGTCCGAGGGCCTGAACATCGGCATCTTCGCGCAGACCAGCGAGGGCATCACGCCCGCGACCATCTCGATTATCCGCAGCAAGGTCACGGCCGAGGGAGACACGGCAGCAATCTTCGCCCTTGCCATGAGCGAGGACGGCAAGGCGATCGGCACCATCGAGATCGAGGGCGCTCCCATTCAGAGGCCCGCAGGCGGCAAGGTCATTGACTATCGCTACGAGCAAGAGTACAGCCGCAGCATTATCTATGAGGCAGGGCAAACCATCGGCACGGGCGACGCCACGATCGACTCCCCCTATGACGCCGCTGTCGCCAAGAGCACGGTCATCGTGCCTCCCGAGGAGATCAAACCCGAGGAAAAGCCCGGCGAGACCAAGCCCGAGGGTTCCAAGTCCGAGGGCACGAAGACAACCAAGACCGTTGCAGTTGCAGCCACGGGAGCCAAGACCACCGGCAAGCTCGCGGCAACCGGCGACGCCTCGAGTGCCTTCATCGTGGCATCCGCCCTTGCGGGAACAGCCGCCATCGCCGCAGGCGCCGTGGTGAGCCGCAAGCGCTCATAGACGCCCTTCATACACGAACCGACACTTTTAAAGCCGCCTAGTCCGCGCACCGTTTAGCAACGCCACCGCCGAGCTCCCCTCCAGCGGTGGCGTTTTCTGTTTGCACTCGTATGGCGCACACGCGAGCGGAGTCGCAACAAGCGGCTCCGCGCTTTGTGATTAATGCCCGACAACGCGTAGGTGCGCAGCTTATTCCTCTTCCGGATTTTGGACATTTTGCCCTCCAAACGGCACTACCGCCGGCAACATCCAGCAGATACGCTGAATCTAGTCGTATAGGCCCTATGAGAACGGAAGCAACCATGGCAGCCTTGTTCACGACCCCCAAACGCAATGACACTACCGCCGGAACCCATGTTGCCGAACCCGACGTTCGCCGTCGCATAGGACTCGCGCACGGCAGCTGGCGCCGCGTGACGCGCCGCATCGTCGCGGGCGCCGTGTGCGCGCTCACGGTGAGCTCGCTGCTCATGCCGAGCGTCTCGCTCGCAGCGGAATGGGTCAAGGTCGGCGGCAACAAGTACAACACCGCGGCGAGCGACGAGGCCGGTACCTGGTCGTGGGACGGCGCCGACGACTTGAAGCTCAACAACTATAACGGCGGCGAGATCCAGGCCGCAGGCAAGCTCAACGTGAATTACTCGGGAACCAACATCGTCACTGCCGAATGGATCGAAAGCATCAACGTTTCTCATGGCACTAACGAGAATGCCGAGCTCAATATCCAAGGCGACGAGGGCGGCACGCTCAGCGTGACATCTACTGAGGACGCTATCCTCTCCACGGGTAATATCAACATCGACGGAGCCGGATCCGTCAACGCCACGAGCACTGGGTTTGATGCCATCAATGCCGGAGGTGATCTCGCTATCAAAGGTTCGGGCAACGTCAACGCCACGGGTGCATCGGATGGCATCAGGGCAAACGGCAATATCACGATTGACGACAGCGGAGCCGTCACCGCCAGGGCTACCAAGGACAAGGGTATTGGAGCCGACAAGAACCTCACCATCAAGGGTGGCGGGACGGTCGAGGCAAGCTCAGCCGATGGTGAGGCCCTTTGGAGCGGCGGTAATATCAACATCTCGGACGGCAGCCAGGTCAAGGCAAGCTCCGAGAAAGACGCTGCCGTCGAGGCCAAGGGCAGCCTCGCAGCCACAAACGCCTCCCTCAACGTAAACGGTGTTGAATATGGCGTCTATGCCCACAAGGGCGTTACGCTCGATCACGCGACCGTGACGGTCCGTACCAGCGCGAACGGCGGCTAGGCCATCGCCCTCATCACTGACGGGGGCGACATCGACATCAAGAACGGCTCCACCGTGGACGCGTTTGCGGAAGGCGAGGTTTCGGCTGCATTCTCCACCAGAAACGATCGACCCAACGAGAAGGGCGGCCACATCTACATCAGCGACTCCGTTGTCAAGGCCATAGCCCGCTATGTCGAGAACGGCGACGGCCCCATCCCCTACAGCGAAAACCAAGATGGCGAGACGAGGCGCGAACCCCAAGGCGAGAACATCGGCATCATCGCCCAGACCAGCGAGGGCGTCACACCCGCAGTCATCTCGATCATCCGCAGCAAGGTAACGGCCGAAGGAGATACAGCGGCAATCTTTGCCCGTGCCATGAGCGCTGACGGCAAGACAATCGGCACCATCAAGATTGAGAACGCCGCCATCCAGACGCCCGAAGGCGGCAAGGTCATTGACTATCGCAAGCTCCGTGACGGCATCTACGAGGCAGGCCAAGCCATCGGCACGGGCGACGCCACGGTCGACTCCCTCTATATCAAAGCAGTCGCCAAAAGTACGACCATCGCACCTCCCGAGGTAGCCAAGCCGGAAGACCCCAAGCCCGACGAGACCAAGCCCGCAGAAAGCAAGCCCGCGGAGTCCAAGCAGAACCCCAAGCCTGAGGGCTCAAAGCCGACCAAGGCCGTTGCGGCTTCAACCACGAAAGCCAAGACTACCGGCGTGCTCGCGGCAACCGGCGACACCTCGGGTGCGGCCATCGTGGCAACCGTCCTTGCGGGAACAGCCGCTATCGCCGCAGGCACCATGGCGAGCCGTAAGCGTTCTTAGACGCCTCTGCGCACATGGCAGCTCCCGCGAAGGCCCCGAGCCCCAGCACCGTTTAACAACGCCACCGCCGAGCTCCCCTCCGGCGGTGGCGTTTTCCATATGCGTCCGCAGGGGATGCACGAGATTGTCTTTGGTCTAGCCCAACCGGCATACGCTGGCGTGCGACAATTGGGGCTGCCGATATCACAACACTGAGAGAAGCCCGTCATGGAAGCGCATCAAAAGCAGATAACCGTTTATTCGAATCATACGGAAAGCGCGCCTGTCATCTACCTTCCTGTGGTCGTGGGCGACGGCAGCGAGGTTTATAAGTGTTGCCGAGAGCTCGACTGTCCGACATTCGCCCTCGTCACCATTGGCGGGCTCGATTGGAATCGCGAGCTGAGCCCCTGGGCATGCGACGGGACCGTACGCGATGCCGAGCCTTTCGGCGGCCAAGCTGCCGATTTTCTTGATGAGCTGCTGAATCAGATAATCCCCCAGGTCGAGTCGTCGCTTCCTCAGCCGCCCACCTGGCGCGGCATTGCCGGTTACTCGCTCGCGGGCCTCTTCGCACTCTGGTCCCTCTGGCAAACCGACGCCTTTGCCCGCGCCGCGAGCGCATCGGGGTCGCTGTGGTTTCCCGAATTTGTCGACCGTGCCAGTACGGCCCCTTTTGCCGGCAGCCCGCAAGCCGTCTATCTATCACTCGGCAAAAAGGAAACCAAGACGCCCAACCGCATGATGCGGCATGTACTCGACGACACACGCGCGATGGAAGCGTTGCTCGTCGAGCGCGGCATCCCAACAACGCTGGAGCTCAACCCCGGCAATCACTTTGCCCAAACCGACTTACGCATGGCCCGCGGCATCCACTGGATACTGACACATTAAAAATGGTGCCCACGCGCATATACGCATGGGCACCATATCTTGTTTTAGCTGAACGCAGCTGCTACTCAGCAGCCTCCTCAAGCTCGGAGACATCAAACTCAAAGTCGTTACCCGGCAGGATGGCGTTGAGCACAATGCCCACCAGTGAGCCCACGGCAATGCCGGACAGTGAAATGGTCACGCCGCCCAGCTCCAACACGATGGCGCCGGCGGCGCTGTACGCGATGCCGAGCGAAAGCACGAGCACCAGCGCGGCAACCAGCACGTTGCGGTTGTTCTGGAAATCGACCTGGTTCTCGATGAGATTGCGGACGCCCACAGCGCTGATCATGCCGTAGAGCACGAGCGACACACCGCCGATAACGCATGCCGGCATGGCGGCGATGACCGCGGCGAACTTGGGGCAGAACGAAAGCACGATGGCGCAACACGCGGCAATTCGAATTACGCGCGGGTCGAACACGCGCGTCAGGGCGAGCACGCCGGTGTTCTCACCATACGTAGTGTTGGCCGGAGCGCCAAAGAGCGAAGCCAGAATCGTGGCAAGGCCGTCGCCGAGCAGCGTGCGATGCAGACCGGGATCGGCAATGTAGTTGTGCTCGCAAGTCGAACCGATAGCAGAGATATCGCCGATATGCTCGATCATGGTCGCGAAGGCCAGCGGCATGATGGTGATGATGGCCGTCGTGGCAAGACCGCTATCGAACTGCGGCCCAAAGAGCGCAAACACGGTGTTGTCCCACACGACGGGCAAGCCAACCCAGGGAGCGGCTGCGACGCCCGAAAAATCGACCTCGCCCAGCGCAGTCGCAACGGCATAGCTCACCACAACGCCCAGCAGAATCGGCACAATCTTAACCATGCCACGGCCCCAGATGTTGCAGATGACGATAACGGCAACGCCAATGACAGCCACAAGCCAGTTGGTCTGGCAGTTAGCAATAGCGGAACTTGCCAGGATCAAGCCGATGGAAATGACGATGGGGCCAGTCACCACCGGCGGAAAGAAACGCATGACACGCTTGGCGCCAAACGCGCGGAAGAGCGCCGCCAGCACCGGATAGAGCAGACCGGCACAAGCTACGCCCAGGCAGGCGTAGGGCAAAAGCTCGGTCTCGCCGTTGGGCGCGATTGCGGCATAACCGGCAATAAAGGCAAACGATGAGCCCAAAAATGCCGGCATCTTACCGCGCGACAGGAAGTGGAACAGCAGCGTGCCCAAGCCGGCAAACAAAAGCGTTGCCGATACCGAGAGGCCGGTGAGCACGGGCACCAGCACGGTGGCGCCAAACATGGCAAACAGGTGCTGTAGGCCGAGCAGGAACATGCGCGGGCGGCCGAGCGACGATGCGTCGTAGATGGCATCGCTGACGGCGGGCGTCGAGGACTGGGACATGGATGTCCTTTCGAATGGAAGGGCGATCAGGCATATCGGATAACCTGCCCGAACGATACGATCCGAACCATTGTACGCGATACACTATGCCTCGCACGCGCCGCCACCTGCAAACACTAGCGCTATTTCCAAACGCGCTCGGCAATGCGCTTGACCAGCGCGATCTTTGCCCATTGCTCATCCTCGGTCAGCTTGTTGCCAATCTCGCAGCTGGCAAAGCCGCACTGAGGCGACAGATACAGGTTCTCAAGCGGCACGTACTTTGCGGCTTCACGGATGCGCTCGACGATAACATCCTCGTTCTCGAGCTCTGCCGCCTTGGTGGTTACCAAGCCCAGCACGACCTTCTTGCCCGGGGCAACGTACTTGAGCGGCTCAAAACCGCCGGCGCGCGGCGTATCGAACTCCAGGTAAAATGCATCGACATCCTCGTTTGCGAACAGGTACGGCGCGATGGGGTCATAGCCGCCCTCGAAGGCATAGGTGGAGTGGTAGTTGCCGCGGCACACATGCGTGTTGATGACCAGATCGTCGGGCTTGTCCGCGATGGCGGCATTGTTGAGCGCCACGCCCAGCTCGCTTACCTTTTGCAGGTCGACCGGGCTCATGCCGGTTTTGGCGACAAAATCGGTGTCGCAGTAGATGCCCCAGGTGCAGTCATCAAACTGGATGTTGCGGCAGCCTGCTGCGTACAGGTCGGCGATCACCGTGCGATAAGCGGCTGCGATGGCGTCGGCAAGTTCCTCATCGGTCTTATAGACAGCGCGCAGGCTCTCCTGCTGGCCGTCGCAGCGGTCGAGCGTGACTTCGGAGAACGTCTGGATCGGCGCCGGAATGGTTTGCCGCGCGACCTGGCCCTCCCCCTCGAGCGCCTTGACAAATTTAAAGTGCTCGACGAACGGATGGTTCTCGCCGCTAATGGGGCCGGTTACCTCGGCGGTGTCGGCTGTGGTCTCCTCGTCGTGGAACATATAGCCCGTACGCGAGGTACGGCGTTCAATGCCGTTGAGCCCCCACATAAAGTCGAGGTGCCAGTAACTGCGGCGAAACTCGCCATCGGTAATCACCTGCAGGCCAGCGGACTTTTGCTTGTCCACCAGGTCGCGAATGGCCTCATCCTCGACGGCCTTAAGGCCGGCGGCGTCGAGTGTGCCCGCAGCATAGGCGGCACGGGCGTCCTTTACGGCCTGTGGACGAAGAAAGCTGCCGACGATATCGGCGCGAAACGGCGCGTTCAGCGTGGTTAAAGCACTCATAGATATCTCCCTTTGAATTGGTTGCTTTACTGGGACAAAGTATGAGCGCTCATATGGCAATCGTAAAATATGCGTTTGTATTGGTTTGATATAGGAAACTTCTATATGCACACTAACGGACCGCCGAGCCAAACTATCCCATATCCGCCAGCGCAAATAGCCATTTTCGTGCCCATATGGCACTAGCAGCTCTGCCCTATCGCACATACGCTTAGTGGTGACCGCACAAGGCCACGCGAGAGATAGGAGCGACCATGACCACGTTTACGACCCCCACGCGCCACACCGATCGTGTTGCAGGACTTCATTACGCCGAGACCCCCGTGCGCCAGCGCGCCGTTCTCACCTGTGGCAGCTGGCGCCGCGTGACCCGCCGCATTGTTTGCGGTCTGACCTGCGCGCTCACCGTAAGCTCGCTGCTCACGCCGAGTATCTCGTTTGCGGCAGAGTGGGTCGAAGTCGACGGCAACACCTATACCGCCGGCGCCGCAGCTGGCGACGGCAGCACGTGGGCCTGGAACGGCGCCGACGATATGACGCTCAATGGTTATAACGGCGGAGGCATCGCTGCCGGCGGCAAGCTCAACGTGAGCTACGAGGGCAACAATACGGTTGCCAACGAGAACGGCGACGGCATTTCCGTCGAGAACGGCACCAGCGAGGGCGCCGAGCTCAACATCTCCGGAACGGGCACCCTCACGGCAACTGCCGAAGGTGACGCCTTGTATTCCGAGGGCGATATGACGATCAGCGGAACAGGTGCCGTTAACGCCACGGGCGACGCCAGCGGCATCCACGCCGATAATGACCTCTCAATCAATACGAGCGGAACCGTCACCGCCAAGGGCGCACGTGCCGAAGGCATCCTTGCCGACGGCGACATAACCATAGCCGGTGGCGGCACAGTCGACACAATTTCCGAGCAGGACTTCGGCATCATCGCCAAAGAAGCTCTCACGGTATCCAACAGCACGCTAACCGCTCAAGGATCCAGGGGCGGCATATGCGCCTTCGAAGGCCTGACTATTGATGCGGCGACGGTTCGAGCATACGCATACGACACGCACCACGAGGATCCCGTCGCCATCTTCACCGACGAGGGTGACATCACCATTAAAAACGGCTCATTCGTCCACGCCTACGCCGAGGGCGAGAACGCCATAGGTATCTACTCGTACAATTACAACGCCGGCGGCCCTGGCGGACGCATCTTTATCAGCGACTCGACCGTCGAGGCCATTGCCCACTACATCAACCACGATGGAGGCAACCAGCCCCTACCGCCCATCAGCAATGGCGGCATTGTCGTAGTCGACCCAGACGTGAACGCCCGCACATTCGGCATCTTAGCCTTCACCGAGCACGGCTTAACGCCCGCAACCATCTCCGTCACGCGTAGCCGCGTGACGGCAGAGGGCGACACTGCCGCCATTATGGCCGTCGTGAATAGCGCAGACGGCAGCATTTCCGGCACAATCAATGTCGTCGACAGCATTATCGAAACACCCAACGGTGGACGTATTTGTGACGTGCACTTCGTTGGCACCGAACCCGCCGATGCCCCCTACCAGCGCGGCCAGACGATCGGCACCGCCAATGATGTCATCACTGATCTGGATAGCAACGCCATCGCCAAGCGTGCCGTCATCGTTCCGGTGGAGACGCCCCCGGCAAAGCCCGAGTCGAAGCCTAAGGTAACGACCGCTGCCGCGACCATTAAGCATGTCAACGCCAAGGACACGCTCGCGGCCACGGGTGATGCTTCCATTATGGGTGCCGTCGCTGCCGCCATTACGGGCATGGCAGCCGTCGTCGCTGGCATCTTTACCAGCCGCAAGCGCTCGTAACTCCAAGTCTCGTGACGCTCGATCAATTCGGGCGCGCACCGTCCCATGGTAAGCGGCCGCCGGACCTCCCACCGGCGGCCGCACCTCGTTTGAACGACCCCGATTCAATTATTCGTCCAAAACAGGCGCACCCGCCCAGTCGCCTACAGCAATACAAACTGTTTCAGCGCGGCGCGACTCGTTATGCCCAGCTTGGCGTAGGTGTTCGACAGGCGATTCTTAACCGTGCCACGCGAGATACCCATGTGAGCGGCAATCTCATCGTTGGTCCAGCCGCGACAGGCCAGCATAGCGATGGCAAACTCCGTCGTGGTCAGGCTCTCGGCAACGGTGGCGCCCGCCCCCGGATTATGCACACGGCGCCAACCGCGGCTAAACCGCTCGGTAACTTTGATGATCTCCGCGAACTCCTGCGGATGGCCCTTCTTTAGACATGACTCCAACACGCCTTGCAAAAGCCCGTGATGCTCGCCGACGATTTCAATCAAGCCATCGGGCTGCGCAATCTGCCAGGCACGCATAAAATGAGCGTTCGCGCGGTCAGCTTCGCGCTGGTTAATCCACCCAACGGCGGCAATCAAGTGCAAGAAGACCTCAGGGACGGGATAGCTCTCCTGCTTCATCGACAAGGCGTTCTCCGCCATACCCACGCAGCGCCCGTAATCGCCGTCGAGGTAGGCACGGTGCGCCAGCGCATAGGTTGCAAACAGGCGCAGCCCCTCGGGCAGCAGTGATGCATACAAATCGAATTTGCCGCGTGACACCGGCGAGGGAAAATGCAGCAGCACACAGGCGCTCGCCGCAAGCAGCATATATGAGGCCTGGGCGCGTGGATCCTTTGTCGTACTTTGACCCTTCCCTGTTTCCTTGAGATACGCAAGGCAGCGGCGCGCCGCCAATGCGCGATTCAGTGACAGATTTGCATAGGCGCACAACAGGCATGCCGAAAGACGGAGCGAAAGGTCATCCGATAGCAAGTACGGCTCCGCTAGGCGTCGTGCCTCATCGGGGCAACCGCGATAGTAGTGCGCCTCGGCACGTGCGATAACGCCATAGTCATCTTTGAGCATCACGTCGAGGGTTTTGTCGAGCGTTCCGGGCTCAAACGCCGCGCACATAAGCGGCATGGGGAAACGCCAGCTGTCGGTATATATCCGATCCACGGCGACCTCCCCTCGCATAGCGGCTCACTTTGATGGTAATGCGAGGGGGCAACGGTTAATGGGACATGTGGCTCGAAATCCAACCCTATCGTGAGCCGTCAGCGGCAAATCGAGCGGGCCGCGCCCAGGCCCGGTGCCGCCCAAAAGACTAGATATGCTGACGGATCGCGTCGATATAGGCTTGACCGTAGCGCGTAAGCGTCGTGTTCTTGCGCGTGATGATGCCGATCTCCATGTACTCATCCACATCGAGCGGAATCGAGATAATGCCGGGGCCGTTGAGTTCGTGGCTAATTACGCCCGAGCACACCGTGTAGCCGTTGAGGCCCATGGCCAGGTTGAACAGCGTCGCACGGTCGCGCACGCGGATATTCTTGCGACGCTCAAACGTCGAGGTCAGCTCCTCGGAATAGTAAAACGAGTTGTAACTGCCCTGCTCGTAGGACAGGAACGGGTAGTCTTCCAAGTCCTCGAGCGTCACGCTGGAGCGGGCCGCCAGCGGATGGTCGGCGCAGACGAAGACATGCGGCGTGGCGCAGAAGAGCCCTTCGAACACGAGCTCGTTGGCCACCAGCATGCGCTCGATGACCTCGCGGTTGTGCTCGGACAGATATAGGATGCCCAGTTCGCTTTTCATATGCGCGACGTCCTCGATAATCTCGTGAGTCTGCTCCTCGCGCAGGGTAAAGTCATAGCGCGCGGCATCGAACTCACGGATCACATCGACAAACGCGTTGACGGCAAAGGAATAATGCTGGCAGCTCACACTAAAGTGCGGCACCTGCTCGGACGCGCCCTTGTACTTGCCTTCGAGCAGATCCGCCTGATCGAGCACCTGGCGCGCGTAGCCCAAGAAGGTCTCGCCCTCCTCGGACACAATGACACCCTTGTTGGTGCGCTCAAAGATGTGCACACCCATCTCGTTTTCGAGATCGCGGATCGACGCGGTAATCGAAGGCTGCGACACAAAGAGCCGGCGCGAGGCCTCGGTGATGCTGCCGCATTCGGCAACTTTGACGACATACCTGAGCTGTTGAAGCTTCATGATGGCCTCCCTAGACGTCCGCGATACCCGAACCCGCCGCATCTGCCTGACGCATAAACGACGGCATCTCCCCCGTCGCGGCGCAGGCGGCAATCTGATGCAGAGCCCCGGCAACCGCATCGTCTGCCGCAGCGCCGATATGCCAGCGCGCGGCAGCCGTGACGGCCTCGTTGGCATTGGCGACTGCAACGGAGTTGGGAACGGCATCGATCATGGGCAGATCGTTATCGGAATCGCCAAAT
>SKEF01001851.1_pt1 | contig 17453 bp, 15 predicted proteins | sample 4826691 | NCBI WGS metagenome assembly SKEF01 (sample SAMN11008816, study PRJNA524170) | human gut metagenome | biome: Human fecal sample; material: Feces; isolation source: fecal sample from pouch patient p23, p27 | host: Homo sapiens | place: Israel: Tel-Aviv | collected 2016-08-24
AGGCGAACGACAGCAGCACGTGGCTCGCCACCAGCTATTTGTCCTCGCTCCAACCCGTGCCGTCGTACCACCTTTCCGGGAACACGGACTCGTCGAAGCCCGGCGCGCCGTAGCTGAACCACATCGCGGCGGCCAGGTCGCCGTCGGAGATGTCCGACTTAGAGTAGGTCCCCGGCGCGGGCGTGCCCGCCGCGGGTTCGGCGCAGTAGGCCACCTCGCCGTCGGCCCACATGCGCGTCGTGAAGTAGCCGGCGTAGGGGACGTCGTCGCCGACGGTCACCTCGACGGACTCGGAGGCCTGCGCCTGCATGGGCGCCGATGCGCACATACCGATGAGCAGAGCCACGCTCATCATGACTCGAACGATCTTCGACAAGGCGGCGGTCTCTGTTGCTCTCGCTGTCATGGCCGCCTCCTTAGAACGGGATGTCGTCGTGCGCCAGGCCCTGCCGGCGCGGCTGGTCGTCCTGCGCGCGGCCGAGCGCGCCGCGGGTGGCCGCATCGGCCCGGTCGTGGAGGCTTCGCTGCTTCAAGGAGGCGAGGTAATCCTGCCGCTGCTGGTCCAAGGCGAGGCGAACCTGCTCCGGCATGACCTTGACCGTCTCGCGCACCTTGCCGCCGTCGGCGTCCAGCACCGGCTTCCCGTCCTCGCCGAGAACGGTCTTCTGCAGCCACACCTCGCGGCCCTTCAGCAACGGGATGTCGCGATAGTCCTCCCCCTTGCGCGACTCGTTCACGTACAGCGGGGAGAACTCGAAGAAGCTCACGTCCCGGCCGTCGATCGACGTGCCCCTGGGCATGGTTGCCGAGTTGAACGTGCGCTGTTCGCCCGTCTCGCGATCCGTGTAGGGGATTCCCTCCCTCACGAAGTTCTTGTGGAGCGTCACGTAGACGCTCTTGCTCTCGTTAGGCATGCGCCCTTCCTTTCAAAACGGTTCGGGCGGGCCGTGCGGCCCGCCTCGTCGGACGGGCGGCGCGCTCGCGGGCAGGCTGCGGCGGCGGGTCCTCCGCCCCCGCAGTGCCCACCGGCAAGGAAACCAAAGTGCTGGAAGCGCTCAACCTCTACCGCAAAGAAAAGACGTTGGAGCCGTACAAGATGGACGAGGGGCTGAACGGTCTGGCCGAGGAAGCCGCAAAATTTGCCTTGGGCGAGATCGAGGAGGATCAGCTGTACGAAAAGATAGCGAAAATGAATGTAATGCTCGGCGGCCTGTATGAGAAACCCCGGTTTCCTCTCGGCGTAATTAATAAAGGCGAACCCACGATGCCCTATAGCGAGGACATCGAGGTGATGAAGAAGGCGCTTCTGGCACTGGAACCGGCAGATACAAACGATAACATCGGCCCGGCAGAGGTCAAGCTCGTTGGCATCAAGGTGTTTACCGCAAAGGATGGAAAGCTCTACTGGGTCGCAACGGGTGCTAATAGCAAGAAGACCGCCTGAGCACAGCGGCCCCGCTGATACGGACACCCCCTTTTGCCCCGGGCACACTCCCCCTGTGTCCGGGGCTTTATAGAAAGGAGCACCCCCATGAAACACAAATGTTTTGCTGCTGTGGTTCTGGCGGCGGCTCTCTGGCTGACCGGCTGCGGCGGCGCAGCTGCCCCCGCGGCCCCCGCAGGCTCCGGCGCAGCTTCCCAAAGCGCCGCAGCCGCAGCGGTGCAGACGGCCCAGAAGGAGCGCATCACCGACCAGTACACGCTGGAAAAGAACATTTCGGGCGTGTGGGAGGCGGACACGGGGCAGTACATTTCCGTCCATGTGTCCGTCCATGTGCCGCAGCTGGAATGCGACAGCCCGGATGCCGCCTCCATCAACGATGAACTGAACGACATCTATGCGGAACATTTCCGGGAATATGAGGCCTACGAGGAGGCCGGACAGCCGGGCAGTGAGTACCCGCAGATCGGTGTGAACTGGGATGCCTACTGGTACGGCGACTGCGTCAGTCTGGTGATGCGCGACCGCTCTGGCGGCACCGCCCCGTGGTTTTACAGCGGCTGGTGCTTCGATTTTGCCACCGGCCAGCAGATCACCACAGCCGAGATGCTGCAGCGGATGGGTCTGGACCCGGACACCGTGCAGCAGCAGATGCAGCGGCAGGCCATGCAGACCTTTGACCGGGAGATGGCGCAGGGCGCATATTACGAGAGCTGGCGTCTCGACGGAGATTTTTCGCAAATGCGGATGGACACGCTGGAATACAATGAGCTGGAAAACCTTTGCCTGCTTTTGCCGGAGCAAAATCAGCTGGTGATTCGGGGCAGATACAGCTCCGCGTCCGAAGAGAGATGGCAGCAGCTGGATATGGAGATCCCGCTGCAGACCGCTGCCCAGCCGCAGGCGCAGCCGGTGCTGACTGACACCTTCGACGGCGTGCAGGTGCAGCTGAAGGGAACGCAGGCCACCATCACCGTGAGCCCTGCACCCAAGACCGCCACCTGGAACACCGAGCTCAACCTCCGGCTGGAGCAGGCGCGCACCTACCCGATCCTTGGCTCTTACAATGAATATGTGGACGTGTGCATCGGTCAGCAGACCGACTCGGTCTTCCACCCGGTGGTCTATCTGCTGACCAAAGACGGCGTGGTGGAGTATGTAGATGTGCTGCGCTGCCTTCTGTTCGGAAACGCCATGATCTGTCAGGACCCCATCTACATTGCCAACAACGGCGTGTCGCTGGAGCGCAGCGGCAATAGCAAGGTGAACCTGCGCCGGAAGGATGGCTCTGTGTTGGAGCTGGCTGACCTGTCGTCAGAGTGGAGCGTGCAGGGTATCCCTTATTCCATCGCCGGTTCCTACAGCTGCACCAACGGAAACTGGCTGGAGCTTAGCAGCGACGGCAGCGTTCAGCTGGGCGTGCAGAACAACAGCCGCATCGATCAGGGCGACGCAGCGTATCTGGGCGTGGTGCCGGAGGGCATGGTGCTGGCCATCTTTACCGACACGGGGCTCGACTTTGTGGCGGCGTTCAAGATGGACCACCTGTACGACAACCTGACCATGACCATGATCGACGGGCAGAACCCCTTTGCCGAGGGGGAGACCCAGCTGCAAATGACCCGCAGCTACGACTGAGAATACAGGAGAACGACCATGAAACACAAACGCCTTACCGCGCTGGTGCTGGCTGCCGCGCTGGTGCTGGCCGGGTGCGGCGGCACAAAAAGCAGCTCCGGCTCCGCTGCCGCCAGCCAGAGCACCGGCAGCAGCCAGAATGCCCCGGCGATTGCCGTTCAAAAGGAACGTATCACGGAGCAATTCACGCTGGAAAAAACCGTCCGGAGCGAGTGGGGCAGCGCACAGAAGCTGACCATCCATGTGCCGCAGCTTGTGTGCGACAGCCCGGATGCTGAATCTATCAATAATGAGCTTGCCGCCATGTATGCGGAGGAATATCGGGATTATGAAAGCTACCCGCAGGCTGAGGTGTCGCAGGACGAATGGTGCCCGCAGACCTACATCGATTGGGACGCCTACTGGTACGGCGACTGCGTAAGCCTTGTGGTGAGCAGCTACTACGGCGGTACAGACCCCATCTATTCTCAGGGCTGGTGCTTCGATTTTGCCGCCGGGCACAAGCTTTCGGTCACCGAGCTGCTCATGCGCATGGGACTGGACCCGGACGAGACGCAACTTGCAGTGTACCGCGCCGCCATACAGACCTTTGACCGCAACATGGTGCAGCAGGAATATTACGATTCCCTGCGGGAAAGCGGCATGCTTTCCGGGATGCGCGCCGATACCCTGCGGGACAACGGGCTGGAAAACCTGACCGTGCTGCTGAAAAACGAAAATACCGTCACCCTTGTTGCCGGATACCACACGACCGCCGGCAGCGGCTGGCGGCCGCTGGAGGTGGAGCTTCCGCTGACCCCCGCCGCCCCTGCCAAAACGCCGGTGCTTACCGATACCTACGGAAGCGTTTCGGTGCTGCTGGACGGCGACATCCGCACCGTTATCATCAAACACACCCCCGAGATCATCGCATGGGCAGAGGATTATGATATCCGTCTGGACGGCGATGTCACCCTGCCCATCCGCAACGCCTATAATAATTATGTAGATGTGTGCATCGGCGAGCTGGGCGCGTCCTTCCACCCCGTGGTCTACCTGCTTACCGAGGATGGCTTTGTGGAGTATGTGGATGTGCTGCGCTGCCTGCTGTATGGCCAGAGCCTGTTCTGTGCCGACCCCATCTATATTGCCAACAACGGCACCGCGCTGGCGCTGCGGGACGCCGAGGTCAGTCTGCTGTGTGCAGACGGTACGGAAACAGAGCTTGCCCCCCTGACCGCTGAGTGGAACAGCCCGCAGCAGGTAGATTCCACCGGCAGCTTCAGCCTTGGGGAAGGGGAGAACTGGTGCTGGCTGGACCTGAATTCAGGCGGCGGCTGCCAGCTGGCTACCCACAACAACCGCTATTTCTATCAGGGAGCTGTCACCTATCTGGGCGCTACCCCGGATGGTACCGCGCTGGGCTTCTCTCTTATCCGCGACACCGAAAACGGCCCGGAATGGGTTGCGTTCAGCGCTGCATTGAAGCTTGATTATAGCATTGATTGCCTGATCCTTACCCCCCTGAGCGGGCAGAACCCCTTGACGAACGAAACGGTCCCGCTGGTGCTGACCCACAGCTACGGCTGATAAACGAGCAGGAGGTGCAAGATGAAACACCTGGCACTGTGCGGCGCGCTGGCGGCTTTGCTGGCGGCGCTGCTGGCAGGCTGCGGGGCAAAGACCGCAGCCTCTGCCCGCCCGGCTGGCAGCCGGGAGCTGAAATCGACCCCGCCGGATTCCATGCACGCCACCGCGGCGATCACCGAGCAGTACACCCTTGAAAAGGTGGTGCAGGCAGAGAATGGCGGCACTGTCCGACTGAACATCCATCTGCCCCAGCTGGAGTGCGACAGCGCCGACGCCGCCCGCATCAACGCCGAGATCGCCCAGCTCTACGAATACGATGTGCAGGAGTACGTAGACCGCCCGGAGGCAGCCGACCCGGCCGTGTGGGATTTCAGCATTGAAATGAACTGGGAAGCAAGCTGGTATGACGATTGTGTCAGCCTTGTGGTCAGCAGCTGCTACGGCGGTACGGATGCGCCCTTCCACAATGGCTGGTGCTTCGACTTTGAAAGTGGAAACCAGCTGACCGTCACCCAGATGCTGCAGCGCATGGGGGCAGACCCCGCTGCGCTGGAAGAGGCGCTTTACCGCGACGTGAAGCGCCGGGATGAGCTGGACCGTCAAGTCGCCATCGAGAGAGGACTGCTGCCCACCGGCAGCCTGAAAGAGGGAAACACCGCATGGTGGACTTCGCTGGACGAGCTGCCCTTTTCGCTGGACGAATCGGGGAACATTTTCTTCGTGGTCCGCAGGTTCAGCGCGTCCGGGGAAGAGTATGTGAGCGATGTCCCGGTCATCCCACTGGATGCACAGCCGCTGCCACCGGACTGGGAGTGGCAGGTGCTGGCCGAGTGGATGGCAGTCACGGCGGTGACGCAGGGTGAAAGCTATGCCCCCGCCGACCGCAACGAAAGCTGCACCCTGCGGCTGGAAAAGGCCGAGATCACCGGCACGGTGACCGTCTCCTTCATCCGGGAAACATACGTCAGCCCGCAGATCCAGTCCGCTGCCGAGACCCGCACCGGAGAGCTGAATGCCGGCACTGTGACCGGCTGGGACGGGGAAAAAAGTCAGGGCTGGAACCTGACAAGCCTCAGCGAGGACGGCAGAAGCCGATGGACCATCTCCATGATGGAGGACGGCGCTTTGCTGATGCGCTCTACCGGCCCGAAAAAGGGCAGCACCGTGTGGTATTTGTTCCGGCGCACCAGCGCATGGGACGACATCGGCTTCACCGCCATTCCCCGCAGGCTGTGGGGAACATACCGCGCCGGAGACGAGTCCGCAAAGGGTATCCGCTGGATGACCTTCCTGCCGGACGGCAGCTGCTGTATGAGCGTGGAATGGGACGGGTGGAGCGGCATTCTGACCGGCACCGCAGAGGGAACGCAGGGCCGCACCGAGGACGGCACCGAGCTGCATTTTACATTGACCGATCAGAACGGCAAGCTGTGCGAGTTCTGGGCCATTCTGCTGAACGATGACGGCAGCCCCAGCGGCTGCAGCCTGAAATACCGCGCCGGAGAAGCGATGTTTGACCGGGACACGCGTCCCATTTACTGGAAAAACGACTCCCCAAATCTAACCCTTGTACCGTGACCGAAACCGAACGCAATGCGATGACAAAGCGTTGTCGCTTACACCAAACAAATAACAGGAGGAAATTACTATGGGTCTTATCAAAGCAGGTATGGGCGCACTGGGCGGAACTCTTGCAGACCAGTGGAAGGAATTTTTCTACTGCGATTCTCTGGACAAGGATGTGCTGATGGTCAAGGGCCAGAAGCGCACCTCCCGCCGCAGCTCCAACAACGGCGAGGACAACATCATCACCAACGGCAGCGGCATCGCCGTGGCAGACGGACAGTGCATGCTCATCGTGGAGCAGGGCCGCGTGGTGGAGGTGTGCGCTGAGCCGGGCGAGTTCACCTTCGATGCTTCTACCGAGCCAAGCGTTTTTACCGGCAACTTCGGCGACAGTCTGGCGGAAACATTCCAGACCGTGGCCAAGCGCTTTACTTACGGCGGCGACACTGGAAAGGACCAGCGCGTGTACTACATCAACACCAAGGAGCTGGGCGAGATCCTGTACGGCACTGCCACTCCCATCCCCTTCCGGGTGGTGGTCAGCGAGGAGCGGGGCTACAAGCTCTCGGTGAACCTGCGGTGCAACGGCAGCTTCACCTGCCGCATCTGCGACCCGCTGCTGTTCTACACCAACGTGTGCAGCAACGTCTCCACCCAGTATGACGCATCCGAGATCGCACCCCGGCTGAAGAGCGAGCTGATGAACGCCCTGCAGCCTGCTCTGGCCACCCTTTCGGCAAACAAGGTGCAGTATTACGAGATCCCCGCCCACACGCTGGAGATCTCCGAGGCGCTCAACGAGCAGCTGTCCAATGTCTGGCGCAAAAAGCGCGGCATTGAAGTGTTCTCCTTCAACATCAACTCCCTGTCCATCCCGGAGGAGCAGCAGAAGAAGATCACCGAGTGGGAAGAGAACGCCATGACCACCGATCCCACCACCGCTGCCGCCCGTCTGGTGGGTGGTCAGATCGACGCCATGAAGACCGCCGCCGGCAACACTGCCGGTGCCATGACCGGCTTTATGGGCATGGGCATGGCAGCCGGTGCAGGCGGCATGGGCGGCATGAGCGCCCAGAACCTGTTCGCCATGGGCCAGCAGGCCCGTCCGGACAGCGTGGACGCGCCCCAGCAGGTCAGCCGTCCCGCACCCGCCCCGGCAGACAGCTGGAAGTGCAGCTGCGGTGCCACCGTTACCGGCAAATTCTGCCCGGAATGCGGCAGCAAAAAGCCGGAGCCGAAGCCCGCTGCGGACAGCTGGACCTGCAGCTGCGGTGCCACCGTCACCGGCAAGTTCTGCCCGGAGTGCGGCAAGCCCCGCCCGGCGGCAGCAGAAGGCTGGACTTGCAGCTGCGGCGCGGTGAACAAGGGCAAGTTCTGCTCCGAGTGCGGCAAACCCAAGCCCGCCGGTACGCCCAAATATAAGTGCGACAAATGCGGCTGGGAGCCGGCAGACCCCGCTCACCCGCCCAAGTTCTGCCCGGAGTGCGGCGGACCCCTTTGACGACAGCGACCAGACCTGACCTGACAAATACAGAGCAATGAAAGGAGCATACCATGATGGGATTCTTTTCCAACCTGTTCGCAAAACAGAACTGTGCCGTCTGCGGCAAGGAGTGCGGCACCCTGCACCGCTCCAAGCTGCGGGACGGACAGTTCCTCTGCGATGACTGCGGCAACAAGTGCTCCAAGTATATCCGGCTCAGTGAGCTGACGCTGGACGAAGCAAAGGAGCACATGGAGTACATGGCCCGGATGAAGCGGGTGTTCGACGAGGTGTTCGACAAGACCGAGTTCCGGGTCAACGCATACCCCTCCACCCCGTCGCAAATGGGGCTGGTGTTCTGCGATGAGCTTGGAATGTTGTACATCGACGACCGCACCGGCGGCCGGGGCAAGATGCCGGAGCTGATCCGCTACGACCAGATCGCCAGCTATGAGGAGTATCTGGACGAGACCCCCGCCAAGGAGCCGGGCCAGAAACCCACCCTCAACGGCGGCGGTCTGAAGCTGAAGCTGGTGCAGCCCCGCAGCATCACCGAGGCCCAGACCCAGCGGGGTATGCGTCCCCACCCCTACATCAAGCAGGAGCTGGTCATCTGCTTCAGCAAGCGGGACCGGCGGGAGATCGGCTATGCCCACATCGCACGGCAGCATCTGGACCACATCTTCGGAGTCCACGACAACGAGACCAGCCTGTTCGGCCGCCGGATGTCCAAGGCCGAGGAACGGGAGCTGAAGGGCCAGATGGGCATGATCGGTGCCATGGGTGCCGTGGCATCCGCCGCCATGAAGGGCGGGCAGCTTTCTGAGCAGGAAAAGGCCCGCTTTGTGGAGAACATCAATCTGGCAAACGACGCCCAGACCGGCGGCATGGCAGTGTACAGCCGCCGCGCCGACGAAGCCTTTGCAAAGGTGCAGTGACTGAAAAAGGAGGAACGGATATGAGAAAGATCCAGCGCAGAGATTTCCTCAAGGCCATGGGCCTTACCACCGCCGCCCTCGGACTGACCGCCTGCGGCGGCTCCGGTGCTGCCAGCGCTTCCAGCGTTTCCAGCGCACCGGCTTCCAGCAGCAGTGCCCCGTCCGCTTCGGCACCGCCGGAAGCTGCAGTGGACAAAGCCGCCCCTGCAGGGGCCCCTGTGACCCAGTTCCAGACCGGGGAACTGACCATCGGCGACTACACCTTCAAGGCACAGTACATTCCCTTTGACGTCCGCCGCGAGGTATGCGGTGCCTATCATTTGATCCAAGCGGACAGCTACCGGGGCAATTACTTCTTCAGCTTCTACAACGAGGACGATGAAGAGCAGTCTGCCAAGATCTTCGAGTATGCCATCAAGGACGACCGACTGACCCCGGTGGCAGAGTACAACATTGACGGCAGCGACGCCCTCAGCATCGACCGCAATGGCATCCTGTATGTCCTGGAAACCTTTGATGTCTACTGCTACGATCTGAACAGCAGCGACCCGGAGGAGCCCGGCGACGCACTGGACTACTGGGGCCGCTGCTATTCCTCCAAGGACCGGGATCTGACCGTGCTCTACCGGACCAACTCCGCGCCGGTGCTGGTGCAGGACGGCGAGTACACCGAGCTGACGCTGGAGGGCGATAACGAGATGGGCCCCTTCTACAGCATGTCCTCCCTGAACCTCAGCGGGGACGAGCTGCTGACGGTGGGCGAGCTGGAATCCAGCGGCGATGATTACTTTGCTGCCTTTGATCTGGACGGCAATGAGCTGGCCCGCAGCTCGCAGCCGGTGGGCAGCTTTGACGCCGTGATGATGAAACGCCCCAACGGCTATCTGCTGGATACGGGCTATGTGTGGGAGCTGTACGCGCCGGACGGCACCTTCCTGGAAAAATCCCTGCCTGTGGGCGAGCGCGAGACCCTGTGCCAGCTGTGCGGAGAGTTCTGCACCTTTGATGTCTTCCTGCCGCTGGAGGAAAACGCTTTCCTGGCAGTGGGCCACCACGGCAAAGCCACCGAGCCGGACGAGCCGGTGGTGTTCCGCATCACTACGGATTTCTGAGCCGACCGCTTCGGCGGGAAGACCAACGCAAAAACAGCGGGGCCGGGGAAGAGCCCCCGGCCCCCTTTGGAACAACAGGAGGAAACGCTATGGCAGGAATGCTGGAATACAAGTGCCCCTGCTGCGATGGCGCCATCCAGTTTGACAGCGCCACCCAGAAGATGAAATGCCCCTACTGCGACACCGAGTTCGATGTGGATACCCTCAAGGGCTATGACGAGGAGCTGAAGGACGAAAAGCCCAGCGAGATGGAGTGGGCGACCCCCGGCGGCAGCTGGGCAGAAGGGGAGACCGCTGGTCTGCATACTTACAGCTGCAAGAGCTGCGGCGGCGAGATCGTGGGCGATGACACCATGGCCGCGTCCGCCTGCCCCTTCTGCGGCAACCCCATCGTCCTCACCGGACAGTTTGCCGGGACGCTGCGGCCCGACCTCATCATCCCCTTCAAGCTGGACAAAAAGGCCGCCAAGGCAAAGCTGCAGGAACATCTCAAGGGCAAGACCCTGCTGCCCCGGGTGTTCCGCAGCCAGAACCACATCGACGAGATCAAGGGCGTGTATGTGCCCTTCTGGCTCTTTGACAGCGACGCCGACGCTCAGCTGCGGTTCACCGCCACCCGGACCCGCTGCTGGTCGGACAGCAAATACGACTACACCGAGACCAACTACTACTCCGTCCGGCGGGACGGCACACTGGGTTTTGACGCAGTGCCGGTGGACGGCTCGTCCAAAATCGAGGACGACCTGATGGAGTCCATCGAGCCCTTCGCCATGCAGGACGCCATCCCGTTCCAGACGGCCTATCTGGCGGGCTATGTGGCAGACAAATACGATGTGAGCGCCGAGGACAGCATCGAGCGGGCCAACAAGCGCATCCGCCGCTCCACCGAGGAGACGTTCCAGCAGACCGTTACCGGCTACGATTCGGTCAAGGTGGAAAGCAGCAGTATCCAGCTCCACGGCGGCAAGGCAAAGTACGCCCTGTTCCCGGTCTGGCTGCTGAGCACCAGCTGGCGGGGAGAAAACTACCTGTTTGCCATGAACGGTCAGACCGGCAGATTCGTGGGTGACCTGCCCGTAGACAAGGGCGCTGCCCGCAAGTGGATGCTGGGTCTTACAGCTGCCCTTTCCGCCGCATCCTACGGCGTGATGTGGCTGCTGTGGCTGGCACGGATCCTGTAAAGGAGGGACGAACGATGAAAAAGACTTCCAACCGACTGCACTCCCTCTTTGCGGCGCTGGCAGCACTGGTCCTTGCGGTGGCGCTGGCTGTTCCGGCCTTTGCGGTGGAGGGCGGCTTTGCCGACCTGTACTACCGCATGTTCGACGACGCTGAGGTGCTGACCGAGGACGAGGACAACGAGCTGGAGGACGCACTGGAAGAGCTGAGCCTGCGCCAGAGCTTCGATGTGACCATTGCCACCATCGAGTCGATGGAAAGCGTGGACTACGACAGCATGGAGGCCTATGCCGATGATCTGTATGACTACTGCCAGTACGGCTACGGCCCCGATATGGACGGCGTGCTGCTGCTGGTGAGCGTGGGCGACCGCAAATGGCACATCTCCACCTGCGGCTACGGCATCACCGCCTTTACGGATGCCGGCATCCAGTACCTTGGCCAGCAGATGACCCCCTTCATGGCCGATGGAGATTACGCCGGTGCATTCCGCACCTTTGTCCAGTGGTCGGATACCTACATCGACGCTGCCCGGGCGGGCCACCCCTATGACGTGAATAACCTGCCCCGGGAGCCGCTGTCTCTCATGTACCTGTTCCTTGCGCTGGGCATCGGCCTTGTGCTGGCATGGGTCGTCGTCAGCGTAATGAAAAGCCAGCTGCGCAGCGTGGCGTTCCAGGAGAACGCCGCCAGCTATGTGCGGGAGGGCAGCATGAATCTGACCAACAGCCGGGAGCTGTTCCTGTACCGGGATGTGCAGCGCACGGAGCATGTGGAGGAAAAGGACTCCGACAGCTCCGGCGGCAGCTCCACCCACACCTCTTCCAGCGGCACGACCCACGGCGGCGGAGGCGGTTCGTTCTGAAAGGAGCATGTTTATGAACCCTTATCTCTCGGAAAAAGCCCGGGGCGAGATCCCCCGTGTCCTCAAATGGCTGCGGAACGCGGGGCTTGCTTTCTGCGTGTTCTGCTCTGTCGGCGGGCTGTATACCCTTTGCCTGAGTTTGCAGGATAAGGACTATTCCCACATCGGAGGCTATGTGTTCTGGATCGTGGTGGGGGCCGTGCCCCTGGCGCTGTTTGCCCGCGGGGAGGCCCGCCGCTACCATGCAAGGACCATCGCCCGCAGGGTGGAGAGCTACTCCGGGGCAGAAGTACCCCTGCGGTGGCTGTGCAACAGCGTTGGTATGGACACAAAGGACATTGCATGGTATTTTGAAAACGGCTATTTTGCAAACCTCAGTCTGGATCTGAACCAGAAGATCGTCCGCAGGCGGACCGTGCCCCGCCATGACCCGAACCGGGGCTGAACCCTTTACGGCTGAAACAGAAAGGAGTATTTTCATGGGACTTTTTGATAAGATGAAGCAGGCCACGGCTGCCACCGGCGGCAACCAGACCGTCACCTTTACCTTTCAGGCTCTGCCGGAAAGCCTTGCCCAGATGCAGGCGCTGCCGGAAGCAAGCCTTGACACCCCCTTCAAGACTGCGGCCCTCACCGTCTGCGCACTGTGCGCCTACGGTGCCGACAAAAACATCGGGTTGGAGATGCTCAACTGGCTGCGGGGCCCCCGTCCGCTGAACGGGCAGGATATCTCCTTTTTGAACGACCGCTTCCGGGACGGCAAGAGCTACATCCCCTTCTCCTACTTTGTGGGTGCATCGCCGGAAAATGGCTATACCCCCCGCCAGCCCTTCACGCTTCTGGTGGGCAGTGACCACACCTCCAACACCGAGGAGGGCTACTGCAAACTGTTCATCCCCTGCGGCGGTGCCGATGACCCCCGCCCCATCAAGCTGCGCCGCAAGGGCAACGGGCAGTGGTTTCTGTGGGAGCAGTACCTGATGACCGGTATCCGCATCCCGACATCGGCCGACCCGTGGGCGTAAGATGAAGGGCGTGACCATGAAGCTGTTTGCCGCCGCGCTGGCGTTGACACTGGGGCTTGCGGGCTGCGGACCGGTGGACGGCGACCCCATCCGCTCCGGCGCGTCCGCCCCGGACAGCGTCCCCCGGCAGGACGCTGTGACCGTGGCGCAGCTGCGGCAGCAGGCAGAGCAGAACGGCAGCCTTGCCGTGGTGCTCTATCTGGGCAGTGTCCCGGAGCGCACCGCCGATGTGGACGCTGCGCTGGACAGCCTGCAGGAACAGCCGTGGCAGTTTGTTACGGACATCCCGGCAGATCACCGGGTCACTGCGGCGGGCGGCGGGCGGGAGCTGTACTGCATCTTTGCCGTGCGCAGGGAGGATACGCTTTTTGTCTACGAAAAGCAGGACCCTGCGTATCCCGCGCAGCTGGGGAAAGAACTTTACGGCAGGCAGGGTGGCCAGCCCATTCTGCTGCTGTGCAACAGCACCCCTGACACCCCCGACATCACGGCGGTGGTCTACTGCACCACCGGCCGCGCGCTGGACTGGTCGCCCCGGCTTTCTGCCGGGACCAGCAGCCCGGAGCCGGTGGAGGGCGTAGACGATTTTTCCAACCACCCAACGCCCGGCGCTGCCCCCTGAGGTGCGCCCCGGCAGGGCATGAGAAAGGAGAACTTATGAAACGACTGAAACTTCTGGCAGCCCTGCTGGCGCTGACCATCGGTCTGGCGGGCTGCGGCAAAGGCAGCAGCGCGTCCAGCTCCAAGCCCGAAAAAATGCTGGACGGAGACAACATGATCGCATCGTCCTCCGCCAAACAGGAGTACACCGAGCCGGAGGACGTGACCTACATGCGCCTTCTGGCAGGGGAGGACGAATACCGCGCCTGCGTGCTGTATCTGGGCGGCTCCTACGAGATCACCACCGATGTGCAGCAGGTGCTGGACAGCCAGACCGACCTGCGGGAGCTGTGGGGCTTCGTCTACGACATCCCGCAGGATCACTGGGTCGTGGCACCGGATGGCGGGTGCGACCTGTACTGCATCTTCCCGCAGGAGGCGCAGGCCACCCTGTTCGTCTACGAGACGAGCCTGACAGACGATGCCGAAAAACCGCTCCAGCGCGGTAAACAGCTCTATTACAGTGAGGACGGTCAGCCCATCCTGCTGCTGTGCAACATCAGCGATATCGTCCCCAACACCGAGGTGGAACTGTACCCCAGCACCGGCGAAGAGCTGGTATTCAGCCCCTTCCTTTCCGGCGAGAACGGCCATGTGGTGCAGGCAGACGGCGTGTGCGACTTTACCATCTACCCGGAAGGGGACGACTGGGAGACCGACACCAGCCCCTGGTCGTTAGAGGGCAACTGGCTGGAGATCTACCGCGACACCGACGAGGGCGTTTTTGATACTGACCCCGCAGACGCCGACCGGATGTGCTTTTTGCCCACCGACGCCGACACCGAAGGCAGCCAGCTGCCCTTTACCGCCAGCTACATCACCCCCTACCCGGAGCTGAACGTGGAAGAAGCCGACCTGTTCTATCAGGAGGGCACCCCGGAGGTACCCTTCCAGTCTAATCAGGAGTGGTACGCTACCTTTACCGGGGAGGATGGCTCCCGCTACGCCGTCACCCTGGAGGACGAGGACACCCTTGCCCTGAAGTTCTATCTGGACGGCGAAGAGAGCTACATGAGCCTTGTCAATACGGTCTACTTTGCGCGGCAGGAGGCCATGGGCTGACCGCTGCCGACCCACACCGGGAGGAATGCACCATGAAACACACCAAAAAGATCACCATCCTCCACTCCAATGATCTGCACGGAGACTTTCTGGCAGAGCAGGTGGACGAAAAACTGGTGGGCGGCGTGTCCATGCTGTCCGGCTACATCGAAAAGGTGAGGGCAGAGGAGCCCAACACCATCTACGCCATTGCAGGTGATATGTTCCGGGGCTCGGTCATTGATTCCGAATACAAGGGGCTTTCCACCATCGAGATCATGAACGCCCTTGCCCCGGACATCGTCACCATCGGCAACCACGAGGTGGATTACGGCATCGCACACCTGCTGTTCATCGAAAAATGTGCCCGATTCCCCATCATCAACGCCAACCTCTACATCAAAAACACCCCCACACGGCTGTTCACCCCCTACAAGATCCTGCGGATGGACGGCATGAACATCCTGTTCATCGGCATCATCACCCAGGACGTCATCAACCAGACCAAGTCCGAATCTCTGGTGGGGTCATTTGTGGACACCGCCGCAGCTGCCGCCGAGGTGGGCAAGATCTGCAACGCCCACAACAGCATCGACATCGATTTTACCGTGCTGCTGACCCACATCGGCTTTGAGGAGGACCGCCATCTGGCCCGCCAGCTGGACCCGGCCTGGGGGGTGGACCTGATCATCGGCGGGCACAGCCACACCCTGCCAGAGCACGCGGTGGAGGAAAACGGTGTGGTCATTGCGCAGGCGGGCACCGGCACCGACCAGATCGGGCGCTTTGACATCATTGTGGACACGGACAACAACTGCATCGATTCCTACACATGGCACACGGTACCCATCTCCGCCGAGACCTGCCCCCGCAACCCCGCCATGGAGCAGGTGCTGCACCGCTTCACCAGTCAGGTGGACGAAAAGTACAGCCACATCGTGGCGCGCTTCCGCCGGGAGCTGACCCACCCCCAGCGCACGCAGGAGACTGAGCTTGGCAACCTGTTTGCGGACATCTTCACCCGCAGCCTTGGCATCGATATTATGCTCATCGGCTCCGGCAGCATCCGGGCCGAAAAGCTGGGCCCCATCGTCACCTACGGCGACCTCATCGAGGGCTTCCCCTACGATGATGGCGTGTTCATGTTCAAGGTGACAGGCCGGCAGCTGCGCCAGATGCTCCACTACATGCTGCGGGAGGAGGCCTACACCGGCCACACCGAGTTCTACCAGCTGCCCTCCACCCTGCGGCTGCGCTACGACCGCGCCAAGGGCGACTTTGATTACTTTACCTACTGCGGCAAGGAGGTGGGCAAGGAGATCGGCGACGATGCCCTGTTCACCGTGGGGCTGCAGAACTACCACTTTAAAAACATCGAGAGCTTTTTCAACATCTCCTACGATACCATCTGCAAGCTCCAGAAGCCCCGCAGCGTGGCAACCTCCTGTCAGGATGTCCTGATGGAGTATTTCCGGGAGCACGAGATGGTGGACGCCGCCGTAGACGGCAGAATGACCATTCTGCCCCCTGCCGGGCAATGACCACTTTTTTCGGGGGAAGCTGACGCTTCTCCCGAATGGGGCCCTGAAAAAAATTTTACCACAGAAAGGAGCACCCCATGAAACAACGATTCTCAAAACGAACACGCCTTGTCAGTGCCCTTTTGACGCTGGCTATGGTATTCACCTTTTTGCCCTTCAGCGCCTTTGCAGCAGGGGGGTGACGGGTGGTTATAGCATCACCTCAATAGTATTGTATCGTTCTTACAGAAAGAACGGTACAACATCATCGTTCGGGTGATCTTGTTCTATTGTGCTGATTTATGCCTTTTCCCGGTCGAGTTATAAAAAAACGGTAACTCGTCCGGGCGATTTCACGCGCTATCCGATCACAGTTGCTGTTTGTGGAGGTAACTGTGATTTTTTATTGGGGTAACGCATCAAAAAAAGCCTGTCTGCTGCTGTAGACCAGACTGCAAACAGACCGGCACAATCGTTCTACTTCACCACCCATAATCATGCCGATGTGCAATATTGCGCCAGCTTCCCACTGTGGGAGGCTGGCGTTTTGGCGCTTTTAAGGGCAAGGTGTCGTGCGCCACCACGATCCTTTTTGTCCGAATGCTCACATTCCGTAAAATAACTGGAGGATTATTGATAATGAAATCGACCTATTTGCTTCCGTGGTTCAAGATGACCACATGGTACTTTCGACTCTCTCGCTTGCTGAAAGTTTCCAACATCAAAAGGCGCACCAAAAATTATGGTGCTGATGCCGACCGTATTTTCATGTTGGTGGAAAAATCATGTGCTGGCCGTATCCGGCATGGGAGAAGTCCGGCCCCGGTATAGCTGCTTTTATAAGATCCGGCATCCGGGTGACTGCGATGGGCAGTCCGGCTACGGTGTTTCTAAGCTGGATTCCATTGTGGAAGAAGTTGCCCGGCAGATCTTCGCACAGTTCCGGGAAGTTTCCCGGAAGAAGCTGCTGGAATCGGTCAAGACTAACGATGCCGCCCGCATCCAGAAGAAAATCAAGAAAATCCAGAAAGACTTGGAAGCCAAGCAGAAAGAGCTGGACGACCTGAAAGCCGAAACCATTCTGGTCATTCGGGGCATAAGTGCCTTGGACAAAGAACTGCTGGGCACACTGGTAGCCGAGGCAAGAGAGGCACTGGAAACCCTGGAAAAGCAGCTCGTGCAGGCACAGGAAGAATACGAAGAAGCCACCAAAACAGCAAAGCGCAGCAACTACATCTGCAACGAGCTGATTACATGGGCGGATGTGTACGACACTGCCAACCACGATGAACGCCGCGCCATTTTGCAGCAGTTCATTAAGGAGATTCGCGTCCGAAAAGACTATGAGATCTCGATTACGCTGAACGCCAGCTTCAACCAAGTGGAGCAGCTCAAGGCTGTGTCAACCTACGATGG
>SKEF01001860.1_pt1 | contig 17362 bp, 19 predicted proteins | sample 4826691 | NCBI WGS metagenome assembly SKEF01 (sample SAMN11008816, study PRJNA524170) | human gut metagenome | biome: Human fecal sample; material: Feces; isolation source: fecal sample from pouch patient p23, p27 | host: Homo sapiens | place: Israel: Tel-Aviv | collected 2016-08-24
CTTCCACTTTGATGTGCCCATCTGTGTCAGCCAGCAGTTTTTCGGCTGGGTGTGCGGCTTTGGCGGCAAGGTAGAGGTCACCGCCCCCGCCGCCGTCCGCGCCCAGCTGCACGAGATGCTGCAGAGCTTAGCAGAGCAGCACGGGTAAAGCGCTTTGCCGTTAATTTTCACTTTACAAACGCCGCAAGAACTATTACAATCAAAGCAGTGCCGAAGGGCCGTTCGCTTTCATCCACCGCGCGCAACCGTTCCGACAGCGCCGGGGCTGCGCAGAGCTTTCTTGATCAGGAGGTTTTTTGCATGAAAAAGATCACGCGTCGTACCGTTCTCCGTGTCTCGGGGCTGGCAGCCGCCTCTCTGGCTCTGTCCGGCTATGCGCCCGCCGGCAGCGCCTGTGTGGGCAACGGCTTTTCCGGCTGGCTGCAGCAGACCTTCGGGAAGGGCAGTTCTGCATCCTCTGAAAGCACCGAAGCCGCAGCCCCGGACGCAGGAGCGGCATCCGAAGCCCCGGCAGAGAGCGCCGACAGCAGCCTGCCCGCCTATAACGCCGACCCCCTTACCGGCGAGCCGCGCCGCAGCAACGGCCGTATTGTCGGCGTGATGGTGAACAACATCAGCAACACTCAGCGGCAGAACGCCCGCCCGCAGCGCGGCATTGGTTCTGCTGACCTGCTCATCGAGAGCAAGGTGGAGGGCGGCATCTCCCGCTTCTGTGCCGTGTACCGCGACACCGACAGCATCCCCGAGGTGGGGCCCATGCGCTCCGGCCGCGACCAGTTTTTGCAGCTGCTCATGCCGTGGCAGGCGCTGTACTACCACGACGGCGAAAGCGCCCCCTGCACCAAGTTCATCAACGTGTATAACTACTCCGGCCTGAACATCGGCGGCAAGAGCTACTTCAACACGCCCACTCATCCCCATGTGGCCCACCGGGACAGCCGCGGCCGCAACGTCGCCTACGAACACACCGAGTTCACCTCCGGCAAGGAGATCCGGCAGGCCGCCGCCAATGCCGGCATCGGCCTGAGCCGCGATTACGACACCACCTTCTTCCGCTTTGCGGACTACCGCACCGGGGCCGAGAATACCATGCGCGGCACCGCTTCTGGCCGGACGATACGCATCGTGCACTCCGACAACTACAAGACCAGCTTCAGCTACAGTGCACTGAGCCGCACCTACAAAATGCAGATGTACAGCCACGCCGCCGGCGGATTCGAGAACACCGTGGATGAACTGAACGGCAAGCAGCTGAGCTTCGACAACCTGCTCATCTGCTTTGCCCCCATCGCCGCCTACCCCGGCGACTCCGGCGACGTGCAGCAGGTGAGTTACATTTCCGGCGGCGAAGCCTACTTCTTCAGCCGGGGCGGGGTACAGGTGGGCCGCTGGGAGAAGGCCTCCCCGGAGCATCCACTGAAGGTCTACGATGACGCCGGGGCCGAGTTGCTCTTCAACCGCGGCAAGACCTACCTTGCCATTGTGGACGACGATGAGTGGTCCAATTTCAGCTATCAGTAAACGAGGGGAACGCCATGAAACGCATCTGGATCCAGCGCATCGGTGCTGCCGTGCTGTGCGCTGTGCTGCTGGCCGGCTGCATGCCGGGCGGCCCGGCAGCTGACAGCACGGCTTCTGCTGACCCCCTGACCGGGCAGGAGCAGCAATACCCGGGCCAGCGTCCGGCGGCAGTGGTCATCGACAACGCCCCCGGCAGCACCACCCAGTGGGGCATCGGCAGCGCCTCTGTGGTGCTGGAGGCCGCAGCCCGTGCGGACACCGCCCCCAGCCTGTGCCTGGTCTATCCCTCCGTGTCGGCCATGCCGACGGTGGGGCCGGTCACGCTGGGGCAGGACCTGTTCTGGCGGCTGCTCAGCGGCCAGCAGGTGCTGCCCATCCAGCGCGGCTGCGACCTGTACACCCGCAATTTTCTGGACTACTGGAACCTGCGCGCGGTGGACGCGCTGGAAACAGGCCGCAACGCCTTCACCACCGGCAATACCGACTGGGCCAGCCCGCTGTGGTGCACCAACGGTCAATCTGTGGCCAAGGTGCTGGGCAGCCTGAGCCTCTCGTCCGCGCTGTCCGAGGACCCTGCGGAATCCGCAGACAGCACGCAGGAAAGGGACACCCCCGCCGTACCCACTGTCCCGGCCCTGCTGCCTCAGCAGACCGACGGCCACCTGCCGGATGCGGACGTTGCCGACGCAGTTCAGGCGGCAGTACAGTTCCCATCCGGCAGCACCACCCGCTTTGCCTACGATACCGACACCGGCACCTACGGGATGCTGCACAATGACGGCTCCCCGCAGCTGGACGCCAACACCGGCATCCAGGCCGCCTTTGACAACCTCCTGGTGCTGTACAGTGCCTCCACCCTGCGGGACGATGGCCGCACCCTGGACTACGACCTGACCATGGGCGGCGGCCTGTGGCTCAACGGCGGCCACCTGTGGCACATCACCTGGACCCAGGGTACCGGCTCGACCTTTGCCTTTTACGACGCCGATGGCCGCCCGCTGCGCATCCTGAGCGGCCGCAGCTACATTGCATGGCTTTCCAGCCTGACCGGTGAGGAAGTCACCGTGCAGGATTCCGCCGGGAACGACCTGCTGCAGCCCTGACACACAAAAAGCTCCTCGTGCAGATGCACGGGGAGCTTTTGCGTTTATTCGGTTTTACAGGTCCACCACGCTGCCCACCTCGGCAGGGGTGGCGGGCACCATGCCCAGTTCCGCTTCGTCCGCGCCGCGCTGCACCGTGAAGGTGACGCTGCGCCCGGCGGCAAAGTCCGGGGCATAGGTGAGCTCCAGCGTCTGCCAGTCCTCCGGCACGGCGCAGAAGCAGTGCAGCAGCGCACCGCGCCCGGCGGCCAGATTCAGGGTAAAAATCGAAGCATCCGCCGCGTTCTCACCGTACAGCGGGGCGGCAAAGCTGCCGCAACGCACCGCACGGCCGTTGCAGGCGGCCGTGACCCCGGTGCCCATGCTATACAGGTCCTCCCGGGTGGACACCCGACGGCTCTGCAGGTAGCTTTCGCCCACCGGCAGCGCATGGCCGGACAGGTTCTCCACCGAGAGATACACCAGCACACCGCCCAGACCCGGAGCCGGGGCATAACCCAGCAGCTCCACTGCCGCCTTGCCGTCCAGCAGGGCAGGGTCGCCCGCAGCACGCAACTCGGCCGCTGCTGCGGATACACCGGTGAGCAGGGCAGCCGCAAGGCTGACCGCACCGGAGCCGGCACATTTCAGGAATGACCGGCGGGAGATGGCTTGTGACATGGGAACTTCCTCCTTGGCGAAACGAAAAAGTGGTTCCTTTATACAATAAAGGATTGTGACCGTTCTGTCAAGCGGTTGCCCCGGATTGTAACCGATTCTTTGCGTTTATTCGTAGGCCTCGTTCTCTTCGGTCTCGGCCTGGCCGCGCAGGGTGTCGGCATAGCCGAAGGGCACGATGTCGATGGCCTCCACCAGCTTGTCCCGCATCCACAGCTGCACGTCAGTCTGCACGGTGTAGCCGCAGCCGGGGTCTGCCATCCACTGCTCGGGGCGGCGGCTGGGCAGAGCACGCTGGCTGAGCATGCTCATGATCACGCCGCCGTGGGTCACACAGGCGGCCTCGGTCACGTCCATGCGGATCATATACTCAAACAGCTTGAGCAGGCTTTCGGCGCAGCGGGCGTGGAACTGCTCGGTGGGCTCAGCCCCCTCCGGCACAAAGCCGGAACCCGGGGTGATCCACTTTTTAAAGTCCTCGTCGTGCACCAGTTCCTTCACGGGCTTGTTCTCGAATTTGCCAAAGCCCGCCTCCCGCAGATCGTGCACCGTAAAGGTGTGGGCCGCGTTGGGGAACAGGATGTTGGCCGTTTCCACCGCACGCAGCATAGGCGAGGAGAACACGGTGTCCACCTGGGGGTACTCAAAGCGTTCCTTCAGTTCGGCCAGCTGGGCACGGCCCTCGTCGCACAGCGGGATGTCGGTGCCGCTGCCGATGTACAGGCCCTGGAGGTTGCCGGCGGTCACGCCGTGGCGGATGAGATGAAGTTTAAAGGTTTTCATGCATAGCACCTCGTATCATGTGGGAGGGCGTCCGGGGCAGGCCAGGGGAGGATCAGCCCTCGCTGTGGTTCACCTCAACGGTGGTGGGGAACACGTTCATATCCAGGCGGCAGTTGTCACGGATGGTAACGCTGGTCAGGGCGTTGCAATCCTTGAAGGCGCCGGTCTTGATGTAGCCCACGCTCTCGGGGATGGTGATATCGGTGAGGGCAGTGCAGCCGTTGAAGGCACCGGCCTCGATGTACTCCACGCCGTCAGCGATGTTCACGGTGGTCAGGTTGGTGCAGCCCTTGAAGGCGACGGCGCCGATGCTGGTGACAGTGCCTTCCACTTCCACACTGGTGATCTGGTCGGCCTGGTCTGCCCAGGGTGCCGGGCTGTCGGAGGTAAAGTTGGTCATACGGCCGGTGCCGCTGATGGTCAGGGTGCCGTCGGCCAGGGTCCAGGTGACGCCCTCGCCGCAGGAGTTGTCGCCGGCGGCAGCAGCGGATGCAGCGGTGGAAGCGGTGCTGGAAGCAGCAGAAGATGCGCTGCTGCCGCAGCCGGTCAGGGCGATGCAGCTCACAGCCAGAACAGCGGCAGCGGCCAGGCTGCACAGACGGGTGATGGTGTTGCGTTTCATTTGGGTAATCCTCTTTCCTATTCCTATTTTTATAGCCTCCCTGCCCACCACAAAGCTGTGCGCCGAGCAAGGACAGGTGCCAAAACAGCATTATAGCACAAAACCAGGAAAGATGGAAGTTCCAATTTGGAATTTTTGCATTTTGCGCCGGGTGCCGTTTCTTTTGGCCGGAACGGGAGCCATTTTCTGGCAGAAAAGCGCGTCCTCTGCCAAAAATATTCCCACCCGGCATCTTTGTGCCCCGGGCGTCCGCCACAAAATGTATGCTGTTATACCTGTAGTTTAACATAGATGTAGTGTGCCCGGCAAGGCCTTTGACAGAAATGACGAAATTTGATGAAAAATATCGTCACTTTTCTTGCTTTACATTTCGTTTTCCGTTGTGTATAATCAACCTGCTGTAAACCAAAAATCAAGGATGTTCCCCAACCCGGGGTCATTGAGGAGTCAGAGATCATGGAATTCAATCGTATCATCAAACTGCTGCGCAAGGAGCGCGGCATCACCCAGAAGCAGGCGGCGGAAGATCTGGGTGTTTCGCAGGCCCTGCTGTCCCATTACGAAAAAGGCATCCGCGAGTGCGGGCTGGACTTTGTGGTGCGCGTGGCCGACTATTATAATGTTTCCTGCGACTATCTGCTGGGCCGCAGCGCCGAGCGCAACGGTATGATGCTCTCGGCCGAGGACCTGCCCAACCCCGACAAGATGAAGGACAACATCTACCACGGCAGCGTTCTGCCCACCATGAACAAAAAGCTGATCTCCAACAGCCTGAACGTGCTGTATGCCAAGATTGGCCAGTGCCACAGCAAGGCCCTGACCACCGAGGTGAGTGCCTACCTGATGATGGCCGTGGCCAAGATGTTCCGCCTACTGTACTCGGCCGAGCCCCACAACGCGTCCAGCATGTTCAGCATCGGTGCCCACCGCTGGCGCGGCTATTCCGACGCCGTGATGCGCATGTCCGAGGCCAATGTGGAAGCCCTGCTGGCCGGGGAAGACGTGAACGGCGGCGAGGGCGTAAAGGACCCCGCCTGCCTTGCCATGACCACCGAGAGCCTGACCCGCGAGTTCCCGCTGTACACCCCCAGCCTGCTGAATCTGGTCAAGACCAGCGAGACCCACGTCAAGGGCCTGACCCCCGAGGACTGAAATCCCGTCGTACCGGGGTGATATTCCTGTGAATTGTTCCCCAAAACTCTTGCATCTGGGCACCAAAAACGGTATAAACAGAGTAGAAGATTCTGGAAAGGACAACATTTCCACCGATCAAGAGGAGGACAATACCTATGTCGAACAAGATTTCCCGCCGTGCATTCCTGAAGTGTGCAGGTGTTTCCGCTGCAGCGGTCGGCTCTGCCAGCCTGCTGAGCGGCTGCAAGACCAATGGCAGCAACACCACCGTCAACGACGTGAAGGTGGGCGACACCGTCAAGAACTGGAACGGTCTGGGCGTGCAGCTGTCCAGCGTGTTCCACCTGACCCAGGATCCCGCACAGCCCGGCTATGAGTATCTGGGCGTGCGCGTGACCGTGCTGAACCGCAGCAAGACCGACTCCTACACCATCGGTGCACAGGGCGTGGATGCCATCAACGCCGCTTACCCCGTGCCCCCGCTGGAGAACGTGGACGCCAACTTCCAGGCCATGGCCGCTGCTACCACCGACTTTGTTGCCACCTGCGACGGCCAGGGTGCCGCCGTGAGTGCCAACATCTCGCTGTACAATTCCAACTCCCAGAGCTTTTCCGACAGCGAGACCCTGCCCCCGCAGGGCTCCGGCTACATCGTGCTGATGCTGCAGGTGCCCACCGGCTGGAAGGAGCTGCAGGTGACCTACATGCCCACCTTTGCCCCGGACAAGACCCTGACCTTTACCATGAAGGCCGCCGATGTGATCCGCGGATAATTGCATTCGATTTCGTCCATTTTGTACGATATGCCCACAGAATGTTCACAATTATTTTATAAAAAGCATTGACTTTTGCGGTCATTTCGCCTATTGTATAAGTAACTTCCATTGGCATAAACTGTATAATTTTACATTCCAGGAGGAGGAACAAAATCATGTCTACCGTTTTCTCCCGCCGCTCGTTTCTGAAATACACCGCCGTGACCGCTGTGGCTGTGGCCGGTACCAGCCTGCTGGGCGGCTGCTCCGGTTCTGGCGCAGAAACTGCGATCCAGACCACCTATCCCAGTGATAATGTCGTGCTGAAGGTAAAGTCCACTCTGGAGACTTTGGAGTATGATCCCACCGACGGCCATGCGACCTTTACGATCCATATCGTCAACGGCCGCAAGAATCCCATCGTCGTGAGCCCTAATCGTTTTGCAGTCAAGGCCTACGATAAGAACAACAACTGCATCGCAAACATCTTTGTGGGTTCTACCCAGGGCAGCCTCAACGCCGCCCTGGCCCCTGGCGATACCAACCCCATCAGCCGCGGTAAGGAGTGCATCTGCACCGTTATTGCATCCGGTCTGCCTAAGGTGACTGTGAATACTGAGAATCCTGAGGATACCGAATGCCCCATCGCCTCCCTGCGTATCATCTACACCCCGGATACCGAGTACAACGAGTACACCGCAAACTGGATCATCTCCCCGGATACTGCGGTCCCTGCTTTGGGCTGACCCTTACACCATATTTTGTTGATAAACGGAGGAACGTATCATGTCTTACACTTTTTCCCGGCGTGATTTTCTGAAGTATTCTGCCATGACCGCTGTGGCTGTGGCCGGTGCCGGCCTGCTGACGGGCTGTGAGATCCAGGACCCCAACAACCCTGTTATCAAAAAGCTGGGTTACGGCACGACCCTGGGCACCACCGGCGGCCTGCTGAAGAGCGTGGATAAGGATAGCACTACCGGTAACGGGGTCTTTACCTTCACGGTGAAGAACAACTCCGATGCTCCCCTTCCTATGGACCCCAACGAGAGCTTCGTAGTAAAGGTCCTGGACAAAGACGGCAACAGCAAGTGGAGCAACTATTTCAACCTGTCCATCGAGGCTGTTCCGGGGGCGGACGGCAAGGTTCCTGATATTCTCCCCCAGCTCCCGGTCCGGACTGTAGGTGAGTACAAGGTCCATGTCCCCGACTATGCCGGGCATGCTCCCGGCCCTGAGGACACCCTGGAGTTCACCTTCATTCCTCGCCCGGCCAAGTCTCCTGAACTCCGCATAACCTGGAAGATCCTCGGTGCAGACCTCGTCAAGTAATTCTCCAATCTTTACATTTCAGCCCGCACCCTTGGTGCGGGCTTTTTTGACCCTTTTGTTGGGCAGTTCGTCGCAAAGTGTCTATCGTTTTTTAGTGATTTTGTGTCTTGTGCACAGTTCCGTTTTCCGGTACAATAAAAGAACAAGCAACGGACAAAGCGCAGCGGCAGAGCCACTTGCCGCCGCGCTGTTATATTTTGCGGCGGGTACGCCCGCCCGGCTGAAAAGGAGTGCTGTCTGTTATGATCAACATGGTCAAGCTGCCCACCAAGAAAAGTGACCTGTTCCTGCGCGTTGCCAAGGGACATTTTGCCACCAGCCACAGCCACATCAACTATTACATCGACGTCACCACCCAGAAGGCCCGCCTGTCGGAGGCCAAGGCCGTGGCCAAGGAGCTGGTGAGTGCCTACCAGCACAGCACCATCGTGGACACCGTGCTCTGTCTGGACGGCACCCAGGTCATCGGCACCTGTCTGGCCAATGAGCTGACCAAGGACGGCTTTGCCAACATGAACGCCCACCAGACCATCTATGTCATCACCCCAGAGTACACCACCGGCAGCCAGATCATCCTGCGCGACAATCTGGCTCCCATGGTCAAGGGCAAGCATGTGCTCATCCTGGCCGCTTCCATCACTACCGGCTACACCATCCAGGCCGCTGTGGAGGCCGTGAACTATTACGGCGGCATGGTGGCTGGGCTTTCGGCTATTTTTGCCACCACCCACGAGTGCATGGGCTACCCGGTCACCTCCATCTTTGACCCTGCCAGCCTGCCGGACTACGCCAGCTTCGACAGCCGCGACTGCCCCCTGTGCAAAGCAGGCCAGCACATCGACGCACTGGTCAACAGCTTTGGCTATTCGGCCCTGTAAGGAGACCCCCAATACAAAAGCGTCTGCAGAAGCCTCTGCAGACGCTTTTTGTTTGCCCGGGGCACCGGGTCATTGTTTTTTGGGGAACACAAAGGGATTGCAGCGGTATACCGCCACCAGATACAGCGCCATGAAGCACCACACCACCGGCTCACACAGGATCACCGCATTGTAGGCAAAGCGGGGGATGAACACCAGCACGAACACCACCTTGCCCAGGAACTCGATGACACTGGAAAACAGCGGCAGCACCTTTTCGCCCAGGCTCTGCAGGGCATAGCGGGTGGACAGCAGCACCCCCAGCACCGCATAGAAGGGGGAAGTCCAGCGCAGATAGCGTGCGCCGTTTTCCAGCACGAGGACCTCCGACGAGCCGGACACCATGCGCACCAGCCACTCGGCGCTCACCTGCATCAGCAGCACCGTCACCACCATGACCACCAGCGAATACAGGTAGATCTCCCGCATGCCCTTGCGGATGCGCTCCGGCTGGCCTGCGCCGTAATTCTGGGAAACGAAGGTGGACGCCGCATTCGCCATGGCGATGAGCGGCATATCCGTGAAGGCAAACAGCTTGCGGGCCGCCGTGTGTCCGGCGATGGTCAGGGTGCCCAGCCCATTGATGCCGTACTGCAAGATCACCGAACCGGCAGACACGATGCTGCTCATCAGGCCCATGGAGATGCTCTGGCTGAACAAGTCCCAGTACAGCTTGCGGCCCACGTCCAGATGCTTCCGGCCCGGGATGAGGATGCGCACCCGCGCCATGACATAGAGGATGCACAGCACCACCGACACGCCCTGTGCGATCACGGTAGCCACAGCGGCACCGGCCACGCCCATGCCCATCCCGGCAATGAACCACAGGTCCAGCACCACGTTCAGCGCCGAGCTGAGCAGCAGGAACACCAGCGGCATCACACTGTTGCCGATGGCCCGCAGCAGGCCCGCGCACAGGTTGTAAGCGAACATGACGATGACGCCCAGATCAATGATGATGATGTAGCGGTAGGCATCTTCCAGAATTTCGGCGGGGGTGTCCAGCAGCTCCAGCAGGGGCCGCAGGCCGAAAAAGCCCGCCGTGGTGATGGTCAGCGACGCCACCAGTCCGATGACCAGCGACCCGGCCACCGTGCGCTTGAGCAGGTCCTCGTCCTGAGCGCCGTAGGCGCGCGCTGCCACGATGGCAAGGCCGTTGCCGATGCCAAGGCCGAAGCCCACCAGAAGCTCGTAGATGGCTCCGCAGGAGCCAATGGCAGCAAGGGCGGTGTCGCCCAGCACGTTGCCCACGATCATGGTGTCCACGGTGTTGTACAGCTGCTGGAACAGGTTGGAAATGAGAATGGGCAGCATGAACAGCACCAGACTCCTGAAAATGGGGCCGTGCATCAGGTCTACATTCATCTGGAAGAGGTTCTTCTTCCGGGACTGGGTCTGGGTCATAGGGTTCCTCCAACTTTATTTTTACCGCAAAACAAGGGGCCGCCCGGAAAGCAGTCCCTTGTTTTGTCGTTTTATGCAGTTGCTTTTTACGAAGAAGCTGCCCGCGGCGGCCCCTCTCGTGAAAAGGCAGTCAGAGCGGCCCGCAGGCCGCTCTGACTGCAAAATCAAAAACATTTTTCCGCTGAAAATTGCCAGAGCGCAAGCGGCGGCAATTCCAATCGTGCTCTTTACAGCTCCTGGGTCTCAAAGCCGTGGCCGGTGAGCACCTCCACGCTGGTAAAGCCTGCGGCCTTGATGGCGGCAGCGGCCTCGTCAAAGCCGTAGGTCAGGCTGGCAATGTCGTGGGAATCGGAGGTGATGATCACCTTGCCGCCCATCTTCTGCCACTCACCCAGCAGCCAGGGGCCAGGGTAGAAGTCCTTGCGGTAGCCGCGGTAAACGCCGCCGGTGTTCACTTCCAGCAGGCAGTCGTTGTCCTTTGCGGCCTGCAGGGCCTTGAGAGCAGCAGCCTTGTAGCGGGGCGACTCCTCGTCGAAGAACTCCCCCTTGGCGTTCAGCTTCTTGATCAGGTCGATGTGGGCCAGAATATCCGGCTTGAGGGCGGCCACCTTTTCCACCTCGGCAAAGTAGGCTTCCACAGCGGCCAGCGGGTCGGCGTCGAAGTCGTCGTTGATGCAGTCCCACAGATCCTGCGGGCGGAAGTCGATCTCGTAATACTTGCCGGTGTTCTTGCCGTACAGGTGGTGTGCGCTGCCGATCCAGTAATCGTAGCCGGTGCGCTTGTCCTCGCTGAGGATGTCCCACTCAATGCCGCACAGGATGTCCACCTTGCCCTTGTACTCGGCCTTGAGCTTGGCGATAGTGGCCTTGTACTGGGCGGTGCGGCTGGGACTCATGCAGTATTCGCGGTCGCGCTGGGTGTAGCTATGGCCGGTGAAGCCCAGCGTGGTCAGGCCCTGCGCGCACGCAGCGCTTGCCATATCCTGCAAAGTATTTTTGCCATCGCACATGGTGGAGTGGCAATGGACACTGGACTTCTTATAATCTGCCATAATTGCTTCACTGCATCCTTTCCTGCTTGACCTTATGGTCAATGACGTGTCGTTTTTCCAGTTCACGGGTCACGTCCTCCACCGTGATGCCGGCGCTGACCATCAGCACCAGAACATGGTAGGCCAGATCACTGATCTCGTAAACGGTTTCTTCCTTGTCCTCTTTTTCGCCTGCAATGATGACCTCGGTGCACTCTTCGCCCACCTTTTTCAGGATCTTCTCCTTGCCCTTTTCAAACAGGTAGGTGGTGTAGCTGCCCTCTTTGGGGGAATCCTTGCGGCCTTTGATCAGTTCATACAGGCCCTGCCAGCTGAACTGTTTCAGCTCCGGGGAGACGTATACTTCGTTGAAGAAACAGCTCTCGGCCCCGGTGTGGCAGGCCGGGCCGAACTTGACCACTTCCACCACCAGTGCGTCCTTGTCGCAGTCGGCAGTGATGGACACCACCCGCTGCACATTGCCGCTGGTCTCGCCCTTGCGCCAGATCTCCTGACGGCTGCGGCTCCAGAACACGGTGCGACCTTCGGCAATGGTGAGGGCCAGCGTCTCAGCGTTCATGTACGCGAGGGTAAGCACCTCTTTGGTGTAGTGATCCTGCACGATGGCAGGGATCAGGCCCTTTTCGTCAAATTTCAGTTCCATGGTCGTTTCTCCCTCCCCGGATGGGGATAGCTCTAGTTTAGCGTATTCGGCTTGCAAACGCAAGGGGTACGGCGTATTTTTACAGGCGCATTTCCACGCCATTCTCCGCCAGATATTCCTTCAGGTCCCGGATGGTCAGCAGCTTCTGGTGGAAGATGCCGGCCGCAAGGCCCGCGTCGATGCCCTTGTGGTGGAACAGCTCCAGAAAATCCTCTTTTTTTCCGGCACCGCCGCTGGCGATGATGGGCACGTCCACCCGGGCGGCCACGGCGTCCAGCATTTCCAGATCAAAGCCATTGCGCACGCCGTCGGTGTCGATGCTGTTCAGGCAGATCTCCCCGGCACCGTGGTCCACGCACCAGCGGATCCAGTCCAGCGCATCCCGGCCGGTGTCCTCGCGGCCGCCCTTGGCGAATACCCGGAACTGGCCGTTCACCCGTTTGACATCCGCCGAGAGCACCACGCACTGGTTGCCGTAGCGCCGGGCCGCCGCCGGGATCAGGTCGGGGTCGCGCAGGGCACCGGAGTTGACGCTGACCTTGTCGGCACCGCATTTCAGCACCCGGTCAAAGTCCTCCAGCGTGTTGATGCCGCCGCCCACGGTGAGCGGGATGAATACCTCGCTGGCCACCCGGGTGAGGATGTCGGTGAAGAGGGCGCGGCCCTCAAAGCTGGCGGTGATGTCGTAGAACACCAGCTCGTCGGCCCCGGCCGCATTGTACATCCGGGCCATCTCCACGGGGTCGGCCACATCCCGGATGCCCTCAAAGTTCGTGCCCTTGACCACGCGCCCGCTGCGCACGTCCAGGCAGGGGATGATGCGTTTTGTGATCATATCGGTTTCCCCTCCGTTCAATCCTGTACCAGTTGTACGCAGCGTTCAAGGTCCAGTGCGCCGGTGTACAGGCTCTTGCCCAGAATAGCGGCTGCGGTGCCCATCTCTTTCAGTTCCAGAAGCTCCGCCTCGGACGAGATGCCGCCGCTGGCCGTAAAGGCCACGCCGGGCACCTCTGCTGCCAGCTGGCGGTACAGGGCCAGATTAGTGCCCTGCATGACACCGTCGCAGGCGATATCGGTGTAGATGATGGCGGTGCACCCGGCGTCTGCCAGCCGCCTGCAGAAGTCCACGCCCGGCTCGGCGCTGACCTCTTTCCAGCCGTGGATGGCCACATAGCCGTCCTTGGCATCCACGCCCACGGCGATCCTGTCGCCGTATTTTTGCAGCATCCGGGCGGTAAACGCAAAGTCCGTCACCGCCACGCTGCCCAGGATGCAGCGGCCCACGCCGAGAGCGAGGTACTTTTCTATGCGCTCCTCGGTGCGGATGCCGCCGCCCACCTCGATGTACAGCCCGCCCTGTTTGGCCAGTGCGGCAATGGTGTCGTAATTGGAAAGGGTGCCGTCCTTCGCGCCGTCCAGGTCGACAACGTGGAGGTTCTTTGCGCCTGCGGTCAAGAACTGCCGTGCCTGGGCACAGGGGTCCTCGCCGTATACGGTCATGCGGCTGTAGTCGCCCTGGGTCAGGCGCACCACCTTGCCGCCGCGCAGATCAATGGCTGGAAACAGTTGCATCATATTCTCCTTATAACTCCGCAAACGCTTTCAGGATGCGCAGGCCGGTGTCGCCGCTCTTTTCCGGGTGGAACTGGGTGCCGTACACCTTGCCCGCCCGTACCGCGCCGGTGACCGGGATGGAATACTCGCTGGTCGCCAGTGTACTCTCGGTACAGTTCCTGCCATAATAGCTGTGGACATAATATACATACTCGCCCTCGCGGACATACTGGAACAGCGGGTCGTCCTTGACGATGTGCAGTGCGTTCCAGCCGATCTGCGGCACCTTCAGGCTCTTGTCCGTCAGGTCCGGCTCCAGCGGGCACACCTCGCCTTGGATAAATCCCAGGCCCGCGTGTTCGCCGTACTCATAGCTTTTTTCAAACAGCAGCTGCATGCCCAGGCAGATGCCCAGCAGCGGCTTTTTTTCCGCCTCGGCCCGGATGACCGGCACAAGGCCGGTGGCCACCAGCTTGTCCATGGCGTCGCCAAAGGCACCCACGCCGGGCAGGATGAGCCGGTCGGCTTTGCGGATGGTATCGGGGTCGGCGGTGACCACCGTGTCCTGCCCCAGCTGTGCAAGGCTGGATTTCAGGCTGAACAGGTTGCCCACGCCGTAATCAATGATCGCGATCATACCAGCAGTCCTTTCGTGGAGGGGATCTCGTCCTTGTGGGCTTCGTCGATCTTCACCGCCGCGCTCAGCGCGTGACCGGCTCCCTTGAAGCAGGCTTCGAGGATGTGGTGAGTATTTTCGCCCGCAAATTGTACAAAGTGGACGGTGGCGGGCACGCTGCGGGCAAAGCCCAGCCAGAATTCCTTGGCGCACTCCACGTCAAAATCGCCCACCTTCTCGGTGGTGCAGTGGATGTCCCAGTTCAGGGTGCAGCGGCCGGACAGGTCCACCGCGCACAGGATCAGCGCTTCATCCATGGGCAGGTGGAAGCTGCCGTAGCGCTGGATGCCGCGCATATCGCCCAGCGCCCGGGCGAACGCCTGCCCCAGCGCGATGCCCACATCCTCGGTGGTGTGGTGGTAGTCCACCTCCACGTCCCCGTGGCAGGTGAGCACCAGATCGAACCGGCCGTGCCGGGCAAACAGCTCCAGCATGTGGTTCAGGAAGCCGCACCCCGTGTCGATCTCGTAACGGCCGGAGCCGTCCAGATCCAGCGTCAGGTCGATCTGGGTCTCGTTGGTGTTGCGTTCCAGAGAGATCATCCGGTTTTCCATGGTTCATTCCTCCAGAATTTTGTCCAGTGTTTCCACAAGGGCCTGCATCTGCTCCGGCGTGCCGATGGTGATGCGCAGCCAGTTGGCGATGCGGGGTGCGTCAAAATGCCGCACCAGAATGCCGTTTTTCTTCAACTCTTTGTATAGCGTTCTGCCGTCTTTCCGGTCCGTACTCGCAAACAGGAAGTTGGACCGGCTGTCCAGCACTGCAAAGCCGCGGGCTTCCAGCTGCTGCTTCGTCCAGCTGCGGGTGTCCACGATGGCGGCACGGGTGCGGTCAAAGTAGGCCGTATCTTCCAGCGCGGCCTGCCCGGCTTTCAGGGTCAGGCGGTTGATGTTGTAGGGGTTCAGGCTGAACTTGACCCGGTTCAGGTCGGCAATGAGCTTTGCATTGCCCATGGCCAGACCCAGCCGGGCACCGGCCAGCTGGCGGGACTTGGAAAAGGTCTGCACCACCAGCAGGTTCTCGTACCGGTCGATGAGGGGCACGCAGCTCTCGCCGCCAAAGTCCACATAGGCCTCGTCCACGATGACCACGTTGTCGGGGTTGGCCTGCAGGATGCCCTCGATGGCGCTGCGCGGCAGGGCAAGGCCGGTGGGGGCGTTGGGGTTGGCGATGACGATGGTCTGGTGCAGGCCATCGTAGTCCTTCGGGTCCAGCGTGAAATCATCCTTCAGCGGGATGATGTGGCTGGGGATGTGCAGCAGCCCGCACCACACGCCGTAGCAGCCATAGGTGATGTCGGCATAGGCCAGCGGATGCTGTTCGTCGCAGAAAGCCCGCAGCGCAAAGAACAGGTTCTCGTCGCTGCCGTTGCCGGGCATGATCTGATCCGGCTGCAGCCCGAAATGGGCCGCCGCTGCCCGCAGCAGCTGGGCACAGGCGGGGTCGGAGTAAAGGCGCAGCTTTTCCACTTCGGCTTCACTCACCGCCGCCACCACCGCCGGGCTGGGCAGATAGGGGCTTTCGTTGGTGTTCAGTTTGATGTACTGCTGGTCCTGCGGCTGTTCGCCCGGCGTATAGGGGGTGACAGCGGACAGGGTGGGGGAAAGAAAACGGCTCATGAACAATATCCTCCAGTTTTCTTTTATCGGCAAGCGGCCTCGCCCTCTCAGGCCGCTTTGCGTTCAGCTTGCTCCCCTTTCTGTCGCTTACGCAACATCTTCCCCCCGACCGGGGGAAGTCTGTCAAAGGGAGAGCCAAGAACCTGGCCGAAACGTTTTTTGCCTCCCCCTTTGGGGGAGGTGGCACGGCGTAAGCCGTGACGGAGAGGGCGAGCCTCTTTTACTTCTCGTACCGGATGGTCACGCTCTTTGCGTGGGCGTGCAGGCCCTCGCGCTCCGCAAAGTCGGCAATGCGGGGGGCCACTTCGCCCAGTGCCTCGCGGGTGTAGTAGAGGAAGCTGGACTTCTTGACGAAGTCGTCCACGCCCAGCGGGCTGGAGAAGCGGGCCGTGCCGCTGGTGGGCAGGGTGTGGTTGGGGCCGGCGAAGTAATCGCCCAGTGCCTCCGGCACGTTGCGGCCCAGGAAGATGCTGCCCGCGTTTTTGATCTCGTTCAGCACGCCGAAGGGGTCCTCCACGCACACTTCCAGATGCTCCGGGGCGATGATGTTGCAGGCTTCGATGGCCTTGTGCAGGTCGGTGCAGACGATGATCTTGCCGTTGTCGTCCACGCTGGCGCGGGCGATGGCGGCGCGGGGCAGCTGAGGGATCTGCACTTCCAGCTCGGCCTGCACGGCCTTGGCGAGGTCGGCGCTGTCGGTGACCAGCACGGGGCTGGCCAGCTTGTCGTGCTCGGCCTGGCTCAGCAGGTCGGCGGCCACCCAGGCGGGGTTGCAGCCGCCGTCGGCCAGCACCAGGATCTCGCTGGGGCCTGCGATCATATCAATGCCCACCTTGCCGAACACCTTGCGCTTGGCGGTAGCCACATAGATGTTGCCGGGGCCCACGATCTTGTCCACGGCAGGGATGCTCTGGGTGCCGTAGGCCAGCGCCGCCACAGCCTGTGCGCCGCCGGTCTTGAAAATTTTGGTCACCCCGGCCGTGGCGGCGGCGGCCAGAATGACCGGGTTCACCTTGCCGTCTTTCCCGGCGGGGGTGGTCATGACGATCTCGGCCACGCCCGCCACTTTGGCGGGGATCACGTCCATGAGCACGGTGGAGGGGTAAGCCGCCGTGCCGCCGGGCACATACACGCCCGCCTTTTCAATGGGGGTGTACTTCTGCCCCAGCACGATGCCGGGCTTATCGTTCACCACAAAGTTCTTGTGCACCTGCTGGCGGTGGAAGTTCTTGATGTTGGCCGCCGCCTGCCGCAGGGTCTCGAGGAAATAGGGGTCCATGCCCGCAAAGGCCTCGTCGATCTCTTCCTGTGTGACCTGCAGGTTTTCAATGACAGCCCCGTCAAATTTCAGGGCGTAGTCCTTCAGGGCCTCGTCGCCCCGGGCACGCACATCGGCAATGATGCCGTCCACCACGTCCTCCACGTTCTTCTCGGCGCGGATGTCGCGGTTCAGGATCTCTTCGGGCTTCAGCTCGTCGAAGTTGTACAGCTTGATCATTTTGCTTCCTCCTTGTTCTGCAGCTGCGCCCGCAGCTTTTCCAGCATGGTGTCCATTTCAGCATGCTTGAACTGGTAGCTCGCCTTGTTGGC
>SKEF01001862.1_pt1 | contig 17352 bp, 11 predicted proteins | sample 4826691 | NCBI WGS metagenome assembly SKEF01 (sample SAMN11008816, study PRJNA524170) | human gut metagenome | biome: Human fecal sample; material: Feces; isolation source: fecal sample from pouch patient p23, p27 | host: Homo sapiens | place: Israel: Tel-Aviv | collected 2016-08-24
CCCGCACATTGTGGCCGGTCAGGGTGATGGAACCGGAATCCACATCGTAGAAGCGCATCAGCAGCTTGACCATGGTGGTCTTGCCCGCGCCGGTGGGGCCTACGATGGCTACCTTCTGGCCAGGCTGCACCGTGCAGCTGAAGTCGTGGATAACAGTCTTGTCCGGGGTGTAGCCGAAACGCACATGGTCAAAGGTGACCTGTCCGTCAATATCGGCGGGGTCGGCGCGGTGGGCGGGGTCGGCCAGCTGCTCTTCTTCCGGCTCGTTCAGGAATTCGAACACCCGCTCGGCGGCAGCGGCCATGCTTTGCAGCATGTTGGACACCTGCGACAGCTGCTGGATGGGCTGGGTAAAGTTCTTGACGTACTGGATAAAGGCCTGGATGTCGCCAATGGTGATGGTGCCGTTGGCAGCAAAGATGCTGCCCACGATGGCCACTGCCACATAGCCCAGGTTGCCCACAAAGTTCATGATGGGCATCATCAGGCCCGAGAGGAACTGGCTCTTCCATGCGGATTCGTACAGCTTATCGTTGGCGGCGTTGAAGTCTGCCAGCACCACGGCTTCGCGGTTGAAGGCCTTGACCACGTTGTGGCCGGCGTAGATCTCTTCCACCTGGCCGTTCACCACGCCCAGCGTGGCCTGCTGTGCCTTGAAGTACTTCTGGCTGAACTTGACCACCACCAGCACCAGCGCCAGCGACACCGGCAGGATCAGCAGGGCGATGAGGGTCATGCGGGGGCTGATGGAAAGCATCATCACCAGCACACCGATCATGGTGGTCACGCTGGTGATCAGCTGGGTGATGCTCTGGTTCAGGCTCTGGCCCAGGGTGTCCACATCGTTGGTGATGCGGGACAGCACCTCGCCCACGGTGCGCTTTTCAAAGTAGGCCAGGGGCAGGCGGTCGATCTTCTGGCTGATCTGGCGGCGGAAGTCGTAGCAGGCTTTCTGGGAAAGGCCGGTCATCAGCCAGCCCTGGATAAAGCTGAAGGCGCTGCTCAGCAGGTACATCCCCAGCAAAAACAGCAGCACCCGGCCGATATACACAAAGTCGATGCTGCCGGTGCCGCGCAGCTTGGCGATCCAGCCGGTGGCAAGGGCCGTGGTGGCTTTGGCCAGCACCTTGGGGCCGGCAATATTAAAAATGGTGGACAGAATGGCAAAGACAATGGCCGTGATGAGCGGCAGTTTGTAGTGGCTCATGGTCTGGAGGAGCTGCCGCAGCGTGCCCTTGAAGTCCTTGGCGTGCTCGGTGGTCATGCGTCCGGGTCTTGGCATATCACACACCCTCCTTTTCCGTATTCAGTGGTTCAAGGTCCAGTTCCTTCTGGCTCAGCTGGCTGCGGGCGATCTCCTGATACTCCGGGCAGCTGGCCATGAGCTGGGCATGGGTGCCCTTGCCCACCAGACGGCCCTCGTCCAGCACCAGGATCTGGTTTGCGTGCAGCACGGTGGAGATGCGCTGTGCCACGATGAGGACGGTGGCGTTGTCGGTCTGGGCCTTCAGAGCGCGGCGCAGGGCCACGTCGGTCTTGTAGTCCAGGGCCGAGAAACTGTCGTCGAACAGATAAATTTTGGGGTCCTTGGCAATGGCACGGGCAATGGACAGGCGCTGTTTCTGGCCGCCGGACACGTTGGAACCGCCCTGTGCGATGGGGCTTGCGTAGCCCTCCGGCTTTGCGTCGATGAACTCGGTGGCCTGTGCGATGGCAGCGGCCTTTTTCACGGCGGCGTCGGTGATGTGGTCCCCGCCGAACTTCAGGTTGCTGTCGATGGTGCCGCTGAACAGCACGCCCTTCTGGGGCACATAGCCCAGCAGGTCGTGCAGCTGTGCCTGGGGCATCTGGCGCACGTCGATGCCGTCTACGGTCACGCTGCCGCCGGTCACGTCGTAGAAGCGGGGGATCAGGTTGAGCAGGGTGGACTTGCCGCAGCCGGTGGAGCCGATGATGGCAGTGGTCTCGCCGGGCTTTGCGGTAAAGCTGATGTGCTCCAGTGCGTCGCTGTCGGCACCGGGGAAGCGGAAGCTCACGTCGTGGAACTCCACCACGCCCTGCCAGTTCTTGTGTTCCTTTGCGGCCTTGGCGTCGGCTTCGTCCGGGTCGTGGATGGTGGCCTTGGTGCGGATGACCTCGTCGATGCGGTCTGCGGCCACACCGGCACGGGGCAGCATGACGGCCACCATGGCCAGCATCAGGAAGGACATGACGATCTGCATGGTGTAGGTGATGAAGGCAATCATCTCGCCCACCTGCATGGTGCCGTTGTCCATGGCCTTGCCGCCGAACCAGACGATGAGCAGGCTGGTGCCGTTCATGATCAGGGTCATAAAGGGCATCATGGCCACCATGGCGCGGTTGGTGAACAGCTGGGTGCCCATCAGGTCCTTGTTGGCCTTGTCGAAGCGCTGTTCCTCAAACTGTTCGCGGCTGAAGGCACGCACCGGCATGATGCCGGTGAGGATCTCGCGGCTGACGAGGTTCAGCCGGTCCACCAGCGTCTGCATGATCTTGAACTTAGGCATGGCCATGTTCATCAGGAAGAGGATGAGCAGCAGCAGCAAAGCCACGTCCAGCACCACGATCCAGGACAGCCCCGAAGAGCTGCCGATGACGTGCAGCACACCGCCGATGCCCAGAATGGGCGCATAGGCCACCATGCGCAGCAGCATGACGCAGACGAACTGCACCTGCTGGATGTCGTTGGTGGTGCGGGTGATGAGGGACGCGGTGGAGAAGTTCTCAATCTCCGCATGGGAGAAGTGGATGACGCTGGAGAAGGTCTCGCGGCGCAGGTCGCGGCCGATGGCGGCGGACACGCGGGAGGCCAGGAAGCCCACCGCGATGGACACGGCCACCATCAGCAGGGTCAGGGCCAGCATCTGGCCGCCTACCTTATATAAATAGTGCATCTGCATATCGTGGGCAATGCCCTGGGCCTCGTATTCCAGCCCCACCAGCAGCAGAGCCTGGCTCTTCAGGTTCTCCACCACGGTGTCGTCCAGCTGGCCGATGGCACCGGTCAGCTGCTGCTGCACGGCGTCCCGGTTGAAGCCGGGCATCTGGCTCATGGCGGCAAACTGGCCGCACACGGTGTCCAGATCCTCCGCCGTGGGGGCCACAGTCTCGGTTTCCGTGTCGGTATTGCGGTCGGCACCGGAGGCCTGCAGGTCCGCAAGGCCGGTCATGCCCATGCCGGTCTGCCCGGCGGGGGTGTTGGCTGCCTGGGTGGCCGCCAGATACAGCACGATGTCCGGCGTGGTCACAGCATCTTCCAGCGCAGTGCGCTCATCGGCGGTCAGGTCGGTGCGCAGGCGCAGCACATCGCCGTCGGCGGTGTAGGCGTTCTGGAAGGCAACGGCGTCCTCCTCGCGCATCAGCAGCGAGAGGGCATCCAGCGTGCTCTGCCGCACAGTGGCAGGCAGGGGGCTTTCGATGCCGCCCTGCTGGATGCCGGTGTCCACGATCTTGCTGGTGTAGTCCGGCAGCGACAGATCGCAGTACGCCTGCACGAACAGCAGTGCGAACACCACGAGGCAGACGGCCCAGTGACGGGCCAGCTGCTTAAAGATCTTTGTCATGGTTTGGTTCTCCCTTCGGTTTGGTGGTACGCGCAGCATTTTCCGCAAGAATGGCTTCCATCAGCGCGCCGCGCAGCGCTTCCATCTGGGCCAGCTGTTCCGGCTCCAGCCGGGCCATGACACTGGAAAAGTAGTCCCCAAGAGCAGCCTCGCACTGTCGGCAGGCCTCGTATCCCTTGGGCGTGAAACGCACCAGCGTCTTGCGGCGGTCGGCAGGGTCGGCAAAGCGTTCCACAAGGCCGTCCTGCTCCATCTGCCGCACCGTGCGGGAAATGGCAGGAAGCGGTTGATGAAGCTCCTGAACAAGGTCGGAGATATAAACGGCACCGTCCTGTCCATGGAGACGAATGCAGCCCAGCAGCCCTTCCAGCATGGGGAAGTGGCGCTTGGGGCAGTCGGCCAGAGCGGCCTTCATGCCGGCCTTGGATGCTTTGCTCAGCCGGTGGATGTAGCGGCAAAGCCCACGGAAACTCAACGTGGATTCCTCAGACACGCGATCCCTCCTCTCAAAAATTGCTTAACAGCTGTTAACTGTTAACGCTTGATAATAATAGGCTTTTGCAGGCCGGATTGCAACCCCCTGCAGGGATTGTTTCACAAAAGTTCACAAACGTTTGTGTCCCGCATACACATAAAGCAAAGGGGGCATCGGGCATGGAACAGCGTTTGTGGATGATCCTGCAATTGTTCGGCGGGGCGGCACTTTTCTTATACAGTATGGACACCCTCACGGACGCTTTGCAGCAGGCGGCGGGGGACACCCTGCGGCAGGCCCTTGCCCGGCTCACGGCCCACCCGCTGGCCGGGGTGCTCACGGGGGCGGCGGTCACGGCGGTGGTGCAGAGCAGCTCGGCGGGCACGGTGCTGGTGCTGGGCCTTGTGGGGGCCGGGCTGCTGACCCTGCAGCGGGCCGTGCCGGTGGTGTTCGGAGCCAACATCGGCACCACGGTCACCGCGCAATTGCTGGCCTTCCGGCTGGAGGATGCCCGGTACCTGCTGCTGGTGGCGGGGCTGCTGCTCTGGTTCGCGGGGCGCGGGCGTCTGCACGCAGCCGGGCAGGCGCTGTTTGCTTTCGGCCTGCTGTTTGAGGGCATCGCGGTCATGGCCGAGGCCATGGAGCCGTTGGCAGCGGGGCCGGTGTTCCGGCAGTGGATGGCCCAGGTGCGGCACCGCCCCGGCCTGGGCCTGCTGGCAGGGCTGGGCATGACCCTTGCCGTGCAGAGCAGCTCCGCCACCATTGCGGTGCTGCAGCGGGCGGCCGCCCGCCCCGGGCCGGACGGCGGGTGCCTGCTGGGCCTTGCGGGAGCCATCCCAGTGCTGTTGGGGGACAACATCGGCACCACCGTCACGGCGGTGCTGGCATCGGTGGGGCAGAGCCGGGACGCCAAACGTCTGGCGGCGGCCCACGCCCTGTTCAACCTGTCCGGGGCGGCGGTGTGCTGGCTGCTGCTGCCCCAGTTCACCGCGCTGGTGCGGCTGGTCTCGCCCCACGGGCCGGAGAGCGCCGTGCTGGCCCGGCAGATCGCCAACGCCCACACCCTGTTCAATCTGGGCTGCACGGTGCTGTGGCTGCCCCTGACCCCTTGCATGGTGCGCATCGTGTGCACTCTTTTGCCGGAAAAGCACGCCCCCCTGAGTTGAAATGAACGCCTTAAAATGGTATAATGACAATGTATCGAACAAATTTTGTGACGCTTTTGTTGCACAAACGATAAACGGACCCTTTGTGGGCCTGCAGCGGTGTGCGGCTGCCAGGGCACAGAGCGAACCAAGAGGACGTGTTTACTATGAAGGATATCATCAACGGGTTGATCGAGCGGTTCCGCAGGCAGCATGTACAGGCCCGGCGCTATGTGGCCATGATGCTGGTGCTGGCCCTGCTCACCACCCTGTTCGTCAACTGGCAGCTCCATGGGGTGGGCATCTCCATGACTGCCGACTACCACTGCGGCTACGAGGAGCACCAGCACACGGCGGCCTGCTACGAAAAAGTGCTCACCTGCGGTTACGAGGAGGGCGAGCCGGAAACGCCCGTCACCTCTTCGGACAGCAGCGCCGATCCGGTGTCCGCCTACAGCGCGGCCGAGCCGGAAGAGCCGGAAGAGCCGGTGCAGACCGAGCCGGAGACCATCTGGGTGCCCCATGAGCACACCGATGCCTGCTACGAGGAGCACCGGGTGCTGACCTGCTGTCAGGAAGAGCACGAGCACACCGACGACTGCTTTGACGAGTACGGTGCGCTCATCTGCGGCGAGTTCGAGCATATCCACGACGACAGCTGCTACACCACCGAGTATGAGCTGGTGTGCGGCCTGGACGAAGGCGAACTGGTGGAGGAGCCCAACCCCGCCTATCAGGAAATGCCTGCCATCCGCCCCGTGGTGGACCTGCCCACTGAGCCGGCCGAGACCACCCCGGACGAGCCGGTGCTGCATCACCACACCGACGCCTGCTACACCGAGGAGCTGGTGTGCACCATCCCGGAGCATCACCACACCGTGGAGTGCCTGGCCGATACCCAGGCCGACGTGGAGACTGCCGAGGAATGGCAGGCCGCGGCCAACGTGGCCCTGAACGGCAACTGGGCCGAGGACCTGCTCACCGTGGCAAAGTCCCAGCTGGACTACCAGCAGAGCGACAAGAACTTCAAGCTGGATGTGGAGGACCAGCAGGTGCTGCGCGGCTACTCCCGCTATGGTGCCTGGTACGGCAACCCCTACGGCGCCTGGGACGTGATGTTCCTGTCCTACTGCCTGCACTTTGCGGGTGTGCCCCAGACGGTGGTGCCCCAGCGTGCGGGCGTGATGGCCCTGCACAGTGACCTGCGCGGCTCCCAGTGGCTCACCGACGCCGACGGCTCCACCGCAAGGCCCGGCGATATCGTCATCTACAACACCCTCACCACCGAGCAGGTGGCCGTGGACGAGAGCTCCTATGGCATCGCCCTGCTGGACCTGGACGAGGACCCCGACCCCGCCGCCCAGCTCACGGCTTCCGAGCCACAGGTGGACACCCGCACCGTGACCACCGAGACGGTGGGCGTCGTGTCCGCCGTGGACCCCGACGCCGGGACCCTGACCGTGATCTCCGGCAACGTGGACGGCAAGGTGGCCGAGGTGTCCACTGCCATGTCCGACGTGACCAGTGTCATCTCGGTGACCGGCGCCTATGCCGCCGAGACCACCGCTGTGGCCCCGGAGGACCCGGCAGGCTCCCAGGAGGAGCTGGACGGCAGCTATGCGCTGCTGGAAGATGAGGAGGGTTTTGGTGCCACCGTGGACTGGGTGGGTGACGCCGACCCCTACGGCATCGCCCTGCTGGCTGCCGGGGACGAGCATGATCTGAACACCTGGATCACGGATGTCAATTATGAAAAGACGACCGACGGGAAAACATGGACGTCTATCGGCGCGGGCAGCGTGACCGTGGAAAGCGGCACCCACGTCCGCGTGAACCTGAAGTATACCGTGAAACCCGGTGTGCTGACGCCCACCAACAATACCCTGACCTACCAGCTGCCCAAAGGCCTGCCCATGCCGGATGTGACGACGGGCAACATCGTGGATGAGTCCGACAAGGACAAGGCCGGCAATGCAAAGGTCGTGGGCAGCTTCACCGTTGACACCGACGGCACTGTGACCCTGACCTTTACGGACGAAAAGTTCATCGGCACCGACGACAAGGTCAGCCTGCCATTCACCGGTACCTTCAAGGCCGCCGTTACGGCGAGCGCCGACAACTTTGAGGACGAGAAGGAGATCAAATTCAAGGACGGCTGCATCCTGACCATCAAGAAGAAAACGGCAGATATAAAGATCAGCAAAGGGAGTGGGTCTCCGCTGATTACGGACCGTAAGGACGGCACCTTTGTAAATAATTACAAGGTGACGGTGGAGACCACCAACGGCACCAAAGACCCGGTGATCCTTACGGATACCCTGAACACGAATAGGAATGGCGAAAACCGTAGCGACTACCTGAAGGGCGGCACATACCTGACAAATAGCTTTAAACTCTGCAAGGTGGATGCCTCGGGCAAAGAAACAGAGATTGACGTCCCTGCGCATGAACTGAAAACCGACGGCAACGGCAACCCCCAGGTGGTCCTTGCTCCGCTGCCTGCATTGGAGGCCGGAGAGAAGTACATCTGGAACTACGACGTTCAGCGGAACTATGCGGACTTTGACAAGATGCCCAACGGCGTCGCTATCATCAACAACACGGCGAAAGCCGAGGCAGGGCGCAATGTAAAAGATGAGGCTGACGCATGGTACACATGTAAAACCTCTCGCATAGAGAAGAAAGGCCAGTACGCCCCCAAAACAGGCCGCATCCAGTGGACGATCACTGTAAAGGTACCCCATTCTTTCCTGGGGTCCTATCTCCTGCAGGGCTGCAAGATCACAGATGACTTGCCAGACGGTGTGAAAATCGTAGGGGATGTAAAGGTAGGCAACGATACGATATCGGCAGAGGAATTCCAGAAAAACGGCTATACCATCCCGGCGGGTTATGATGGAACAGAGCTGAAGATCACCTTTGAGACCACCACCCCCATCGGCGGCGGCTCGGTGACCAACACGGCACAGATCCTGACCAAGAGCAACCATACCTTTGAGGCCTCGGATACTGTGAACATCGGGAAGGGCGATTGGAGCCTGAGCAAATCCATTGCCACCAGGGGCGAGACGCCCACTTGGAACCTCTCGGCCACCAACAAGGCCGGTGAAGCGGAGTTTACCCTGTGGGATGTGCTGGACGACGCTGAGAACGACCAAGGCGAGGAAAAAAAGGACACCCACTATGCCATTGCAAAAGAGCTGGATGACGCCATCAAGGCCAATCTGACCCTGACCATGCACGACAACACGAAGCTGACCTATGCGCAGGCTGGCAACACCATCGAGATGACCTACTACGCCGACAGAGACGGCACAACACAGGTAAACGCAGGTGACTCGTCCACCCGTGTGCGCAGCTTCAGCATCCATGTGAAAGCCGGGGACGACCAGAACCCCGTGCGCAGCATCTCGGTGACCGGCATCCCCACCCATGAGGAGCGCGACGACGTGCCCACCGGTGAGGTGTGGACCTATAAGAACACCATCCATATCCAAGGCGTGAACGGCAATGATTCGGCAGAGGACACCTACCGCAGCTACAAGAAGTTTGAAAAGGGCGTGGCCGCAAAGAGCAGCGGCGACGAGACCGGTTATCTGACCGGCAGCAACAGCTTCGAGCTGAGCGACCTCAGCGGCAACAACCTCCACTATCAGCTGGTGCTGCAGACCTCCGCCGATGATAGGGACGAAATCACGGTCACCGACACCCTGCCGGAAAACGTCGGCTTCAAGGTGGATAATGTCAAGATCGCGCTGGATGAGGGCGACTTTGTAAAGATCAAGGATAAAAAAGTAGACTGGGCGACGGCAGAGTATGACGAAACTACCCGGCGGCTCACCATTAAAATCAGCAACTACAACCAGTCGGGGCAGGAGGAACACCGCATCCGCATCCAGTACAAAGTGAGCGTGAGCGACGATCCCAGCTGGAAGAACCCCTCGGTGGGCAAGCTGACCTACACCAACACCGCCACCTGGGGCAAGCTGACCGAGACCACCACCACCACCATCACCCGCGATGTGGAACAGGTGAAAAAGACCGGCTGGCAGGACCCCGGCAACGACCGGAAGCTGCACTATCAGGTGGTCATCAACCCGGCCGGCGAGGATCTGTCGGCCGGGCAGACCAGAGCGGAGAAGATCGAGCTGTGGGATAACATCAGCACCACCAATGGTGCCATCGCCACCGGCGATGTCAACTCGGTCAAGTTGTATTTTTACGATTACGACGAAACAGTCGGCGTGACCACCGGCAAAGAGGTGCCGCGCAACATGTACCGCATCCTGGAAGCGGACAAGAACGGCTGGCTTCATATGGAGATCCCCAATATGGCGGCCATGATCCTTGTGTATGACTGCAATGTGAAGGATGGCAGTGCTGCCGCCAGCTACCAGGTGAGCAACACCGTGACCCTGAGCAACGGCAGCAAATCCAGCGACAGCGGCATCACCTACCAGGTCAAGGCGGATGCAACGGCCACCACCGCACAGTTCGTGCTGCGCAAGAAGGACAGCTACTCCGGCGTGTCGCTGGAGGGCGCGGAGTTCACCATTTACCAGTACGACAAAGCGATTGAAGGGTGGACGAAGTGGACCGGCAACGGCACGGGCACCCTGACCACGGACGAAAACGGTCAGGCCAGTCTGGCTGTGCTGGATAGTGAGACTGCAAGCTGCCTGAAACCGGACGTGCTGTATAAGCTCGTGGAGACCAAAGCACCCACGGACTATCAGCTGGATGCCACCCCGCACTACCTGCTGTTCCGCAAGAACGCCAGCGCGGAGAATGAGCAGCAGGCCTTTGCAAATGCCACAGGCGTGGCTGAAGGCACCACCATCTTGACCGTGAATGACGAGACGGTGGACCTGAACCGCAATGTGCAGGTGGGCAGCGACGCCGGCACCACCACTGCTGAGTACAGCAACGTGTACAGCAACCTGACCGTCAGCAAGCTCTGGCTGGATGCCGACACCCGCCAGCCGGTGGAACCGGCGGTGAACAGCATCCACATCAAGGTCTGGCGGTACACCGACAATGACAAGGACAGAACGTTTTTTGACGAAGCTACCCTGAACGAGACCAACCACTGGACTGCTACCTGGTCTGGGGACAAGCTGCCCCTGACGGACGAGAACGGCAATGCGTACCACTACCTGGTGGAGGAAGAGACCACCGGCAACTGGAACGTTTACATTGACAACAACGGCGTGCAGACCGGCAATATCACGGTGCAGAACTACGTCTACACCGGCTACGAGCTGCCGTCCACCGGCGGCATGGGCACGGCACCCTTCGGGGTGCTGGGCGGCGCACTGGCCGCTGCAGCAGCCCTGCTGCTGGTCCGCAAACGGAAACAGAACGAGGAGGAGTGAGCAGCCATGAAACAAAACAAAAACAACCGGTTTGCCGCTCTTCTGCTGGCGCTGTGCATGGCCGTGTGCTGTGCACTGCCCGCGCTGGCAGCCCCCGCGGCCAGCGCCAACATCGACCTGAGCCGCACCGGCAGCATGGACGTGACCCTGTACGACCACCAGAACGACGTCCCCCTGCGGGGCGGCGCACTCACCGTGTACAAGGTGGCGGACGTGGCCCGCACCAACGGCGACCTGCACTTTGTGTACACCGCCGACTTTACGGGCTGCGGCATCGCGCTGGGCGACCTGACGGACAGCACGCTGGCTTCCAGGCTGGAAGCCAAGCTGCCCGCCCGCGCCGCCGGCACCACCCATAAGATCAGCGAGCAGGGCATCGTCTCCTTTGACGCGCTGCCGCTGGGCCTGTACCTCGTGGTGCAGACCGAGAACTCCAAGGGCTACGAGGCCATCAATTCCTTCCTGGTGTCGCTGCCCATGGCGGACGAAAGCGGCTGGCTCTACACCGTGGACGCCACCCCCAAGGTGGGCGCGCCCACGCAGGAGGTGACCCCGCCCGAACCGGAAACTCCCAGCACGCCTTCGGAACCGGGCAAACCGTCCAAGCCGGAGAAGCCCTCGGAACCGGACAAGCCCACCCAGCCCGACAACCCGGACATGCCGGTCAATCCCAACGACCCCAACCGCCCGGTGTCGCCCGGTACGCCGGATAACCCGGTGAACCCCGGCAACCCGGACAACCCCGTGGCCCCCGGCAGCCCGGACAACCCGGTGGCTCCGGGCCGCCCGGACGGCAATGCACTGCCCCAGAGCGGCCAGCTGAACTGGCCCATCCCGTTCATGGCTTGCAGCGGCGTGCTGCTGTTTGCCGTCGGCTGGGTGCTGGACCGGAAGGAGACGCTGGCATGAACACAAAGCAGAAGATCGGCCGCGCCTGCATGATCGTGGGCATCCTGCTCATTCTGGGCGCGCTGGCCCTGCTGGGCTATAACCAGTGGGACGCCAACCGCGCCGACAAGGCCTCCCAGGACGCCCTGGGCAAGCTGGAAGAGACCCTGACCGAGACCATTGAGGACAAGACGAAGGACGAAGAGCCGGTAGTCCAGCCGGAGTTGGACCCGGAGCAGGAGATGACCGTCACCGACATCGACGGCTGGGGCTACATCGGCTACCTGTCCATCCCGTCCATCGGGCTGGAACTGCCCGTGATGAGCGAGTGGAGCTATGCGGGCCTCAAGGTGGCCCCGGGCCGCTACTCCGGCTCCACCTACGCTGACAACATGGTGGTCTGCGCCCACAACTACGCCAAGCATTTCAGCCCCATCAAGTGGCTGGCCCTGGGCAGCGAGGTGTACTTTACCGACATGGACGGCCAGCGCTGGAGCTATGAGGTGTCCAACGTGGAGACCATCCAGCCCACGGATATCGACAAGATGATCACGGCCAGCGACGAGGACGCCTGGGACCTGACCCTGTTCACCTGCACCACCGGCGGCCGGGCCCGCTGCGCCGTGCGCTGCACCCGCACCGGTTACCCGGTCTTGGAGACCAGCGCGGCAGGGCGGATCACGGAGTAAGCAGGACGATTTGGAATTGCCTCCGCTTTGCTCTGGCAATATCAGCGGAAAATTATTTTTAAAGATATGCAATCCCGGAAAATCTGCGGATTTTCCGGGATTGTTTTTTCACGGATGGGCGTTAAGGAAAGTGGCCTGTTCTCTGGAAGGCAAACGATTTAGAATGCCCTCCGCGTTGCTCTGGGCATAAATAGCAGAAAAATTATTTTAGATTTTGCAAATCCGGCAGGGCTGCGGCCCCGCCGGATTTGCTTTTTCACGGGAGAGGGCGTTCCGGGAAGTGGCATCGGCTGCTGTTGGCCTGCGGCCAAAGCGCAGAAGGAGAACTCGCGTTTTGCGGAAAGGAATCCCGTAACGTCCCTCCCGGTGCGATGTCATTCCGGTATCAGATGCCACTCCCCGCCATGACCCCTCTGGTGAAAAGGCAACTCCGAAAAATCCGCAGATTTTCCGGAGTTGCAATAAAAAATAATATTTCCTCTAATTATGGCGCAGCGCACGCGGAGCCATTTCAAATCGTCCTGTTCCGGTTTCCCGCAAGCGTACAGGGAACTGTCGCGCCAGCGTCCACAAAAAAGCACCCGCCATGCGGATGCACAGCGGGTGCCTTGAAGGGCTCTGCGGGGATGCTCAGTGGGTGGTGCCCATGTCCACAGCCAGGTCGGCGTCGTTCTTCACAACGGCCTCCACGGCCTTCTCCAGGCCGCGGGCGATCTGGTGCAGGTCCATGCTGGGGGTGCCCAGGGGCTTGTTGACCACCTGCTCCATGGCGTAAGGCACATGGATGAAGCCGCCCCGGATGTTGGGGTACTTCCGGTCGATGAGGTACAGCAGGGTGTACATCAGGTAGTTGCACACATAGGAGCCTGCAGTGTAGGACAGGGCGGAGGGGATGCCTGCGTCCTTGATGTTCTGCACCATGGCCTTCACGGGCAGGGAAGTGAAGTAGGCGGTCTCGCCGTCCTCCTGGATGGTCACGTCGATGGGCTGATAACCGGCGTTGTCGGCGATGCGGCCGTCCATCAGGTTGATGGCCACCTTTTCCGGGGTGATGGCGGAGCGGCCGCCGGCCTGCCCGATGCAGATGACCACATCGGGCTGGTTTGCCTGAATGGCAGCTTCCAGCACCTCACCGGCACGGATGAACTCGGTGGGCACTTCCTGCTTGACGATCTCGGCACCGGCGATGGTGTCGGGCAACAGCTTTACCGCCTCAAAAGCGGGGTTGACGGTCTCGCCGCCAAAGGGGTCGAAACCAGTGAGCAGAATCTTCATAGTAAAAAGCCTCGATTCTCAGATATAAATGGACGGCTCCAGAACGGTGAGCTGTCCGTGATCCATGATCATGCGGTTGTCCACATAGATGCAGGGAGCGTGGGTGACCAGATCGTAATGGCCGGAAGCATCCTGCACACCGCCCAGAGCGATGTTGCGCCCGAACCCGATGTGGAAGGTGCCATAGGTGGATTCGTCCTCGATGTAGCAGTTGCCTGCACAGCGGGAGTGGGTGTTGAGCCCGATGCCAAACTCCGCCGCCACCACCATGTTCTCCGGGTCGTGGAAGCGGGCCAGAAACTGCTTGAGCCGCCTGCCGCTGGCATTGTCCTCGATCTCCACGATGCGGCCGCCGCGCAGCTCCACCCGCACGGGGCTGTCCACGATGCCGATATAGCCCATGGAGCCGTCCAGGATCAGGGTGCCGTTGGTGTCGCTCTCCACCGGTGCCACATACACTTCCACGCTGGCAGAGGAAAGGCCCTTGCCGTCGTGGCAGCAGCCGTTGAAGAAGCCGGGCACACGCCCCTCGATGTTGAAATCCAGGTTCGTGCCAAGCTCCGTGGTCACATGGATGTGGCTGGCGTTCTGGTAGCAGGCCATGATGATGCTGGCCATGATCCTGCTTTTGGGCAGGCTCATGTTCAGGAAGTCGTAGCTCAGCAGTGACTGCCCGTTGCTGGTGCTCAGCGGCAGCGACAAAAACCGGTTGCGGCGGGCGATGACCCGCTTGACGGCCCGTGTGGTGATGAGGGAATACTCGGCAGCACCGATCACGGCGTTGTAGGGGTCAAAGGCGTCCTCGCGGTCGTCGAAATACTGGCCCACCTGCTCGTGCAGGTCGTCCAGCATCAAAACATCCGCCACGCTGCCCACCGCCTGTGCGGCTTGCTGCATGGCCGCCACCTCGACAGCATACTTCTGGCTGGATACGATCAGGATGCGTTCGCCTGCACGGAGCCGGACCCAGTCGCGAATAATGATATCGGCTCCGTGCTGAATTGCCTGTTCCATTGAATCACTCGATCTAACAACAAAAAATCACTTCAGGAGGATCATCATCACGATCTGGACCACCATCATGATGATGGCGACAGGAACCTGATTCTTGATGACGCCCATGGGCTTCTTCATATCCAGCAGTGCCACGGGCACGGTGTTGAAGTTTGCAGCCATGGGGGTGCACAGGGTGCCGCAGAAGCCGCAGGTCAAAGCCAGCATGCCGATGACCACCGGGTTTGCGCCGTGGGCCAGCACGAACGGGTAGCCGATGCCCACGGTCATCACGGTGATGGCGGCGTAGGCGTTGCCCATGATCATGGTGAACAGCATCATGCCGATGGCGTACACCACGATACCGGCGTTCACATTGCCCTCGGGGATGATGTGGCTGACCAGGTCAGAGATCACATCGCCGACACCGGCAGCGGTGAAGACGGAGCCAAGGCAGGCCAGCAGCATGGGCAGCATGGACAGGGGGCCCACGGTGGACAGCATGCGCTCGGAATCGTTCAGGAAGGTGGAGGGCTTGTTGTCGCGGTTCATGATCATCAGCAGGATGATGGCCACGAGAACGCCCAGAGCCACGCCGTTCAGGGCGGACAGGCCGATGCCCAGGCCGGTGATGGCGCAGATGACGGCCAGCATGCCGATGCTCAGGGTGGGGACAAAGATCTTCATGCCGATCTTCTCATAGGTGGCCTCGGTCTCGGCCTTGGTGGCAGCAGAGACAGCGCCCTTCTTGACCTTCTTGAGGATGGCGGGAATGCACATCACCACCACCAGGATGCCGCTCACCAGAGAGGGCAGCCAGCGGCCCAGGGCAAGCACGACGCCCAGCACGGCCCAGAAGATAAAGGTGCCCATGGGTTCCGGGTTCTCCTTATCCTTCAGGTTCTTCACGCCGCAGTAGATGCACAGCAGGCCGATGATAAAGTAGATGATCTCCATCACCTTGGTGGACAGGCTGTAATCAGCACTCATAAAAAAGCTCATTCTTCTGTCCTCCCTTACTTATAGTACTTCTGGATCATCTTGCGATCCTTGATCACATAGAATACGATGGCGACCACAGTGGCAATGATGCACACGGGGATCTCGATGGCAGCCAGCTGGGCCAGCTCCACCTCGATGCCCAGGCCGGCCAAAGTGCTCTGCACCAGCAGGCCGCCGGAGCCGCCCACGAACAGGACCTGACCGAAGAACCAGGTGATGTTCTCCATGCCGGAAGCCATACCCTTCAGCTCCTCGACATGCTCCTCATTGGGCTCATAGCCCTGTGCCACAATGGCACCTTCGGCCATGGGCATGATGACGGGGCGCACGAAACCGGCCACGCCGCCAAAGCCCACGTTGAAGGCTGCAAAGATCGAGCGCATCACGCCGTAGATGCCGATGACCAGGCCGGAGGTGGCACCCTTGAACTTGCCGATCAGGGCAGCGGCTGCTTCACGCAGGCCGTTGCGCTCCAGCGTGCCGGTGACCAGCATCACGATGATGAAGATGGCCATGCTGCGGTTTGCCACAAAGGTGCTGCCCAGCGTTTCCAGCAGAGTGACCGGGCCCAGACCGCCAACCAGTGCAGTCACAACGGCTGCCACCAGAATGACCAGAATGGAGTCCAGCTTCAGTGCAAAGCCAGCGATGACGATGACAATGCCAAGTAGTTTCAGTAGTTCCATAATTGCCTTCCTTTATACTTATATTTTCCCGGCGCTGTGCTGGCGGTCCGCCTGTGGGTCAGCAGGCAGGCCGTCGGCACTACGCCGAAAAGTCCAGAGAAAATGCCTTACAGGCGGATAAACGCTGCCAGCAGCAGAGAAAAGCCTCCTGCCGTAAGCCACAGCGGCACCAGACGACGGCCCAGGTGAGCTCCGATATCGCAGTGCTCCAGCACCCCGGAGGCCTTCATGGGTACCACCGTGGTGGCTTTGGGCACGGCCTCTGGGCTGCTGTAGGGGTTGGTGGAGGTAAACTCACCAGTGCCGATCTCCCCGGGGCAGGCGTACACGCCAAACCAGGAGGACAGCAGCCCACCCTTGCCAGCGCTTGTCTTGCACACGCGCACCAGCTGCACCGTAAGGGCCTGGGCCTGCTTTTCTTCCACCAGCAGGTTGACGCGCATCATGTTCACAAGGTTCAGCACTGAGGAAATGGCGATGAGAGCGTCCAGGATCAGGACCAGGATCAATAACGAGTGCATGGGGCACACCTCCTGCAAACAGAGCAAGGGCTGCGGCAGCCCCTAGTGCTTTCGTAAGATGGAAATAGTATACCATAAAGTGGGACGAATTGTAAATGAAATATAGATAATCTGTCTAGGCTTCCTAAAAAAGGAAAAATCCCCTGTTTCCCAAAGGAAACAGGGGATTTGCGCCATTTGGCAGAAATTACTTGTTGCGGATGTACTCATCCATGGCCTTGGCGGCAGCCTTGCCGGCGCCCATGGCCTTGATGACGGTGGCGGCACCGGTCACGGCATCGCCGCCGGCGTACACGCCGTCACGGCTGGTCTTGCCGTCGTCGCCCTCGGTGACGATGCAGCCGTGCTTGTTGGTCTCCAGGCCCGGGGTGGTGGAGCGGATCAGCGGGTTGGGGCTGGTGCCCAGGCTCATGATCACGGTGTCCACCTCCAGCTCAAACTCGCTGCCCTTCTTCTCGATGGGGCGGCGGCGGCCGGAAGCATCGGGCTCGCCCAGCTCCATCTCCACGCAGGTGATGGACTTGACGAAGCCGTTCTCGTCCGGGTGGATCTCCACGGGGTTGCACAGGGTCTTGAAGATGATGCCCTCTTCCTCGGCGTGTTCCACCTCTTCCTTACGGGCGGGCAGCTCGGCCATGCCGCGGCGGTAGACGATGTACACGGTCTCGGCACCCAGACGCATGGCGCTGCGGGCAGCGTCCATGGCCACGTTGCCGCCG
>SKEF01000441.1_pt3 | contig 17348 bp, 9 predicted proteins | sample 4826691 | NCBI WGS metagenome assembly SKEF01 (sample SAMN11008816, study PRJNA524170) | human gut metagenome | biome: Human fecal sample; material: Feces; isolation source: fecal sample from pouch patient p23, p27 | host: Homo sapiens | place: Israel: Tel-Aviv | collected 2016-08-24
CAAATCCAAACCGCAAGAAAAAGAAGAAAAAGAAAAGAAAATAAAACATTCAAAAAGAGTATTCAGTAAATACTGGATGCTCTTTTTTATGAAAAATGGAGTAAGATGATGGAACAGTGGTATCTGTATAAGAAAAAGGCTGATTTTAATCAGATTGGAGAAAAATTTAACATAGATCCAGTGATCGCACGGCTGATCCGCAACAGGGATGTGGTTGGGGATGAACAAATACAGCAGTATCTGTATGGAGAACTTTCAGATATTTCAGATCCTTTTTTGATGAAAGGCGTCAAAGAAGGAGTTGAGATTTTGAAGCAAAAGGTACAAGAGGGGAAAACGATCCGTATTATTTCAGATTATGATGTAGATGGAGTTGTCTCAAATTATATTTTGTGGAAAGCGATTCATGATCTTGGTGGAAAGATTGATTTTCAGATTCCAGACCGCATGAAAGATGGCTATGGAATTAATGAAAATATCATTGAAAAAGCAGTGGAAGACCAGATTGATACGATCCTTACCTGTGATAATGGGATTGCAGCAGCAGATGCAGTTGCATATGGCAAAGAACATGGACTGACAATGATCATTACGGATCATCATGATGTGCCATTTGATACCGATGAAGCAGGAGTGAGAAAAGAGGTTCTTCCACCAGCAGATGTAGTGATCAATCCAAAGCAGGAAGCATGCAATTATCCGTATCCGTTACTTTGTGGAGCAGGAGTGGCTTTTCAGTTTATGAGGGCATTTTATCAGGCAATGGAAGAAGATGAAAGCCAATTGGAAGAGTTGTTATCCATGCTTGCGATCGCGACTGTTTGTGATGTGGTAGATCTGACAGGAGAAAACAGAATCTTTGTCAAAGAAGGATTACGCCGAATCAAAGATACACAAAATATCGGGTTGAAAGCATTGCTGAATGTGCATGATCTGATGGATAAACAGATACAGTCTTATGCACTTGGATTTATTGTTGGACCATGTATCAATGCGAGCGGACGTTTGGAATCTGCCGAAAAAGCATTGAATCTATTTCTGGAAGAAGATGAAGAGAAGGCAAAACAGACAGCAGAAGAATTAAAAGAACTGAATGATCTTCGGAAAACCATGACAGAAAATGGGGTAAAAGAGGCACTGGGACAGGCGTTCGAATATGAAGCAAAAGGAGATAAAGTGCTTGTATTATATCTTCCAGAATGTCATGAAAGTATTGCAGGTATCATAGCAGGAAGGATCAAGGACCGCTTAAATCATCCAGCATTTGTCTTAACAGATGCAAAAGAAGGAATCAAAGGTTCTGGACGTTCCATCGAAGGATATTCCATGTTTGAAGAGATGATGAAAGTCAAAGAGGTGTTCACAAAGTTTGGGGGACATCCAATGGCAGCAGGATGCTCTTTGAAAAAAGAAAAATTACAGGAATTCCGCAAAAAGATCAATGAGAACTGTACCCTTGAGAAAAAAGATTTTGCAAAGAAAGTACAGATTGATATTGATATGCCAGTTGATTATATTACCATGGATCTGATCCATCAGTTATCTGTTTTAGAGCCATTTGGAAAAGAAAATAAAAAACCATTATTTGCACACAGAAAGTTAAAAGTGGAACGTGTGAATGTTTTTGGAAAAAATAAAAATGTGATAAAATTAGCATTAAAGAGTAGTCAGGGAACTAGGATTGATGGCATGATTTTTGAGGATGAAGATGAATTTCGAGAGAAAATGGGAACATCAAAGTATATCACATGTACATATTATCCAGTGATCAATGAGTATCAGGGATATAAAAGTCTTCAGATCAACATTCAAAATTATTTTTTTGTGGAGGAATAGCATGAGTAAGATAAAATTAGTAGCGATGGATCTAGATAATACACTCTTAGACAGCGAGAAACAGATTTCAAAACACACAGAAGAAGTTCTAAAAGAAGCGATCAGAAGGGGTGTTTATATAGTTCCAGCAACAGGACGTATTTTTAAAGCAATTCCAGAATTTTTAAGAGATATTCCAGGCGTTCGATATGCTGTTTGCTGTAACGGGGCAACTGTTTATGATCAGAAAGAAGATAAGATCATATATACAAATCATCTACCAAAAGAAACGGTATTTTCGTTATTTGATATTTTGGAAAAATATCATTGTACACGTGATATTTATCAGAATGGGCAAGGGTATATGGAACGATGCTATTTTGACCATCTTGCAGAGTATGGTGTATCAGATCATGTATTAAAACTTGTGAGAGATACAAGACTGCCGCTGGATGATCTGCGAAAGTACATTGAAGAGCATCCGCTGGGAATTGAGAAGATCAATGTATTTTTTGATGATATGGAAGAGCGGGAAACTGCAAGACAAGAATTAATCGAGAAAAATATTGCGAGTGTATCAAGTTCTCTGGAAAATAACATTGAAATAAATCAGATTGGATGTGATAAAGGAGATGGACTTTTACATCTGGCAGAGCAAATTGGATTATCTATGGATGAAGTGATGGCATGTGGAGATGCAGGAAATGATACGATGATGATCAAAGCTGTAGGAACCGGTGTTGTTATGGAAAATGGACAACCTGATCTGAAAGAGATCGCAGACTTTGTGACAAAGACAAATAATGAAGATGGTGTTGCATATGCAATTGAAAAATTAGTCTTTGAAGCATAAGATATGAAAAAAATGTGAACATGGATCATGACCATTCATTTTTATTGACGAGGGTATCCAAAGTGGTATAATAAGTATGTTTAAATAGTTAGGGGGAACAATGAAAGATGAGAAAAACACGTAAAACAGCAGCTGTAGTAGCTCTGTATACGTTTTTGATGCTTGGATCAGTGTCTGTGGTCAGAGCAGATCAGCCAGTCACAAGAGAGCAAATAAGCAGTGAACAGACTGAGACCAAGACAGATTCTTCTGCCCAGACGACAGAAAGTGAAGCAACGACAGAGACAACAACACAGACGACTCAGGCAAAGCCGACAACGGAAGCAACAACGCATACGCATACAGCGGCAACGACGCATACAACGGCTGCAGCAACACATACAAAGAAACATACAGCAGCAACACATACAAAGAAACAAAAGACAAAGTCTGATCAAGACAAGAAGAAAGACAAAAAAGACAAAAAAAATAAGAAGAAAGACAAGAAATCTATCATTCCAAAAGTATATAATGACCATAGTCTTGAGATGAAAGATAAGAAAGAGACGATACAGGGATTTATTTATTTTAATCAGGCAGATGCAGCATGGAATGACAATGGATATCAGATCAAAAGCAGTGGATGCGGACTAAGCGCTATGGCAGTTTGTATCAGTTCGCTGACGAATAAATGGGTAACTCCAGTTGATACAACAGTATGGGCATATAAGAATGGCTATTACAGTAGTGCTGGAGCAAGTCATGAGATGGTCCCAGCATTGGCACAACAGTATAAACTGGAATGTCATGGACTTGGAAGTGATGTCAGCAAGGTTAGAGATGCATTGAAGAAGAAGCATCCAGTAGTAGCACTGATGGGACCAGGATATTTTACGAAGAAAGGTCATTTTATCGTATTGGTTGCGATCGATGATAATGATCAGGTAACGGTTGCAGATGTTGGAAGCAGACAGCGTACACAGTACAAATATCCACTAAAAGAAGTGATCGCACAGACGAAGTCAGCATCAGCAGGAGGTCCATGCTGGGAGATTTATTCTGATCAAAAGATATCTGCGAAGGCTGATAAGAAGGCAAAGCAGCTGAAGGCTGAGAAGAAATACAGAAGCAAAGAATTTAAAGCAATGTATAATGAGATCAAGTCAGTATTGCAGAAGAATTATCAGTTAGCGGTTCCACTAAAGAAAGGAACACTAGTTAGTGAAGAACAGTTTGTTACGATCACATCCTTAGGAATCAACGATAAAGTTTCCGTAATGGATGCGAGCAAGAAGCTAACAAGTGATGTCGACCTTGACACAGTAGTAGATGAGATTCAGACAGAGGCAGTCAAGGATTCTTTTTGGAATACGATCATGATCGCACCTGACAAAACAAATTTAATATATAAATAATATATATATCACATAAAGAAAAGCACAGAATCATTGAGTATGATCAATGATTTCTGTGCTTTTTCTATTCTAAAAAATAGGAGGAAAGAAAAATGAAGATTCAAAATATGATCAAAAAAATAACGATTGCTGTATTATCTGCAGCAATGATGCTTGCACCTATCGTTAATATCAAAGCGGCATCAACAGATGTGGTCGATACAAGTAAAACTGGATCCATAACGATCCACAAATATGACATGACAGCAGCAAAACAGGCCGGTGTTAATACCAGTCAGTTTACACCAACAGGAAAACAGGACGCTGCTGCGGAAGCAGCCTTGGAAAAATATGCGATCAAAGGTGTGGAATTTAGTTACCTGCGAGTTGGAGATGTTGAACAGCAGAGTGAGAATGGAAAGATCCAGATGATCTATGAACTTCCAACCACAATACAGCAGATTTTGGGTTTGACATCTTCTGATGCAGCTAAAACAGAAGGAAGTAAGACATATTTTACAAGCCAGCAGATCAATGAGAAACTTGCCAAGGCATTAGAAGATAATACGGTAACGAAAGATAAATTAGAAGATTACATGGGAAAGAATGGGACAGCCATGGATGAGACTAATGCTAATGGTGTGACAAGTAAAGACAAATTGCTACTGGGTCTTTACCTGATCGTTGAGACAAAGGCACCAGAAAATGTAACTTACACAACAAATCCATGGTTTGTACAGTTGCCATCCACGGATTCTAAGGGAGATGACTGGTTCTATGATGTGATCTGTTATCCAAAGAATGAAACTGGAAATCCAACACTTGACAAAAGAGTACGCAATAATCCAGATCAGGACAATGTAACAACTGCCAATACAGACAGACTGGCAGATTTTACTTCTGCAAGAAATGAATACAAATATCAGAGTACCGTGACAGCATCTAAAGCAGAAAGACTGGATTATCAGTTCATTTCAAAATTGCCACATATCACATCATCAACAACCTACCTGTCAACTTATACATTTAACGATACAATGGCAAATGGAATGACATATGGGAAAGATGCCGTGATCGCAATCTATGAAACTAAGGATGCAGCGGACAGAACAAATGTGAACAATGTTGAGAAGAGTGGTGCATTGGCTGTATGGAAGAGTTCTGACACGGATCCAAAGTTTGCAGCAACATACGGGAAATCTGGAGACGATCCTGCAATGAAGATCGAGATGACAAAAGCAGGACTTAAGGAGTTGAATAAGAAATATTCTGATAAATATATTGTTGTATACTATACAGCTAAGGTGAATACAGATGACAGCGTTATTCTTGGTGATAAAGGAAATTCAAACGATGTATCCCTTACGTGGAAGAGAACAAATACGAATTATTATGATATTTTAAAAGACAAATGTATCGTATACTCTTACGGATATGATCTGACAAAGAAATTTTCTGACAGCAAGGGAGATGCAACAAAGGTTAAATTCGTTGTAAAAAATAAGACAGATAATTACTATCTGGTAGCAAGAGCAGATAGAGCAGGTGTTTATCAGGTAACAGGAAAGTCTGCAAAAGAAGCTGATGCGACTCAGTTTAGTCCGTCTTCTGATGGAAAACTTGTGATCAATGGGATTGAAGGAGATGAATATGGATTTACAGAAACACACTCCGATGCAGGATACTCCCTGTTAAAGAAAGAAGTGATCATTAAGGTCAAAGAGACAAAAGCAGATATCACACCAACCGAAGCAAACATCACAGGGATCCAGAGTAAGTCTGATGCAGATTCCACAGCAAATGATGGAGTTCCTAATGGTTCGGTATTAAAGAATGATGTGACGGTTCAGACTACAGCAGCGAGTGCGACTGTGGATGAGACAAAGGCAACGATGACAAAACACGATGATTCTGGAAATGCATATATCAATATGCAGATCACAAATCAGAAGCAGTTCATGCTGCCAATGACAGGTGGGGCAGGAAACTATCTTCTGATCATTGCAGGGGTTGTTGTTGCTGGATGTGGGATCTTGATCTTGAACAAAAACAGAGGACGATCACAAAGATAAAATGAAACAAAAGATCATACCGATTCTGGTTATTCTGGCCGGCTTTTTTCTGCTGTCTTATCCATTTGTAAGCAACTATCTGTTTGAAAAGAGTGCAGGTTCGACAGTGGAAAGTTATCAGGAAAAGGCAGCCGGAATGGATCAGGCGATCATAAAAAAAGTAATGGATGAAGCAAAACAGTATAATGGGGAATTGATGCGATCTTCAGTACAGTTGACTGATCCGTTTAAGGTAAAACGTTTGGATGGAGAGATGGTTCATTATAATAGAATATTAAATATTGATGGATCATCGATCATGGGATATTTAAAGATTCCTTGCATTTCAATTAATCTGCCGATCTATCATTGGACAAGTGGGACAGTTTTGGAACATGGGATCGGACATCTGGCTGCATCTTCCTTTCCGATTGGAGGAAAAGATACCCATGCGGTGCTGACTGGGCATACTGGGCTTAGTTCTGCAAAAATCTTTACAGATCTGACAGAGATGAAAAAGGGAGATTTCTTTTTTATACATGTATTGGATAAAAAGCTTGCTTACCGTGTGGATCAGATCACAGTCGTGGAACCACAAGATACAAAGGAACTTCAGATCATGGAAGGAAAAGATCATGTAACATTGGTTACTTGCACACCCTATGGAGTTAATGACAAGCGTTTATTAGTCCGAGGAGTTCGCACAGCTTATCATGCAAAAGAGGAAGAGATAAGAGCAAGAAATCATCATTCGCAATGGATGGAAGTTTACAAACGGGCCATCTTTGCAGGACTATTGATCATTTGTGTATTGATCGCAGTCAGAAAAGTATATGAAAAGATGAAAAGAAAAAGCGGAGAAAGGAGATATGGGTGAAACAAAAGATCATAAATATTGTTGGAATCTTTTTTCTGGTGATAGGGATCACGTTACTGCTTTATCCGGAGATCATATCATATCTGAAACAAAAACAGTCCAATCAGACGGTGAAAGAATTGACGCAGAGGAGAAGCAAAAGAAAACAGGATGATCTACTGTATCAAAAAGCAGTCCGCTATAACAGGAAGATATTCAAAGAAAAACAAGCAGGACTAAAGGATGTATTCAGTTACCGCAGTGCACCGATCGTTTTAAGAAACGAAAAGAATACCTTCGGTTACATTAAGATACCGAAGATGAAACAGAAACTTCCATTATATCTGGGAGCGACGATGGAAAATATGAGAAAAGGAGCAGCGATCATGGGACAGACATCCCTGCCAGTAGGACAAAAAGACAGCAACTGCGTGATCGCTGCACATCGGGGATATCGGGGAATTCCGTATTTTCGGGACATCGAACAGTTAAAAACAGGCGATCAGGTGATCATTAGAAATCCATGGGAAAGATTGGATTACCGGGTTACAAAGATTAAAGTGATTGATCCATATGATATGGACAAGATTCTGATTCAAAAAGGGAAAGATATGGTCACACTTTTAACCTGTCATCCGTACCGAGGACATGGAAGATATCGGTATGTGGTGTACTGTATGAGGAATCATGGACAGAAGATCAGGAAACAAAAGGAAGATAGATAAAAATAGATGGAGAGGAGGATATGATGAAGAATGCAAAAAAGATCCTGGAAAGAAAACGAAAGATCATAGTGGTATTAGTGGTCATGGTTTCATTTGTTTCCGTTCTGGCATGGTATCAGATGAAGAAGGCACATGCTTATCAATCATATAATACAGGAGGAAACAAACATTTTAAAGATGGACATTTAACAGTGAACATCAATGGACCAAATGGGAAAAGCGATAGTCTGACAATGTATATTCATAGTGATGAATATGAAAAAAATAAAAATGTCAGCGGTGGGACATTTAATAATTCCAGACATCCATATACGGTAACGACGTATTCCGGTGGAGGCGGAGATTATAAGCTTACAGTGAATAAACAGACGATATATTCAGAGAAGAACAGTAACAACAACTATACACTTTTAACGATCAAAGTCTGGTATCTGTTACCGGCCCATGAACAGCATCGATCCTGGGAATGGGTAACGGTGGATAAACCAGTATTTTCAGATCCGAGCAAGGATATAACGCTTTATTGCGGAGGAAATGATGGATTTTGGGAAAATTCCTATCATGATACTCAAGAACATTGGAAATCAGTAAATATCCATGTCAGTACTGGATTGGTCGGAGTGGCCTCCGCTGACAGAGATGGATGGAAAACTTATGACTGGTGTTCTATAAATCTGAATCTGGAAAAGCCAAGCCGCAGCATTTATTACAACGGAAATGGTGGAGATGGTGCAGATGTAACATGGAATTTTACGGATGGAGATTATTTTTCGTTTCCAACGGTATCAAGAAGAGGTTATACCTTGGAAGGATGGCTGGATGAAGGAACAAAATGGATGTCCAATACAGGCTGGCTGGTATGTGGTAATTATACAGAGACAGCCCAGTGGACAGCGAATACATACACTGTAAACTATGATGGAAATGGAGAAGATTCTGGATATGTGAATGATGGGACAGCCACGTACGATCAAAATTACAGCTTTGCTGAGAATGGATACACGAAAAAAGGCTATGCCTTTGTTGGATGGAATACAGATAAACATGCGGTGAGAGCACGGTATTCTCCAGGAGAGACGATCACATGGAGTAACACGGAGGGTATAACACTTTATGCTGTTTGGTCCAAGAACTCTTATGAAGTAACATTTGATGGAAATGGTGCATCAGGCAGCAAAAAGACTGTGGAATTAAAATATGGACAGGATGATATCCTGCCAGCAAATACATTTGAACGGCCGGGATATACCTTCCTTGGATGGAGTGAAGATCCGAATGCGATCAAAGCAAAATATACCGATAGACAGGCAGTCAATACTCTCTGCGATGCTGGACAGACTTGTGAATTGTATGCTGTCTGGAAGAAAACAGATGGATCATTCGACACACACAACATTATTCATGATGACGGCATGTTTAATGGCTCGATCGAACTGGAAGGGCAGAATGGAACTGGATTTTCGAGAGACCACGTAGATTCTGAGTATGGAAGGATCGACAAGGAAGGGCAGCCAGGATATTTCACAAACCGTTACAAGTAAAAAGGAGGAAGAAAGTTTGAAACAAATGAAGACGATCTGTAAAAAGATATCGGTAAGTATTCTTACCCTCCTGATGATCATGACAATGTATCTGAGTGGTTCAGGAGAATCACTGTTCCTGAAGAATAGAGACGTCAAGGCTTTCACAGGAGAAGCCAAACTGGTGATGAGCCAGGCATTATCAAGTAATAAGATCTCAGAGATTGATCGTCCTGCATCAGAAGGTCTGTGGAGTATGACAGCTGACGGACACAGAGTGTTTTGCTTAAACTCTGGAAAGACCATGTGTTCTGGAGATACCTTAAAATACAAGACGATCAATGCAGCAACTTATGAAAAAAAGGGAATTGCAAAAGCATTAAACTGGTATTTCAGGTCAAGCGGCAAGAATACAAAAGATCTGTCATTGTGTCAGGCATACATCTGGGCATGTGGACATGGAGCGAATAAGCAAAATACCGTTTATCAGGCAGGAAAAAATGTGGACAGGGGTTATTCGCAGAAAGATGCAAAAAAGTTCTGTAAAATGATCAGTGATCAGGATCCAGAAGGAACGATCTACTATTATACAGTGAAGAAATGTGTGAAAAAGAAGAAACTGGATTCTCATCAGGTTTTGTTCGGATTTCGTCATACACCGCCAGATATTGAAAAAGCGAAAACGAGTGCAACAAAGTCAGGAACCAGCCCAGATAATGTAAGGATCAAGATCAAAAAGAAAGATGCGGAAACAAGAGCAGGGCTTTCTGGAGCAGTATTTCAGATCTATATGGATGGGAATTATCAAGGAAGTGTAACAACCGATGACAATGGAGAAGCTTCTTATACTGTTCAAAGAACGGTAAGTTATAGTGTGACATCAACGAAAAAGACTTATGTAAAGAATTGGAACGATCTTTCAAAAAGTCAGCAAAAAGAAGCGACAGATAATGGCTGGTACGATTCTTCGGCAAAAGCATATGCTGTGGCAATGCAGGAAGCACAAAAACTTGCAAAGCAGAAGATTTCAGCCTTAAAGAGTGCCTCGGTCCACACTTGGATGGTCAGGGAAACAAAATCCCCATTCGGACACCTGATCCCAGATCAGACAGATCAGAGCAAAGTGGAACAGGGTGGAGTCAGATCATTCACATTTAACTACACCAATGAATTTCAAAAGAGTGATCTGGAGATCTTTAAACAGGGAACTGTAAAGAATAAACGAGGGGATCTAGGAGTTGAAGCAAACTTGCAGAATGCTGTCTATGAGCTATATGCTGACCATGATATCACAGGCTCCGATAACAAGAGTGTTGTCTATAAAGCAGGAACACTTGTGACACAGATGGTAACTGATGCGGATGGTTATGCAAAAGTGACAGATCTGTATCCGGGATATTACCGTTTACATGAGAAGTATGCTCCGTTGGGATATAAGGTATCTAGTAATGATATATCAGTCACGGTCGATAAAAATACATCCCAGTATCTGAAAGAAGAGCAATATGAAGGAACAATACGGGTTGTAAAGACGTTTGGCGGGGAAAATGTTCCAGAAGCACAGGCAGTTTTTGAGGTTTATGATTCCAAGAATAACTTAAAACAGACGATCACAACGAATGACAAAGGGATCGCAGAAACAGATTTACTTCCTTATGGAGCTTACCGTATTCATCAGACGAAAACGACCGATGGATATGATATGGTACCGGACAAATGGGTAAGCATTGATGGATCTAAAATGATCTATAAGGTTGAATCAAACGATCCAAAGCAGCATGCAGGGATCATGTTGACAAAGGTTACAAGGATCAGTGATAAGGAAACTGGAACTTATACAAAAAAAGAAGAATATAAGGCAGAATTCCAGATCATCGATCAGTCGACAAAGAAAGTCATAGAAACATTGATCACGGATGAAAATGGTGCAGCTCAATCTGGAAAGTTAGATCCTGGCATCTACACGGTTCATCAGACAAAAGGAAGTGATAATTATAAGATCGCTGATGATTTTGATGTAACGATCAAAGACGGCGATAAGAAATTTAAAAAATTTGAGCTGGATAATTATTATAATGGAGATAAGATCCGGGTCAGAAAAACGATGGTCAAGAATGGAAAGTCTAAACCAGAACCAGGGGCTGAGTTTGTTGTACTGGATGAATCTATGGTGAAAGATTTCAAGGATCAGACATTGGCAACGTCACAGGACAGGCTTCATTACATTGAAAAACTGAAAAAAGATAATAGAGATGCGATTCTTGGAACATTAGTCACAGATTCCGAAGGAAAAGCAGCGATGCTCCTAAAAGATTTCGTAAAGAAGACAGGGTTTATAGTCGTGCAGACCAGAGGTGTCGAAGGCTATGACCTTGCGCTACCGCAGTATTCCACAGAAATGAAAGCATCGATCGAGGATGAAGTCAAAGTGTATGAATTCGTTTTAAAAGACGATTATACAAAATCCGCAAAGATTTCGATCAAAAAGCAAATGTCCGTAAATAAAGATAAGTATGTACCGGAATCTGGGGCGGAATTTCAGATCATTGATCCGCATGGAGAAGTGGTCGATACTCTGATAACTGATGAAAAAGGAGAAGCAACTTCAATCTCGTTAGCAATCGGTGTTTATACATTGCATCAGATCAAGGGTGATCCAAAGCATGAAATGATGGAAGATGAAGATGTGGTCTTGATCAAGTCTGATGTACATAAGACAGTCACGTTTGGTCCGTATAAAGATGATGAAAATAAGATCAGGATCGAACTAGTCAAACGTTCATCAGAGACAAAGAAGCTGTTAAATGATGCAGTCTATGAAATCTATGATGAAGATCAGGATATTGTGGCAACTTTGATTACAGGAACGAGTGGAGATGGAACTGCAGAGTGCTATCTTCCATATGGAAAATATACGATCAAGGAAACTGCTGCGCCAGCAGGCTACAACATGGATGACGCAGAAGAAAAATCTTTTGAGTTAAGCGGGGAATCCACAAGCATCAAGATCACGTACGATAATGCTGGAAATGGAAGCTGCAGGTTTGAACAGATGGATACGCCAGTCTATGGAGAAATTACGTTCAGTAAGACGGGAGATATCTTAACAGATTATGACAAGGATTCTCAGAGTTTTATCTATGACAACGATCAGATCGCAGGAGCAGTATATGGGCTGTATGCGGATGAGAATATCAAGAAAGATGACGGAACGTTCGTCTGGAAGAAGGACGAACTGATCGATCAAAAGACAACGACAAAAGAGAAGGAGATCCATTTTACAAGAAAGGATATGGATGGAAAAGAAACAACTAACTTCTATTTAGGAAAGTATTACATAAAAGAGATCAAGTCTCCGACAGGCTATATCAAAGATCAGGAAAAACATGAAGTAGAACTGACATGGGATACAACCGCAGGAAGTATCAATGATATTCGTGATGATGATAAAGTACCAGACAAGGAAGATCCGTTTGGAAATGAAGACAATAATGTAAGTACAGGTATTTATGTGTTGGAAAAAGGCGAAAAATTGAACCAGAAGATCAAGGATGCGGAATCTGTGACTTTCACGTGGAAGAGTGCACCAGAAGGAGCTGTGACAACGGATGTTTCTCAGAATAAAGATGGCAGTATTGTGCTTTGGAACGATGATGGAGATTGTTATATCTCAAGTCAAAGAGCCGGACAGGTCATCTACATGAATGCAATATCATCTAAAATGTTTAAAAATTGCAGGAATCTCACAGAGATCAATTTTAAAAATATTGATACATCCGCAGTCGTGGATATGAGTCAGATGTTTTATGCCATGGATTCCATCAAAACACTCGATCTTTCATCTTTCAACACCTCCAATGTAGAAGATGTCAGCCAGATGTTCTATGGAAATCCAGTTCTTAAGACAACATATGTCATGGATCAGATATTAAAGATCGAAGAAGATAAGTTTATCGAGGAACATCCGTTAAAGATCGTTGCCATGCCAAAGAACAGGTTCTTAAAAGGTGATAAATTCAAGGCAGAGGACTTTAGCTGGAGAATCCTTTATGATGACGATGGAGCAGAAGATGTGGAAGTGACGGATAAAGATGTGGCATTTACACCGACATATGCAGAAAAATCAGGAAAATACGAGATCAATATCAGTTTTAACAACCAAGGATCGTATAAAGATCTGCCAGAGAAAACGATCAAGACTACGGTAGAGGTTCTGGATCCAGAAGAGGAAGATATTGCCTTAAAGGTTGCAAAGAAAGCAAGTATTCATGTCAAAGCTAATGATACTCTGCAAAAATACGGCATCCATCTGATCAAGACCGATCAAGACGGAAACAAGCTGGCGGGAGCCATATTTGCCTTAAAAGCGAAAACAGATATCGTTAATAGCAAAGGAGAAAATATCTTTAAGAAGGGTGATACGATCGCCACCACTACATCACAGGATGATCAGTTTGAATATCTGGAATTTATTGGATTGCCGACCGATATCTATGCAAAGGATGGAACAGACAGTGATATGTATGAGGTAGAAGAAATCTACGCACCAGATGGATATGAGAAATCGGACAAGACATTAACATTTAAGGGTAAAGTGATCAATGATACGAAAGAAAATCTTATTCATGATGTAAAAGCCGAGAATAATACGGATAATGATACAACAACATATGTGCATGATTCAGATACTTTAGTCAACCAGAAACTGGATTATATTGCATTGAAGAAGATATGGGATGATCATGACAATGCAGCAAAGATCCGTCCAGATGTTGTTACGATCAAGGCAACACATAAGACAACAAAAGAAGTAAAGGTGTATACACTGACAAAAGATAATAACTGGACAATGTTTACGGATATCAAGAAGGATGATCGTGAAAAGTGGGAGTTTCGTGAAGATGTTCCCGAAGGTTATACTTTGACGAGTACACACTGGAATGATGCGATGTATGTAATTTCGTTTACGAACTTCCATGAAAATCCAGAATATGTCGATATCAATGTACAAAAGGTTTGGGAAGATGGTGGCAATGGAGATAATCTGAGGCCGATATCGATCAAAGCTCAATTATATAGAAATGGTGAGAAATACAAGAATGCTATTACATTAGACGAAACAAATAACTGGTCAGATGATGTAACGTATCATTGCCTCGATAAGTATGACAAAGCTGGCGAACCATTTGAGTATGAAGTGAAAGAAGAAGTCTATGATAAGCTGACAGGTAATGCAAAAACAGGATATGTCGATACTTATGAGACAAATGAGACAATAGATGATGATGGTACAACAACGAAGAATATCATGATCACGAATACGCATACACCAGATACGACGAAGAAAAAGGTTAAAAAGGTATGGAATGATCATGGGAATAAAGATGGCATACGTCCCAAATCTGTTTTAGTTAATCTGTTGGCTGATGGTAAAGTGGAAGAAACATTGATGCTCAGTGCGAAGAATAACTGGAAAGCGTCCAGTAAGGTACTTCCTGTGAAAGTCAATGGGAAAAAAGTCAATTATACATGGAAAGAAGTCGAAGAAGGATTGATCACGGGAGAATCTGAGATCGGATACAGACCAACCTATGATACGGATGAAAATGATCAGGATCTTACAGTGATCACAAACACACATGACCGTACAGGGCCGAAAGGAAGCATTACGATCACAAAAGCATTGGACCCAGGTAATCTGAATATGGATGTTGGGGATCCGACTTTTATATTTACACTGACTGGAACCGATGTCTATGGAAAGAAACACAGTTATGAGAAGAAAGTCAAATTCACAAAGGCAGAGGTTGAAAAACAGATGAAAGATCATCCGGGAGATCTGATCGAACTGTCTGTGACGTTTGATGATCTGGAATATGGTACTTATACGTGTAATGAAGGAGGTATGATCAAGTATTTCAAATTACTCAATATTACGAGCAACAGCAGCAATGCAACGATCGATCAGGAGAAAGAAACTGTGACGTTCGATATTGGACCAACTGGAACGACAGCTAAAGCACAATTGACAGGTGGAGCGAAGTTTATGAATCAGATGATCCAAGGATCTGTAAAACTTATCAAGAAAGATTCTAAGGGGAAATCATTAAGAGATATCGAATTTGTGATCACATCATCTGATGGAGCAGAAGTAGCGAAGGCCAAAACAGATTCTGCTGGAGAAGTCACTTTTGATGGATTGCTACCTGATACTTATACGATCACAGAGACAAAGACAGCGGTTGGAAAGAATCTGTTAAAAGAACCAATCATCGTTACACTGCCAATGACGATGTCACAGGCAGAGGTGGATAAACAGAATGTGGATACAAGTAAAGCGATCAAACAGGGAAATGATTATTACTTCTATCATCTGACGTACAATGTTATGAATGATTCTATATTGAATCTTCCAAAGACAGGTGGACGGACAGATGAGCTTTCATTCATAGGAGGAATCATTCTGATTTTAGGGGGATTATTTTTATTGCATAGAAAATTTCGATGAAATTCGAAAAAATAAATTATGAAGAAACCACGTAAATAAGCCATTTTTTACGTGGTTTCTATCTATAAAATAAAAATATCAAAAAAAAATTAAAAAAAGTGTTGACATTCATCGAAAATAAGAGTATATTATATTTTGTCGTCAGGCAAGAGAGCTTGAGAGACACAAGGGATCATAGCTCAGCTGGGAGAGCATCTGCCTTACAAGCAGAGGGTCATAGGTTCGAGTCCTATTGGTCCCACTATCCATGAACTACATGGATGAATTTCATAACATATGGCGATGTAGCTCAGTTGGCTAGAGCATACGGTTCATACCCGTAGTGTCAGCAGTTCGAATCTGCTCATCGCTACTTTCGGAAGACATATTCGATATGAATATGTCTTTTTTTTATTTCATAGGAAATTTCGATGAAATCCCCTATGAAATAAAAAATCCCTCTGGGCAGGATCGCACTGCGGCGGAGAATCCTACAAAGTAGGATTCTTTCTTGCTAAAAATCATGATAAAAGAGTGAAATCATGTTATAATAAAAACAAAAAAAGGAGAGCAAGAATATGCGTGTAGGAATGGGATATGATGTCCATCAGTTAGTAGAAGGAAGAGACTTGATCTTAGGCGGAGTAAATATACCATATGAGAAAGGATTATTAGGACACTCAGATGCTGATGTTCTGCTGCATGCGATCACAGATGCGATCCTTGGGGCAGCAGCATTAGGAGATATCGGAAAGCATTTTCCAGACACAGACCCTGCATATCATAATGCAGACAGCATGAAGTTGTTAGCAGAAGTTGTAAGATTGATCGAGGAAAAAGGATACGAGATTGGGAATGTGGATGCGACAGTCATTGCACAGAGACCAAAGTTATTAAATTATATTCCAACAATGAAAGAAAATATCAGTAAGACCCTCAAAGTAGATCCAGATCAGGTGAATGTCAAAGCAACGACAGAAGAACATTTAGGATTCACAGGAGAGGGACTCGGGATCAGTGCACAGGCAGTGTGTCTGCTGAATGAAACAAAATAAGAATAAAGGAAATAGCATGGAGATCATTTATCAGAAAAACAAAGACAAACAGCCAGTATATGACATGTATCAGAAGATTTTTGAAGATCCAGAGCCGTTTGCACAATATTATTTTGAAGAGATATATGCAACGAATCAGGTGATACTGGCAGAAGAAGACAACAAGATCTTAGGAATGCTCCATTTAAATCCATATCACATAAGAGCAGGAAAGAAGACATATACATTAAATTATATTGTAGCAGTTGCGGTGTGGAAGGAATATAGAAGAAGAGGCATCATGGCAGAGATGCTTAAGAAGTGTTTCAATGATATGCATGAGCAGCAACAGCCATTTACGTATCTGATGCCTGCGAATAAAGCATATTATGAACCATTCCAGTTTCGATTTGTGATGGACTGGGAAGAAACAATGATCGATGATCATAACATTTCATATACAGATGATACAACGGATAGAAATCATAAGATCGTTCATATAATGGCAGAAGATTATCAGACGATCCAGAATTTTTTAGAGCGGTTTATGGAACAATACAAGATATATACAGTTCCGGATGAACCATACCTGAGACGACTGGAAAAAGAAAGCCAGAGTGGAGATGGAAGCCTT
>SKEF01001881.1_pt1 | contig 17191 bp, 17 predicted proteins | sample 4826691 | NCBI WGS metagenome assembly SKEF01 (sample SAMN11008816, study PRJNA524170) | human gut metagenome | biome: Human fecal sample; material: Feces; isolation source: fecal sample from pouch patient p23, p27 | host: Homo sapiens | place: Israel: Tel-Aviv | collected 2016-08-24
GCGCTGCCATCCTGGGTATGTTCATCATCGGTGCCCTGGTCGAGCGCTGGGTGTCCATTTCCTTCACCCCGATCGTCTCCACGGTCAAGCAGTCTGCTGGCGCCTTTATCGACTGGGCTAGCCTGCCCTCCGGTTCCGAGGGTATCAAGGAAGCGCTGACGATGTACAACTCCGTCGGTGCTACCGCCCTTGATCAGATGAAGGTCACCACGCTTCAGGCCAACCTCGATCAGCTCATCCCCGGCCTTGCCGCCGTGTGCCTGACCCTGCTGGTCTGCAAGCTCCTCAAGAAGAAGGTCAGCCCGATCGTCATCATCCTGGCTCTCTTCGCCATCGGCATCATCGGTCGCGTCTGCGGCTTCATGTAAGCACGCTTCGGCTTAAGACCGAGAGTTGCTAGGTAAGGGCTTTTGAGCCATTGAAACGGACCGCACCCGGTGGGTACACTGGATGCGGTCCGATTGTTTTTATTGGAGGGCGAGGCGCGTATGGCGCAATCTCAGAACAGCACGGTCGATCTGGCAACGCCGGCAACCTGCCTGATGGGGCTTACCAGCCACGGCAACGTGATGGTGGGCAATAAGGCGTTTGAGTACTATAACGAGCGCAATCCCGAGGATTATATTCAAATCCCGTGGGACGAGGTCGACTATATTGCCGCCGAGGTTTTGCGCGGCACCAAGAAGATTACGCGTTTTGCCATCTTCACCAAGGACAACGGTCACTTTACGTTTTCGACGCGCGACGACAAAGAGACGCTTCGCGCGGTCCGCAAGTACGTCGACGAGAATAAGCTCGTGCGTTCGCCCGACTTTATCGATGTGACGGCCAAGGGCGCCAAGAGCATCCCCTCCGTCATCAAAAGCCTCTTCCACAAAGGCAACTAGTCGTCTGCGATAGATGGCGGAAAATGCATCCCGGAATTCGTTCTCATTCCGGGATGCATTTTCCTTTTGAGCGCCAGTTGGGAAAGCTTGTCCCATTTTTTAGCCGAATACCGGGATGGAATTTCCCTTACATGTGGTTAGAGGAAACCCCATCCCATTATTTTGCGTTATTCTGGGTTATAATTTTCCGTTATTGAGAAGGCTCTACGGCGATAATTCGCTGCAGAGCCTTCTCGATGAGTGGCCATGCGCTACATGGCAAAGGGGTAAATCTGCTACACTAGTACAACATGCCTCCGTAGCTCAGGGGATAGAGCACCGCTCTCCTAAAGCGGGTGTCGACGGTTCGAATCCGCCCGGGGGCACCAGGGAATATGACGGCGTCGCGGGAGCGGCGCCGTTTCTGGTTTGCGGGGGCCGCCGGCGGATGCGGGCCGTCGACACCCGCGCCACCAATTTCCCCGCGGGGGAGTTTTCGAATCCGCCCGGGGGCACCAGGGAATATGACGGCGTCGCGGGAGCGGCGCCGTTTCTGGTTTGCGGGGGCCGCCGTGCTGCTCGCCCGTGGGGGACTGGCATCTGTTTCCTAGAGTGCGCTGCGGTAAATCTTTCTCGCGTTGTCCAGCGTGAGCTTCCTGAAGCTGCCGAAGAGCTCTCCGCGGTTGATCTTGAGGCCCGGAATCATCTTTTCGATATCGTCCTCGGTGACTCCGAACTCCGATAGCGCGCGCGGCATTCCCAGCGAGACGAAGAAATCCTGCAGCTCGTCGATGGTCGCTTCGACCGCGTACTCGATTGCCTGCTCGGGGGTTACCTCCACATCGAGCTCGTCCGCGTCCGAATCGATGGGTTCGATGCCAAGGGCCTGGGCGCTGAACTCCAGGAAGCGCTCAGGGTGCTCTCGCCATACGTAGCGCATCCAGGCGGGGAAGATGACGGCGAGGCCGGCGCCGTGCGTGATCTTGGTGTCCAGTGCGGATAGCTCGTGCTCAAGGCCGCGGCAGGTCCAATCGCCGTCGCGCAGGGCGTTATGGGCGAGCGTACCCACCCACATGATCTCGGCGCGGGCGTCGTAGTCATCGGGGTTCTCCATCACCTTGGGCGCCGCCTCCCTCGCGGCGCGCACTAGCCCGCAGGCGATGTTGTCGGTTACGCCCACGGCGGGCTCGCCGGAGAAGAGTCGCTCCATGATATGGGCGATCATGTCGGTCACTCCCGCGGCGGTCTGGCAGGCGGGCAGGCTGAAGGTCAGCTCCGGGTCGAGGAAGGCGATGGCCGGGCGGTTGAGGTCCGTGTTAATGCTGCATTTGAGGTGCTCCTCGTCGTTGCTGATAACGCAGGAGTTAGAGGCCTCGGAACCGGATGCGGGGATGGTCACCACGCAGGCGACGTCGATGCGGTCGGCGGGAACGGCGCGCTTGCGGAAGAAGTCCCATACGTCGCCGTCGTATACCGCCCCAGTGCGATGGCCTTCGCGCAGTCCATGACGGAGCCGCCGCCCACGGGCAGGATGATGTCGGCGTCGTTTGCCCGTGCGAGCTCGACGCCTTCTCGTGCCAAGCCTATTTCGGGGTTTGGACGCACCCCTCCAAGCCCGATGTGCTCCACGCCCGCGGCATCGAGCGATGCCCTCACGCGGACGAGCGTTCCGCAGCGAACTGCGGAACCCCTGCCGTAGACAATGAGCGCTCAGCGGTAGCCGGAGGCGGACAGAGTCCCCCAACCTTGTCGGTCGCTTTTCGCCCAAAGACAAAGCGGGTGGGGGAGTAGAAGGAGAAATCGTTCATGGAGCTCCAATCTGGCGTTTCGCCCTACATGCGCGGAGGAGTTTTTCGGGCGCATCGCCTGCGTTCGCGTCGCAATCTCGGCGGCGCGGTGCGGTCCGTGGATTCCATCGTATCGCCCGCGGCACCCCTTACCGACGATTGAGGCGAGTCTGCATTTCGCGGCGCGACGTCCACCTGGCGGACGATATCCGTTCGCGACACGTGGCCGTCCCGGTCGCAATAGCGTATGCGCACCGGGTTGCCGAGATGGGCCTGCGACCCCTTCTCCTGATGCGAGCGCGCGAGACGGGCGAGCAGCGGCGCGAGCACCTGCTCGACCGTCTCCTCCCGATACCACGCCGCCACGGGCAACCCGTTCACGTCAAACCCGTACGTTCGCCATGCCATTCGCCTCGCCGCCTTCGCCGAACGAAACCGCGTATCCAGACCGCCGGTCCCCCACCCAGCACTTCGACGAGCCTTCGCGCTCACTTCTGCGGTCGGGATGCGCCCGCGAGGCGCTCGGCAGGCAGCGCCATTTCCGCTCGCTGTGTCGAGCGCGAGTGTCGAGAAGTCGCCATATGCCACTCAGATGTAGCATGGAGTGCCGAAGCGCACGCGCCCGTGACGAAACACTGGCGCCAACCCGTTCCGCGCACCACCCCGCCCGTAAGGTGTGTGGCGAAAGGAGGACCAGCCGCATGAACATCCCCGAGACACAGAGCCTACCTCGATCGCATTCCGCACGAGCTTCTCTGACATTTCCGCCCATTACCACGTGGAGGTCCCCGTCGCGGAGATCGCCTACGCATACGACTACATCAATTCCCGGCATGCCCCGCGCAGGCAGGCCACGCTGAACGACGGGTCCGCGGCCCGGCAGGACGAATGACGCGCTTCGGCACAGGCCATGCCGAAACGCGTCACGCAAGCAAAGGAAGGAAGCCAACATCACATGAGCATCATCGCAGCACGCATCGACAACCGCCTGCTACACGGCATAGTGGCAACCCAGTGGGCACCCGAGTTCCGTCCGCAGCGTCTCATGGTCATCGATGACATCGTCGCCAACGACCCGACCAAGAAGGCCGCCATGCGGATGGCAAAGCCCTCGGGAGTCGCCCTCTCCATTATCAACAAGGAGACGGCTCTCACGAACTATCGGGCGGGCAAGTACGACGACCACACGGTCTTCATCGTGGCGCGAGACCCCCAGACCATCCTCGACGTCATACAGACGGGCCAGGTTGTTCCCACACTCGTGGTCGGAGGCACAGTCTTTCCCGAAGAGGGGTCAGACGCCGTCCAGGTGAGCAGTCGCGCCTACGTCACCAAAGACGAGCTGCCCGCATATCGAGCGATTGCTGGCACCGGCTGCGACATCACCGTTCGCTATGTGCCGGCCGACAAGCCCGTAGAGCTCTCCAGCATCATCACGCTTTAGCAAGGGAGTGAACTTATGACACCATCCATCATCCAGATAGCCGTCGTTACACTCATCGCCTTCATCTACGGAGCCGAGAAGAACGCGGGACAAATTCTCACGAACATGTCCGTCACGCCAGCATGGTTCGTCGGACTTGCGCTCGGCGACCCCGTAACCGGCCTCGCCGTCGGCGCCATCGTCCAACTCATGAGCCTGGGCGTGGCGGCCATGGGAGGAGCCTCCGTCCCCGACTATCCCACTGCCGCCATCATTGGCGCCGTCGTTGCCATCACCTCGGGTCAGGAGGCGAGCGTCGGCGTTGCCGCCGGAATCGCAGTCGGCATGCTCGGCCTTCAGCTCGACGTCATCGCCAAGACGGCAAACGGCTTCCTCGGGCGTACCTCGCAGCGCTTTGCCGAAGAGGGCAAGTACTCGCAGATGAAGAGCGTACTTTTCCTCGGTCCGGTCTTCTATGGCCTTACGGCGGCCATCCCCACGTTTGCCGTACTGCTCTTTGGCGCCGATGCCGTCAACGCTTTCCTCTCCGTCATGCCCTCCTGGTTCACGACCGGCCTCTCCATCGCCGCCGGTATCCTCCCCGTCGTCGGCCTTGCGATGCTTCTGTCCTTCATGCCAATGAAGAAATTCATCGCCTACGCCATCGTTGGCTTCGTTCTGGCCGCCTACCTGCAGATAAGCATTCTCCCCATTGCCCTGCTCGGTGCCGCCGCGGCCATCGAGTACTACAAGTCGCACAGCAATCCGTCCGTAAACGCCCTCGACGCTGGAGGTCTGGAAGATGAGTAACGAAGTTAACGCCACCAAGGCAAACGAAGCGCCAACCCGCCTGGCAGACGGAACGTACCAGCCAGTCCTCACCGTTTCCGATCTCGACCGTTGCGGCCGCCGCTGGATGCTCGGCGCGTCCATCTATAACTATGAGTCCCAGTGTGCCCCGGCGGTCATGTTCGCAACCGAACCCGCCCTGCGCAAGATCTATGCAGGAGACGAGGAGGGCTACCGCAGGTCACTTCTGAGCACCTATCGCTATTACAATGCGACTCCCCAGGTAAGCGGCCTGCTCCTCGGCGCCGGCCTAGCCTTGGAGGACAAGGGGCACAATGACGCCATCGACGCGGTCCAAGACCTTAAGATTGGCCTCATGGGCTCCCTCTCAGGAGTCGGCGATACGATCTTCGCCATCCTCATTCCCACCATCTTCGGCTCCATCGCTGCCTACATGGGACAGGCGGGAAACCCCGTCGGCGTGCTTCTCTGGCTCGCCGTCGCCATCGCCATCTTCGTATGGAAGCTCTTTGACTGGCGCATAGGCTATAAGTTCGGCGACAAGCTCTTCACGACCCTTGCCGAGAAGATGTCCGTTTTCACCGAGTCGACGTCGGCACTTGGCATGATGGTCGTCGGTGCGCTCATCCCCACCGTCATCAAGGTCTCGTGTGGTCTCACGTTCACCATGGGTGACGTCACGCTCGACGTCCAGACGGGCATCCTCGACCAAATCATGGTCGGCATGCTGCCCGTAATAGCCACAGCCATCGTCTACGCCCTCGTCAAGCGCAAGGTCAGCATCAACAAGATTGTCCTCGGCATCCTCATCATCTCGTGGGTGTGCGCGGCTTTCGGCATTCTTGCTGCCTAGCCTAGGGCTAGACCAACCCACAAAGGACGCATTATGAGGCACATCATCATTGCATCGCACTACGGCCTGGCAGCCGGACTCGGAGACACGCTCAAGGCCATCATAGGACCGGGGCACGACATCAGGGTTGTCTGCGCGTTTACAGACGAAACCCCGCTCGAGGAGAAGCTCGCCAGCGCATTCGAGGGCATCGCCGAAGATGACGAGACCCTCGTTCTCACCGACATCCTTCAGGGCAGCGTAAACCAGCTCGTAGCCTGCTCGGCTCCGCGAGGCGCGTTCATAGTGACCGGCGTAAACCTTCCCGTGGCCCTCGAGCTCTCGCTCCACGCCGGACAGCTTACTCCCGATGTGGTGAGGCATGTCGTCACCCAAGCCAAAGAGCAGCTCGTCTACCTCGGAGATCTTACTCCGGACGTTGACGAAGAAGACGAATAGGAAAGACGCGACAGTAAGGAGGACGAGACATGCGCAAAGTCCCGACCAATAACCAGCACCTGTTCTACCAACCGAAGGACGTGTGGGTGGGAGACGTCATGCCCTTCGGCAAGGACGGCACGTTCTATCTATACCACCAGCGTGACACGCGCGACCCCGCTCCGCTTGCCGAAGGACAGCCCTTTGGGTGGTCGCTCGCGACCACCCAGGACTTCGTGACGTACCAGGAACACGGAACGGCGATCCCCCACGGCGGAGAAGACGACCAAGACCAGTTCATCTACGCCGGAACCGTTTACGAGGCAAAAGGGGAGGTACGCGCTTTCTATACCGGGTTCAACCGCAACTACCTGCGAGAAGGCAAAACGTCCCAGGTGCTCATGCAGGCGAAGGCCTGCTCGGATGATTATGCGACGTGGAAAAAGACGGGCGTTGCAGTAGAGCTCACGCCTCAGCCAGGATACGATGGGCGCAACTGGCGCGACCCTTTCGTAATATGGGATGACGACCGGAAGGAATACCTCCTCGTACTGGGCACGCGTAAGGGAGACGACCCCTCCAAAACCCTCCAAACTGGCAGGCTCGTTCACTTTACGTCGAAGGACCTCGAGCACTGGCAGTTCAAGGGCGACTTCTGGGCCCCCGGCCTCTACACCATGTTCGAAATGCCAGACATTTTTAAAATTGGCGATTGGTGGTACCTGGTCTACTCTGAGTACAGCGACGAGAACAAGATCGTCTACCGCATGAGCCGCGATCTCTACGGTCCGTGGGAGAAGCCGAGAGATGACGCCTTCGACGGGAGGGCGTATTACGCCGGACGGACCGCCTTCGACGGATCGCGCAGGATTCTGTCCGGCTGGGTCCCCACGCGCGAGAACGACGATGACCGGGCCAACTGGCTTTGGGGTGGCTCGTTTATGCCCCATGAGGTGTACCAGCGCCCCAATGGCACCCTCGGCGTTCGCCCTCCCCAAAGCATAAAGGATGCGTTCGAGTGCCCTGATGCCGTCCCGGATATCGAGCTTCGCGGAGACCACGAACGAACGGAGTGCGTAATCACCGAAAACGCAGGCGAGATCTTCTGCTTCGAGGCAGACGTGACGTTCAGGGACGCTTGCGACTTCTCAATTCGAGCCTACAAGAATCTCGAGACCGACGAGTCGTACGAATACCGCTTCGACCTCGACGCGAATCGGCTCTCGTTCGACAAGAGCCCCTGTTACAAGTGGTTCCGCGTAATGGATAAGGGGCTTTGGAGGCCAGTCTGGCTCGAGTCCGGGCGTTCTTACCACCTGCAGCTCATCGTTGACGACAACATCCTCGTCCTCTACCTCGACGGTACCGCACTCACGACACGCGTCTGCGAGAAGTTCGGCCACTCGCTTGCTGTTACGGTAACGAATGGCGAACTCAAACTGTCCAACATAGCCTTGGCGAAGGGGCTGCGCGAACAGGAAAAGTAAGCCAGTGAACCTCGTCGCCACAGCGACTCCCCCAGCAAAACACGCGAACAACGGGTCCGGCCGCATTCCGGCGACCGGACTCGTCCTGTGCCCTGATGGCACATGGCCCCGGGCTGCCGACAGCGAGGCGGCCTTAGGGGCCTCGCCTACAGATTCCTGAGTGCGTCGACGAGGGAGACCTTGCCCGCGGTGACCTCGTCGGCCTGCTTGATGACCTTTGCGGGCACGACGGCCACCACAGCGCCGGCGGCAGAGCCGATTCGAGCGATGTGGTCAGAGACGGAGCGAACGGCGAGCCGCTTGCCGACAGGGAGGCAGTCAAAGGTGGCAAAGCGCACTCCTACGGTTGGGATACGCCCGTGAGGCGCTCGGCGGACAGCGCTGTTGCCGCTCGCTGTGTCGAGCGCAGGTGTCGAGAAGTTGCCATATGTCACTACAGATGTATCATGGAGTGCCGAAGTTCACGTGCCCGTGACAAAACGCGGGCGCCAACCCGTCCCGAGCACCACCCCGCCCGTAAGGTGTAGGACGAAAGGAGGACCAGCCGCATGAACATCCCCGAGACACAGAAAGACCTGCTTGCCTACCTCGATCGCATCACGCGCGAGCTTGGCAGCACGCGGGGCGGGCGCATCCAGAACCGTCTCGACCACTTCACCACGGCATCTATAACCGACTCGCTCGCCATCTCGCGCAGCCTGGCAAGTCAGTATCTCAACGAGCTCGTGCGCGCTGGCCTCGTGGTGAAAGCAGGGGCACGACCGGTGTGCTACTTCCACCGCCGCTCCCTCGAACGCTTCTTCCAGTCTCGCATTGAGCGTAGCACCTACCCTTCGGTCGAGCAGCTCTTCGCCACGCTCGGAAACGGCGAGCGACTCGACTTCGACCGCGCAATCGGTCACGAGCTGAGCCTTGCGCCCTGCATCAGCCAGCTCTGCGCCGCGCTCAAGTACCCGCCAGCTGGCCTGCCCATCCTGCTCTGTGGCGCCTCGGGAACCGGCAAGGGTCTACTCGCCGAACTTGCCCTCGAATACGGCAAGAACGTCGGCGTCCTGCAGCAGGAAGCCAAGCTTGTGAGCATCGACTGCTCGCATTACGCAGACGATGCCCGCGCGCTCACTCACGACCTGTGCGCAGATGGCGGGCCTGCAGATCGGGCGAGCGGCGGCATCGTTTATCTCAAGGACGTCGACGCCCTCTCACCCGCTGCCCAGGACGCGCTCTTGGAGTGGGCCTCCGCACAGGCGGGCGCCATTGTGCCAGCCCCTGCTGTGCGCCTTATCTTTGCCACCTCAAACGAGGCAGACAGTACCGAGTGCCGCAGCCTCACGCGTCGCATCCCCATGTCCGCCCAGGTGCCGTCTCTGCGCGAGCGCACCCAGGAGGAGCGTGAGGAACTGACTCTCCACTTCCTCAAGGAGGAGGGCCGACGCATAGGACGCGACATCCTCATAAGTCGCGGAGCCTTCCGAGCCCTCGCCGGCACCAACTTCGAGGAGAACGTACGCGGCCTGCGCGACTGCATCACCAACTGTTGCGCCGAGGCCTATCTAGACACGAAGGGTGACAGCCTGGAGATTCGCACCTACCAGCTTCCCTCCGCAATCCTTGCCGGCTCCGCACTCGAGCGCAGCGAGAACGACATGCAGCTCATCGACACCACCCGGAGCATCCAAAGCCAGGCGGACGACCGCGCACGGCATGTACTCGACGCCATGCTGGAGCCATACGAGAGCTATCGCGAAGGCACGCTTGATGGGGGCGCGTGCAGCGCTCAGCTGGTGGAGCGAGCCCGCGACCTCGAGGACTACCTGGCGTTCGGGCAAAACCCGGGCCGCTCGAAGTCCGACGCATACGAGCAGATCGCCGACAGCGTCGTCACTTCCGTGAACGAACTCTACTCGATCGATTTGTCCCGAAAGAGCTCGCATCTAATCGCCCAGGGCATCTGCCTCCAGCTGTGGCCGCCCGCAAGCCTCTCGCGTTGGAAGAGCTCCCATGCAAGCGAGCTTTCCGGCATGCGCGGCGTCGTGGCCCAGCGCAACCGCTTTGCCGTTGCTGTCTGCGCCTGCATCGCTGATGAACTCAAGGCCACGCTCGGCATCGCACTCGACGATCTCACGTGTCTGCTCGTCCTTGCGCATGCGGCACTCGCACTCGACCCGTCTAAGCGTCGTCGGAGCGTCGGTATCGTCCTCAGTCATGGCTACTCGACCGCCACGAGCATCGCCGACGCCGCCAATCGGATTCTTGACACGAGGGTCTTCGAGGCCATCGACATGCCCTACGACCAGAAGGTTACGGACGTCGCTGTTCCTCTTCAGCAAATCATCGACCGCTTCTCCTACGCAGACGAGGTCGTCATTCTCGTGGACATGGGATCGCTCCAGGATATTTATAAGAGTATGGAATCCACCTCCGGCATGACGCTCGGCATCATCAACAACGCCTCTACCGGCCTTGCGGTGGAGGTTGGCGCCGGACTTATCGCGGGTCGCTCCGTGCGAGAGGTTCTCGACGATGCTGCGGCAGCTTGCACCTGTAATTATCACATCGTGGCGCGCAACGCCCGACCGGACGCGATTGTCTTCTGCTCCGAAGGCGGACTTGACGCAGCTGCGCGGATCCGCGATCTCGTGGCGCAGAGCCTGCCTGGCGAGTCCCCCGCGCGGCTTGTCGCCGTTGACTGGCGGCAGCTCGCCAATAACGGATCTGAGGATGCCGCCTTCTCCCAGTACAACGTGCGCTCGGTCATCGGCACGGACAATCCGCACGCCGACGGAGTCCCGTTCATTTCGCTCGAGGAACTCATCGCCGGCGAAGGAACGGCCCAGATAGACCGCGCCTTCGCACGCTTGCTCGACGCTGACAGCTTGCGTACGTTCCACCAGAATCTCGTCAAGAACATGACCCTCAGGAACGTGGTCGAGTCCATCACAATCCTTAACCCCAACAAGCTCTTCGGCGAAATCGAGAGTGCCGCAGAGCGGCTCCAGCAGCTCACCGGAGACGTGATTGGCGCTCGTGTGAGCATGGGGCTCTACGTGCACCTGTGTTGTCTCGTGGAGCGCCTCGTGACCAGAAGCCCCATCGAGAACTACGCAGACGAGCAGCGCTTCGCCAATGAACACAACGATTTCGTCGAGGCATTCCGCACGAGCTTCTCTGACATTTCCGCCCATTACCACGTGGAGGTCCCCGTCACGGAGATCGCCTACGCATACGACTACATCAATTCCCGGCATGCCCCGCGCAGGCAGGCCACGCCGAACGATGGGCCCGCGGCTCAGCAGGACGAGTGACGCGCCTCGCAAGCAAAGGAAGGAAGCCAACATCACACGAGCATCATCGATCGCTGCGTGCAAGGCGGCGGGCCTCACCGTGTTCGCCAAGCGCGAGGAGCGTTTTGGTTTTTCGCAAGCAAATGCGGACGAAATCAGCGACCAGATTCCCGATCCGCTCAAACATGCAGGGCCCCTATGTGTTTAACCTCATTTTTCCGTGTGCGGTAGAATGGAGTCGTTGAGATCGCGAACGCCTTAAAGGGAGAGTTTTTGTGGATGCGCATCTGGATGGGGGCTCTTCCGCCCCGCTGTATCAACAGGTGCTCGATTTGCTTAAGAGCGATATCGAACAGGGGACATATCCCGTTGACTCGCAGATTCCAACGGAACTTGAGCTTTCTAAGATGTACGGCGTGGGAAGGGTCACGGTTCGCCGCGCAATAGAGGAGCTTGTGGGCGAGGGGTATCTCACCAAGCGGCAGGGGCGTGGTACGTTTGTGACCGCGACAAAGATAATTCGCAAGGTGCATCAGAAGGACGATGTTCAGAGTTTTACCCAAGCATGCGCTGAAAACGGCATGAAGGCGGGCGCTCGCGTCGTTGCCCGCAAGACCGTTGCCGCCGATCGCGACCTCGCTTCTTTCTTTGGCTTGGATGAAGGCTCTGACCTCATCTTGGTCTCACGCGTGCGTACCGCAGACGGCGTGCCGGTCCTGTTCGAGAACAACTACTATCCTGTCGATGGATTCGAATTTCTCAAAGATATCGGTCTCTCCAATTGTTCGATATTCGAGGCCGTGGGGGAGCGTACGGGTAGGTATCCCTGCTCGTCCGATCCCTGCAGGCTGGAGATCGCCCGTGCGGGAATTGATGCCGCCCGCGAGCTCAAGGTCCCAGTAGGGGAGCCGCTGTTCTTCATGAACGCGGGCTTTCTCGATTCCAACGGAGAGCGCTTCTGCTATGGCAGACAGTACTACGTGGGTTCGCGCTACAGCTTCGATATCTAGCGGCTCTGTCTCACACAGCGCTGTTCTCGTATTGCCGCGGCAGGTCCGTTTAGCGCGTAAAAGTTACCACTTATAGAACAACCTAATATGTTTCTTGACCGACGCCTTCATGCAGGTTATACATAGAACAACCTAAGATGTTTGCCTATACGTGAAGGATTTTTGGCAAGCATCGTTGCTCTGGCAGGAGGTTAAGAATGTCGGATGCCAAACAGGAGAAGCCCAAGCGCAGATTCCATCTCCAGCTTACCCATGTGTACACCATCGCGTTCATGCTGATCGTGTTCTTCGCGGTGCTCACATGGATCGTCCCATCGGGTCAGTTCGACCGCCAGACCATTCAGACGGCCGCGGGCGAGCGAGAAGTCGCCGTAGCCGGAACGTACCAAGAGGTCGACAAGGTCTACACCGATTCGGAGACGGGGGAGACCGTCGATCTGCGACAGGGCATCGATGCCGTCCTGCAGGCTCCCGCCAAGGGCATTCAGGCTGCGGCCGATGTCGTCGCGTTCGTCCTGCTGATCGGCGGATCGTTCGCCATCGTCACCAAGACCAACGCCCTAAACGCCGGCATGAGCCGCGTGATCAAGAAGCTGAAGAACAAGGACATCTTGATCATCCCCATCTCCATGATCCTGCTCTCGATCTGCGGCACCACGTTCGGCATGTCCGAGGAGGCGCTGCCGTTCTACGCGATCTTCATCCCCATCATGCTGAGCATCGGGTATGACTCCATGACCGCGTTCATCATCTGCTTCCTCGGCCCCAACCTTGGTTACTGCGCATCCACTATTGATCCTTTCAACGTGCTGATCGCCCAGGGCGTTATCGGCATCGAGGGAAATCCCCAGCTTTGGCTCCGCGCCATCCTGTGGGTCATCTTCACCGCCGCGGGCATTTTCTGGGCCATGCGCTACGCGCGCCGCGTCAAGCTCGATCCCAAGTCCTCCATCACCTATGAGGACGATAAGCAGAAGCGCATCGAGTTCTCTGTCACCGATGCTTCTATCGAAGAGGAGTTCACGCTTCGCCACAAGCTCGTCCTCATTGATTTCGCGGTCGGCATGGGCGTTATCGTGTGGGGGGCCTCGTTACCCAGGGCTGGTATATGGACGAGATCTCCATGGTGTTCCTGGCCATGGGCCTTCTTGCCGGCATACTCGGCGGCCTGGACGAGAAGACCATTGCGGAGGAGTTCGTCCGCGAATCGCCGACTTCGCCTACGCAGCCTGCATCATCGGCATCGCCCGCGGCATCCTGGTCGTCGCAGAGGGCGGAATGATCATCGACTCTATTCTTAACTGGCTCGTCGGACTCCTTGCGGGCGCTCCGTCCTTCATCTATACCACCTTCATGTACATCGTCCTCGGCCTGCTTTCGCTGCTGGTTCCTTCCAGCTCCGGCCTCGCTGCACTCACCATGCCCGTCATGGGCCCGCTGACCGAGCTTATGGGCCTCAATCCCGAGGCTGCCGTCACCGCTCTGCAGTTCGCGAACCAGACCGTCAACACCATCAGCCCCGTTGCGGGCATGACCGTCGCGGGTCTTGCCGTGGCGAAGATCTCCTTCGGGCAATGGTGGAAGACCATCTGGAAGTTCTTTATCTTCATGGTTCTGTTCGGATTGGTCGCGACTGTGATTTCCGGCCTACTGCCGATGTAGGAGGTGCCCAGCATGGATTTAAGCGCTTCCACACCCCGTCTGCGTCGCGAGCAGGTCGCCGGCATGAACATTCACTACATCATGTGGTCGCTCGATTACTTCCTTGATGCTCAGCAGCGCCTTGGCTTCAAAACCATCGAGCTTTGGGCGGCCGAGCCGCACGTGACGCTGGACCACACGGGGTATTTCGAGGCCGACGAGCTTCGCCGCAAGATCGAGTCCCGCGGACTCTCCGTGAGCTCCCTGTGTCCGGAGAACGTGGTGTATCCGTGGCAGTACGCTGCCAGAAAGCCCCTCCACGCGCAGCGGAGCCTCGCTTACTTTAAGCACGGCATCGAGCTCGCCGAGGTGCTCGGCGCCCCGTATATGTCCATCAACTCCGGTTGGGGCGATTGGGACGAGGACCGCGAGGAGGCTTGGAAGCGCTCTGCCGAGCACTTGGCGATTCTTGCGGACTATGCCGGCGAGCACGGCGTGACCCTCTGCATGGAGAGCCTGAGGCCGGAAGAGAGCAACTTGGTGGTTACACTCGCGGACGCCAGGCGCATGCTTGACCAAGTAGCCAGCCCGCACCTTACTCCAATGGTGGACACTACCGCTATGGGAGTCGCCGGCGAGAGCCTTGAAGAGTGGTTTGCCGAGTTTGGCGATGGTGCCATAAGGAACATGCGCTTCATTGATGGCGACCCATATGGTCATCTGGTTTGGGGCGATGGAAAGCACAGTATGGACGATTTCGTACGCGTCCTCAACGCGCATGGGTTCGAGGGCTATCTTGGCCAGGAGATCACCGATGGAAGGTATTTCGATGATCCCGCAGCAGCGGACCGGCACAACATGGACGCCTTCGAGAGGTATTTTGTCGACTAGCGCGTAGCTCCCATTCGCGTGGGGAAGTCAACACGCTTGACGAGAAGACTCGCAGTAAACGTTGGCGGATTCGTCCGCCGTATCGAAAGGAAGAATAACAATGAACGCACATGATCTTATCGCCGACGCAATCGCTGAAAAGGACGGTTTCGATGGCGTCTTCTGGGTTGCCTGCGGCGGCTCCCTCATCGACCTGCTGCCCGCCCACGAGCTGCTCAAGCGCGAGGCGACTACGTTTGCCAGCGAGGCGTATACCGCCCGCGAGTTCGATATCATGCGTCCCAAGCGCCTGGGCGAAAAGTCCCTTGTCATCGCTTGCAGCCACTCCGGCAACACCCCCGAGGTAATCGATGCGTGCTCGATCGCCAAGGCGGCGGGCGCGACCGTTATCGTGCAGACGGACAACGCGGGTTCCGGCATCGATAACGGTGAGTGGACGTGCTGGGTATATCCGTGGGGCGAGGGAGTTCCGCAGGCGGAGGTGCCCGCCGGCATCTCTTTGGCTCTCGCTTCCGAGCTCCTGGATCAGCAGGAAGGTTATGCCGACCTTGCCGACATGTACGAAGGCATCGCCAAGATGGACCAGATCCTGCCTGCAGCTCGCGAGAAGGTCAACGCCGAACTCTGCGACCGTTTTGCCGCCCTGTGCCAGGACCACAAGTTCCTGTATATCTTGGGGTCCGGTCCCGTGTTTAGCCAGGCCTATGGCTTCGCTATCTGCTCGCTTATGGAGATGCAGTGGCAGAGCTGCGCCTATATCCACTCCGGCGAGTACTTCCACGGCCCCTTCGAGGTGACCGAGCCCGGAGTCTTCTACTTCCTGCAGATGTCTTCTAGTGAGTGCCGAGCCATGGATGAGCGCGCCCTCGCATTCCTCGAGACCCATACCGACACTCTTATGGTGCTCGACGCCATGGAGTACGGCATGGACCAAGTACCGGCGAGCGTTCGCGCGTTCCTTGATCCAATCCTGTTCTACGCGATGAACTGTGAGCTGCGCTCCGCTCGCGGCAAGGTGTTCGACCATCACCCGGACGTGCGTCGTTACATGGGCATCGAGAAGTACTAGCGATTTTAAAACGGGGCGCGAGGCGCGTTGAGACGTGCGAATCCCTCGCGCCCCGTCTGCTCGCCGTAACCACGGCGGTTTACCTGAATGGAGATAACCATGGCAGCCTATCCTATAAGCGTGCTTGGCTTTGGAGACAACGTTGTCGATAAGTACGAGCACATCAAGACCATGTATCCCGGCGGCAATGCAGTTAACTTCGCCGTCTTCGCCAAGAAGCTCGGCGTCGATCGCAGCGCCTACATGGGAATCTTCGGATCAGATGAGGAGGCCGAGCACGTTATAGCATCGCTCGAGGACGAGGGCGTCGAGCTTCTTCGCTGCCAGCAGGTCCTGGGCGTCAACGGCGCCGCTCGCGTGACCGTTGACGAGACCGGGGACCGTATCTTCCTGGGCTCCAATGAAGGCGGCATACGTGGCGACATGCGCTACGTGATAGACCGCTTCGCCGCCGAGTACGTCAGCGGCTTCGATTTGGTGCACAGCGGCAACTACTGCTTCACCGAGCGCGAGCTCCCCAAGATCAAGGCTGCCGGCGTGCCTATCAGCTTCGACTTCTCCGATGACTCCACCGACGAGCACTTCGGGCAGATTGCGCCATTTGTGACGTACGCCTTTATGTCCATGGGCGACGCTTCCCTGGAGGATATCAAGGCGAAGCTCGAGTGGGTGAAGGCCCTTGGCCCTCAAATCGTATGCGCATCGCGCGGGAGCAAGGGCTCCGTCGCCTATGACGGCGAAAACTTCTACGAGCAGGGCATCAAGCCCGTGGCGCCCGAGGAGCTCAAAGACGCTATGGCGGCCGGAGATTCACTGCTGACGGCGTTTTTGGTCACCTATCTTTCCAAGAAGAAGGCCGGCGAGTGCGGCGAGGCCGCGATTCGCGAGAGCTTGGACTTCGCTGCCGGTTTTGCGGCGGAGACCTGCAAGATCGAGGGCAGTTGGGGCCACCCGCTGGTCTACGAGAACTAGTTTTTTGTCGTGGCGGGGTGTCTTGGGGCGCCCCGCATTGCGTTAGGAGTCAAGATGTCCGTTCGTGCCTGCGCGGCAGGATTTTGCTGCGCCGATGTCTACCAGAATCTGGATCCCCTGGGTTGCATCCAAGGGGGCCTCTCAGGAGCGCTTCGAGGGGTGCTTCTTGAGTATATGAAGGCAAAAGGGATATGCAATCTTCATATACGGCCTTCTTTTAGAGGGCGTTGTCCTTACTCTTTCATCTCCTTGCCTATGGACATTTTGTCCATAGGCAAGAGTCCATGGTCGAGATCATGGTGAAGTTCTGCGGCCAGTAATTACTGCATTACATATTCTGTTGTCACCTGGGAGGCTCGCTTTTGCGGGCCTCTTTGCGTTGCTAAGGGGCCATGGTCTGTCGATAAATAAAGCGCCCGCTTGCTGGGGGAGCAAGCGGGCGCCTGTGAGCGAATATGTTTGCGGCGAAAGCCGCGATGAGCGGTGGGGTGGCGACTAGTTGGTCGTACCGGAATCGTCGCCCGTGCTCGTGCCCGAGCCCGGGCCCGAACCAGAAAGTGCGACCGTCAGCGTAATCGTGCTGTCGGTGGACTGCTTGCCAGTGGGGGAGACGCCCGTAACGGTGGCATCCTCGTTACCGCTTACGGGATTGCCGTTCTGGTCACAGAAGCCGATGTTATAGAA
>SKEF01001888.1_pt1 | contig 17150 bp, 10 predicted proteins | sample 4826691 | NCBI WGS metagenome assembly SKEF01 (sample SAMN11008816, study PRJNA524170) | human gut metagenome | biome: Human fecal sample; material: Feces; isolation source: fecal sample from pouch patient p23, p27 | host: Homo sapiens | place: Israel: Tel-Aviv | collected 2016-08-24
GATGTCGGCCATGGTGGGTATGCGGTCGAAATTGGTGTTCTCGGAGCTCGCGAGCAGTACGGCCTCGCCGTACTTGGCGGCCTCCTTGTATGCCTTGTTGGCAAAGTTGCCGGTCACGATGTAGCCGGCGCGGCCGCGGCGCATGAGGTTCATGGGGATGCCCGCAAACTGCAGCGTGGCGCCGCCCTGCAAAAACAGGACGCGGTAGTTGTCGGGGATGCTCAGCAGGCGGCGCAGGGTTGCCTCGGCGTCGTCGATGATCTGCTGGTACATGCTAGATCGATGGCTCATCTCGAGCACGGACATGCCGCAACCGCGGTAGTCCATCATCTCGTCGGCGATCTCGGCAAGCACGCTTGTAGGCAGTGCGGCCGGGCCAGCTGAGAAGTTGTGCACACGTGCCATCTTCTAGTTCCCCCTCGTAGTCGTTTGAACGTTCGGGATACTTTAGCACAGTGCAGCGCCAGGCGCGACCGCATCACGGTAAAACTCGAGTGCGTCGCTATGATTTACAGGATGGTTACATGGGGGAGGGCTTATCTCGAGGCTCGCATCCGATCCGCCTCGGCCTTCGTTTGTTTCCAGGGGCGCACACGACCGTTGGTGAGGTCGTCATAACCATGAGCGATGGTACGTTGAATGTGATCTTCGCGTTCCTGAATGGTAGTTAGCGCGCGCGTCTGATTAGAAATAGGCTTTACGACAGGCATATGAAACTCCTTACATAGAATCATATGTATAACTCTATGTTGAGTGTAGCGGAGGGTGGCGTTGGGCGTGTGCGTGCCTGCATTCGTAAGCGCGGTTGTCTGGCAAGTGTGATTTGGGGCGACCTCGTTAAAGTTTCTAAGCTGCGAAAATGACCGTTAACCGGATTAAATTTTGTTGCTCAACATTTGACACTCTGGGCGTGGTAACTTTTTTACCAACAGGTATGATTATTGTCATGTGCGCCGCGCCTGCCTGCCGGGTTGCGGCGCACTTGTGACAGCCTTTGACACCCTTGGAGCGTGTACTGTGGATGTAACCACAAAAAGCGTTCGGGGGGGGGGTGCTCACCCGCGAGCAATTCCTCCCGCATGAGATGCGCATCGTCGCTGCCCTTCGCATGCAGGGCGCAAGCGACGAGCAGGTCATTGTACGCGTAAAGAGCGAGAACCTCTTTCAATATCCCACGGAGCGCATGGTCGCCAACCGCGCAACCGTGTGCCTTCGCCGCCTTGACGCCATGGTGCCCACGGACGCCGTATGCGCCGCGCGCGGCATCGACCCCAGAACCGCCGTCGAGGCTGCGTCATCCCTAACCAGGCTCATGGCATCCGGCACTCCCACGCAGGCGGACCAGGCCATCTTCTACAGCATGATCTGCCGCTACGATATCGTGCGCGAGCTCGTGCTCGTCGAGGTAGGGGAGCGCCTACAAAACTTCGATTATGCCTTTACGGCGGTTGACCTCAACGCCTTTATGACACGCTTTACCACGGAGTATCCGGACGCGGCCCGCTGGACTGAGGCCACGGTCAAGCGCATTAAGGGCTCGCTCCGCCAGACGCTCCGCCATGCCGGCCTTATCGGCGAGGGCCAGGGCCCGGAGTCCGAGCGCCTGTCACCACTCTTCCTCGATTCTGATGTCGAGCGAGCCTTGGTTCAGCTGGGCGAGCAGTCGCTTATCGCGGCCCTTACCGGCAGGGCGGTGATGTAGCGTGGCTCCCGTCAAAAGCGCCGTCGACCCTGTCATCACCCCGGCGACCGATCTCACCACCAATATCGGCATCCATTCCCGCAAGAGCGTCGTGGCGGCGCATGCCCGCTCCGAGCGTGCCTGTCAGGAATTTGAGCGCCGTGCGCAGCTTCTGCGCGAGTGCCTGTGCAGCGAGGACTTTTTGGCCAACAAGGGCATAGGCAATGAGATCGGCTTCCACACCTTTTGCTATGACCCCGCGCTGGAGTTTGAGGCGCGTGCATTATTTGACACCCTTTCACGCGATGCCGAGGCCGACAAGCTTCCGTGCACGCTCAAGGTCGTGAACCTTTACGACGCCGTGCTGGCAATTCTCGAAAAGCGCCGTGTCCTTAAGGCCATCCCACGCCAAGAGGAGCGCCGCGGTACCCAGCGCGTGCTCGAGGACGTGGCCAAGTTCGCCTCGCCCGAGAAAGTCGCCGCGTACATCCTTGAGCAGACCGAGCCGCACGCGCCTGGGGACGTCGTTCTCCTCACCGGCGCGGGCGAGGCCTTCCCATTCTTTCGCATGCACACGCTTCTCCACTGCATGCTTGCGGATTTTGATGAGGTGCCTGTGGTTGCCACCTATCCGGGCAGTTTCAACGGCTCTTCTTTCCAGCTCTTTAACCGCCTGCCAGCCGATAACTACTACCGCGCCATCGATATCTCGTAAGCACGGCTCCCCGCAGGCAAGTCCCTGCCGCCGGCAACAACCCTTTGCCATACGTTCCCAAACCCAAAGGAGCACCCATGGACAACACGATCATTCGCGACCTCTTTGCAAAAGACATCAACCGCTCCATCAACGGCGTGGTCAAGGTCCAGGATTCAAAAGATGGGTCCATTCGCCAGGAGCTTGACGAGTACGTGGTGACGCGCGAGCTGCAAGGGCACCTTGCCACGTTCTTCAAGGCATACGGCGATGCCATCGATGTGCGCACCGACAAGATCGGCGTGTGGATCAGTGGCTTCTTCGGTTCCGGTAAATCACACTTCCTCAAGATGCTGAGCTACCTGCTCGAGAATCGCCAGATCGGTGGCAAGAGCGCCATCCGCTACTTTGACGGCAAAATCGTCGACCCCATGGTCGCGGCTGCCATGGAGCGCGCGTGCTCGGTGCCCACGCAGGCCATCCTCTTTAACATCGATAGCAAGGCGGGCCAGTGGAAGCAGGGTGATACGGCTCCCACGGCGCTGCTTCGCGGCTTTGAGCGCATGTTCTACGAGGCGCGCGGCTTCTACGGCGAGGACCTCAAGCTTGCAAAGCTCGAGGACTACATCGATTCCCTGGGCAAGACCCAGGAGTTCCGCGAGGCCTTTGAGCGCGTGAACGGCGAGTCCTGGCTCCAGACCCGCGACACCTACAGCTACTTTGAGGACGACGTGGTCGAGGTGCTGCAGAGCGTGCTCGGCATGAGCGAAAAGGCCGCATGGAACTGGCTCGAGGGTTCTGAGGACGAGGTTTTGGCCCCCGATGTCTTTGCCAAAAAGGTCAAGGACTACGTAGACGCTCAGGCAGCGGCCCACGGCGGCAACTTCCGTTTGCTCTTTATGGTCGACGAGGTGGGTCAGTTTATTACAAACGACAAGGACCCAAGCCTTATGCTGAGCCTTCAGACCATCGTCGAGGAGCTGGGTGCCGCCTGTGGTGGCCGCGTGTGGGTGATGGTTACGAGCCAGGAGGCCATCGACAACCTGAGCCTGCCCGTGGGCAACGACTTTTCAAAGATCCAGGGCCGCTTCAATACCCGCCTTTCGCTCTCCAGCTCCAGCGTGGACGAGGTCATCCAGCGCCGTGTGCTCGAGAAGACCGCGCCGGCGGCCGATATGCTTGCACAGGTCTACGAGCGAGACGCCGCCGTGCTTAAAAACAGCTTTACCTTTGAGGGTGGCTCGCGCTCCGACCTTGCCGGCTACGCCAACTCCAAGGATTTTGTGGCCAGCTACCCGTTTGTGGGCTACCAGTTTAAGCTCCTGCCCGACGTGATGACCGAGGTGCGCAAGCACGGTGTCAAGGCCAAGCACATGTCAACGGGCGAGCGCTCCATGCTGAGCGCGTTCCAGGAGAGCGCTCAGGCCATCCAGTATGACCAGACCGGTGCACTCGTGCCGTTCTGGTGCTTCTTCGACACTATCTCCAAAGACCTTGAGCACGGCATCAACCAGGTGGTCGACCGCGCGGTCCGTGCGGCCGAGGACGCAAAGGGCCTTGAACCCTACGACGTTCAGGTGCTCAAGCTCCTGTACCTGATTCGTTACATCGGCTACGTTAAGGCCACGGTCGAGAACATCTCCATCTTCATGATCGACGGCCTCGACGTGGACATGCGCGCCCTCAAGGACCGCGTCAAGGAGTCCCTTGCCCGCCTGGAGCGCGAGAACTACGTGGCACGCCAGGGCGATGCCTATAGCTTCCTCACCGACGAGGAGCAGGAGATAGCGCAGGAGATCGCACGCACTCCGGTCGATAACGCGCAGGTGATCGAGTCTATCAAAAAGCGCCTGTTCGACAGCATCTACACCGCGCGTAAACTCAACCGCGGGGCCAACGACTTTCCGTTTGACCGCTATGTGGACGGCTCAATCCACGGTGCCAGCATGGGCGGCATGGAGCTTTGCGTGGCGACTATGGCGAGCGATCTGGGCCGTGCGGACGATACCGAGCTGGCCTTGGCTTCTTCGGGCAAAGCCATCGTGGCTTTGAGCGACGAGGCGGATTATTGGGAGACGCTCGTCAACGCCGCCAAGATCCGCAAGTACGCCAAGACGCGAAATCTCCAGGAGCTTCAGCCGAGTACGCGCCAGATCGTCGAGTCCAAGATGCGCGAGGCAGCCTATAACGAGAAAGAGGCCGATGTCCTTTTGAGCGAGGCCGTACTCCATGCACGTTGCGCGGTCAACGGCCGCATAATTGAGGTCCGCGCGGCCAAACCCGCTCAGGTCTTTGAGCAAGTGCTGGCGCAGCTGTGCGATGTGGTCTTTGAAAAGGCCGACTATATCGGCGCGCCGGTCACGAGCGATTCCGATATCCGCTCCACTCTGGCGGGCAACGTTCAAGCGGGGCTCGCTGGCATGGACGCGGGCAACACGCGTGCGCTCAAGGAGGTCGAGGACTACCTCAAAGTTCAGCACCAGCGCCACCTGGATACCGCTATGGGCGATATCCAGCGCAGGTATCAGCAAAAGCCCTATGGCTGGCGCGAGGTTGACATCGCAAATGTGGTGGCGCAGCTTGTAGTGGAGCAGCGCGCGCAGGTGCTGTTTGGCGGTCAGACGGTTCAAGCTAACGACAGCCGCATGGTGTCGCTCCTGCGTAAGGATGCCGATAAGGCCCAGGTGCGTTTGCGCGTGCGCATGAGCGACCGGTTGCTGCGCGCCACGGGCGAGCTTATGCGTGACCTGTTTGATCTCAAGACCGTGCCCTCCAACGAGGATAAGCTCGTGGCCGAGCTCAAGGAGCGCCTTGAGGGCTTGCGTGAGGTGTGCGTCGCCATGGCACGCGACTACTACACGGGTATCAAGCCGGCCTACCCGTATCCCGGTGAGGACGAGTGCGAGAAGATGCGCTCGGAGGTGGTCGACGTTCTTAAGGACCAGAGCGATTCCGAGGCGTTCTTGACCACGTTCACCAAGCACGAGGACCGCCTGCTCGATGCCAAGGAAGACTTTGACAAGGTGGTTGAGTTCTTCGAGTCCAACCAACGAACAGCGTTTGACCACGCCAAGGATTTCTTGAGCCGCACCGAGGGCATCGAGTATGCCTCCGATGACATTCCCAACGCGGTGGAGAACGTGGCAAAGGTACGCGAGATCCTCAAAGACCCAAAGCCCTACGGCCGCATTAAAGACCTTCAGCCGTTGATGGCACCCGTCAAGGAAGACATCAAAAAGCACCTGGGCATTCGCCGCAACGAGTTCTTGTGTCGTATCGAAAACGACCTGCAGGATTTGCGGAAGCAGGCCGAGAGCCAAGAAGGTTTTGTCAAGCAGGCCAAGGATGCCATCGCGGACGCCAACACCAGGTATGAGTCGTTCAAGAACCGCGCCCATGGCGTCCAGAGCCTCAACGAGCTTAACGCCCTCGCGGCAAACTGGGAAAGCTGGATCGTTGCTGCAACCAACAAGATATACGACGCCGTGGATGAGGCCCGCATGCGAATGGACAACGAGCGCCGCACCACCGAGGTCACGAGTACGGGTGAGGTGGTCAAGAAGATCTCCAACAAGGGCGCCGCATCGTCTGCGCCCGTGCCCGCGTCTAAGCCCCAGCGCAAGATCAAGACCGTGCGCCGCGCCGATTTGGCCAAGCCGAGTCGCCTCTTGTCCGCAGAGGACGTGGAGCGCTACGTGGACGACCTGCGCTCTCGCCTTATGCAGGAGCTCGCTGCAAACGACGAGATTCGTATCAACTAACTCGCGGAGCCACCGGTGCCAAAGCGAGCACCGGTGGTTTATGGCGTTTAGAAAGGCTCATCAACCATGAACGATTCTGCTCTTAAGAGCTTCTGCACCTGGGCCCGTACAGAGCTCATCAAAGGCGTGGAGGCACAGATGGTGCGCTACGGCGTCACCGAACCTGCACCTTCGCCCGTTGGGTCCGAGACCGTCAACGGCCTGCCCCTAAGTCCTGCTGAGGTTGTGCAGCGTGACGAGCTGCTGCGCATACAGACAGAGGTGGGTCACGAGGCGCTGCGCGACCGAGCGGCCTACACCTGGTTCAACCGCATCGTGGCCATTCGCTTTATGGATGCACGCGGATGGCTCCCCAGCCGTATGCGCATGCTGAGTCGTGCGGACGGCAGCCATGGCAGCGAGGCCGTGGAGAACGCACTGGACGTGGAGATAGCGACGGCCGATACCGATCGCATAGCCGAGCTCAAGATGGCGGGCTTGGATGAACCGCTGTGGCGCTACCTGTTTATGGCTCAGTGCGAGGAGCTTGCCGATTGCCTGCCGGGCGTCTTTGAACGCGTGGGCGGTGCCATGGAGCTGCTGTTGCCCCAGGGCCTCATGATGTCCGACGGCGTGGTGGGCAAACTCAACACCATTCTCGCTGACGAGGACTGGCGCAAGGGCGTGACCGTTCTGGGCTGGATGTATCAGTACTACAACGCTGACGTCAAAGACGAGTTCTTCAAGGCAAAACGCAAAGCAGCGGCGGCGGACATCGCGCCCGCCACGCAGCTCTTCACCCCCGAGTGGATCGTGCGCTATATGGTCCAGAACTCGCTCGGCCGTCTGTGGATGCTCAACAACCCGGGGAGTTCGCTGCGCGAGCGCATGGAGTATTACATCGAGCCTGATACTGAGCACGAGGACTTCATCCGCATTTCGAGCCCCGAGGAGATAACCCTCTGCGACCCCGCATGTGGCTCGGGCCATATCCTGGTCTATGCGTTTGAGCTGCTCTTTGCCGTGTACGAGGAGCGCGGCTACCGCGAGCGCGAGATCCCGGAGCTCATCCTGACCAAAAACCTCGCTGGCATGGAGATCGACCCCCGTGCGGCTCAGATCGCGGAGCTGGCGCTTGCCATGTGCGCCCGCGAGCACGATCGTCGCTTCTTTAGGCGTGGCGTTCGCGCCGACGTTGCCGTGCTCTCGAGCATCCCGCTAGGGGAGGACGAGCTGCCGGGTAACAAGAAGCTCGCCGAGGAGCTGAGTCATTTGGGCGAGATCGGTTCGCTGCTCAATCCCTCAGAGGACGAGATCGACGAGCTCAAGGCTGCCGCCGCGAGTTGTTCCGATGACCTTTTTGCCGCTACGGCCAAAACTAAGCTCGAAAGCGCTGCCGCCATCTGCGAGAAGCTGTCCCGTCGTTTTACCTGCACCGTTGCGAATCCTCCGTATATGGGCAGCAGCAGCTTTAATCCATTCATGAGCAAGTGGATCAAGAAGAACTACCCCGACGTGAAGAGCGACCTCTGCACGTGCTTTATCGAGCGCGGTTTTAACCTTGTCGAGGATAAGGGCTACGCCGCAATGGTTACCATGCAGAGTTGGATGTTCCTGGGCAGCTTTGAGAAGATGCGCTCTTCGATTATCGAGGGCAAGACGATTGTCTCGATGGCTCATCTCGGCCCCCGCGCATTTGACGCCATCGGCGGCGAGGTCGTCAACGTAACCGCCGATGTCATCTACAACGGCCGCGCGGCATACGAGGGCGCTTACGTGCGCCTCGTCGACATCAACGGTAGTGAGGCGAAGCGTCTCAAGCTGCTCGAGGCGATTCGAGATCCCGACTGCGGCTGGTTCTACCGCCGCGACGCCGACATCTTCAAGCAGATCCCCGGCGCCCCAATAGCCTACTGGGTTGGGGGCGGAATACTATCTGCATTTAAATCAAATCCAGCTGTTGGTACGCGCGCGTCGCTTCAAGCTGGAATCACAACGGGAAACAATGACTTATTCATTAGAGCTTGGTGGGAGGTCCAACTATCAAAGTTTGATAGGGAGTGCTCATCGATTAACGAGGTCCAAACCACAACGTGTTGGTATCCATGTAACAAAGGTGGTTGCTATCGCAAGTGGTATGGCAACCGAGATAACGTTATGAATTTCTCAGTCACTGGCCAACTGGAGATGAAAAAACAGTCAGGATTCCGCCCCGTCAGCCTTGATGATCAATTTAGGCCGTCGATCTCTTGGTCAGACGTTACGTCCGATCGCAATTCGTTTAGAGTCAACGGCGGACACAGTCTGTTTGAGCATGCTGGAAGTTGCGCATTTATTGCAGATGACAACCTACTTCCGCTAATTGCCTACCTGAATTCATCCGCAGCATCTGTGATGCTCAGAATGATTAACCCAACTCTTAATTGTAATGCGGGCGTTGTGTCAAGGCTGCCGCTTCTTGGCCTTGGTGAAGAGGGCCGTATCTCTAGCATGGCTGAACTGGCTATCGAACTGTCAAAAACCGACTGGGACTCGTTTGAAACCTCCTGGGATTTTAAACGTCACCCCTTATTGTGAGTGATCAGCATGAGGTACATTCGCCGACTATTTATTTCTTTGGCTGTTTCAATTCCATGCTTAGTGGTTTTCACGCTACTGTTTAAAGCTCTTCTTGGATTTCTATCCGGCATTTGCTCGCTTCCGTTGCTCAACTCTTTATCGTCGGGGGATTTGTTAAATGGAGTCGGGACGTTTTCGGCAGTCATTATTGCAGTGGTCTCGTATCAGCACGACATAGAAACGAAGCAAGAAGAAGAGAGGTCTCGGAGCGAAAAGGCTAAGCCTCAAGTTGAGGTGGACAGTTTCGAGGAAGATTACGGATTCATTGTTTCGATTACCAATGTAGGTCCCCGGCCAATTCCGTCAATTATTGTGGAGGAAAAGCCAGTCGTATCTAATCTTGAGCCTGGAGATACCTGTCGTTTTGATTACATCGGTTTTGAGTCGTGTGAGTCGTATGAAGGCGAGGTTGAGGGCTCCAATTACGTTGTTTCAACGAGGACCTTTCGCGATGGGGTAAGCCTTTGGCTCTTTATGTATGACATTTTGGGTAAGGCTTGGATGAGTGAATATACGCTCGAGGAAGATGGTGCCCGGTTGTTGGACGGACCCTCCTGGGTGCTGTGAGAAAAGCTTGACTACCACATAAAATGCCCCTTTGAATCATTGTTTTTAATCCCCTACTACCTGGAAGGCGTTCCATGTCAACACTGCTCGCCGATAAATACGAGGCTCGCAAAGCCGAGGTTAACGCTCGCTTTGAGCAGCTTCGCGCTAACGAGGAGGAGCTCAACCGAATCTTTGCCAAGATCTACAACATGGAGGGCGAGGTGCCCATCGAGGTCGAGGATAAGTACGTGTCGGTGGCGCGCATCTTTGATACCGCCGACGAGATCCCTGAGAGCTACAAGGGCAACAAGTACGTGCGCACCAAGCGCGACGAGATCACCTCGCTCATAAGCTATGCCGTGGGCTGCATGTTCGGTCGCTATTCGCTGGATGTGGACGGTCTGGTTCTGGCCGACCAGGGCGCCACGGTCGACGACTATCTGGCCAAGGTGCCCGATCCCGATCACGTGACCTTTATGCCCGATGCCGACAACGTGCTGCCCATCACCGACGACGAGTACTTTGACGACGACATCGTGCGTTACTTTATCGACTTTGTGCGCACCGCGTACGGCGAGGAGACACTCGAACAGAACCTGGCCTTTATTGCCGAGGCGCTCGGCGGCAAGGGCACCTCGCGCGAGGTGATGCGCACCTACTTTTTGAAGGACTTCTATAAGGACCACTGCCAGACCTATAAGAAACGCCCCATCTACTGGCTGTTCGACAGCGGCAAGAAGAACGGCTTCAAGTGCCTTGTTTACATGCATCGCTACCAGCCTGACCTGTTGGCTCGCATCCGCACCGACTATGTGCATGAGCAGCAGGAGCGCTACCGTGCCCAGATTGGGTATGCCAACGATGCCCTTGTCAGTGCCGAGCGCGGCGAGCGCGTGCGCTTGGATAAGCGCATCAAAAAGCTCAACGACCAGCTCAAAGAGACCATTGCCTACGAGGAGAAACTGCACCACTTGGCAGACCAGATGATTAAGATCGACCTGGATGACGGCGTCAAGGTCAACTACGCCAAGTTTCAGGATGTGCTGGCGAAGATTAAGTAACTGCAGATACGGTAAGGATATTCATGCCCAAGATCGATGTAGAAGAACAGCTCAAGCTGCGATTTTTGCAGCCGTTGTCCTCATGCGCGCCGCGCCGTGTTGTGGTTTGGCACGATGCGGACGGCGAGTTTGCTCCTGAGTTTGAGCGATTGGCTGCCGAGGGTTTCGACGGCGTGGGGGCCGATGCCGGCGTAATGCCTGCTCACGGTGACTTTGAGCGCCCGGTGCGCTTTGTTGAGGCCTGCGAGGGCCGTATGTTTGCCGTCAAGAAGCTCATCAACCGCGATGACCTTGCGAGCGATATCTTGCTGTATCGCCGTTGCCCGCGCGGCAGGCTTGAGGGTGATTGGCTTGCCGATGTTGAGCTGTATGCCGATCAGTTCCAGGCTGACTATCTTTCGCTTTTGGCCGATCAGCTGGGCATCGAGAATATCGACGCCGTGCGCGAGAGCCTGCGAGCACACAAGACGTTCTTTGATGCCAAGACCCGCTGCGCTAAGTTTGTCGCATGCGTTCCACATGCCGCGGGTGCATCCGATATCGAGCTCGGAATCCTTACGGTGATCTTTGGCGGCAAGGAACCGGGCGACGCGCGGCCTGCGTTTGTATTGCGCGGCTGCATGGCCACGCTGCTGCACGAGGGTCCCGAGGCGCTGGCCGCGCTGGTGGATAAGTACTGTGTGCGCGATGTTCTCGCTGCCTTTATGCTGCGCTGTTATGGGTTTGATGGACCGCTGCACGAGCGTGATTCACTGCTTATGCTTGCATCCCATGTGCTTCTTACGGCGGCATCCACCGCACTTCCCGAGGGAGCGCTCAAGGGGCTCGAAAACTATATGGCTCCCGCCTACGGCCCCTATTGCCTTGAGGCGGTGCGTACGTGGGACCAGGCCGCCGATGCCCGGGCATCGAGCGAGGACCTATTTGAGATTTGTCGTTTAGTTGAGGATGCCCGCGGGCTCTTTGCACGGTTCGAGACCCTGCCGATCGATGCGCTGGCTTCGCTTGATGTGTTCCCGTGCGTCAACGAGGTTGTGCTCTCGCAGCTGTTCTGCTCGTTTGCGCAAGGTGCAGACCGTGTTGAGGATGCGCGTGCCTTTGCTGCGCGCCGTTGCGACCTAAGCTGGTACCGTCGTGTCGAGAGCTACTTTGACCTGCTTGTCGCTGTGGCCGATATGTGCGCGTTTAGGCAGACGCACGCGGGTGGGTTCCATCTGGCGCAGTCCCAGCAGGTGTGGGATGCCTATACGTCCGAATGGTATGCCATGGACGCTGCCTATCGCCATATGTGCACCGCGTATCTGCGGGCACGCTCCGTCGAGTGCGATGCGCTCGAGGAACCTGCCCGCGCCGTGGCGGACTGGGCGGAGAATCTCTACAGCAACTGGTTCTTGGCGGATGCCAATGCCTGCTGGGCGGCTGCTGCGCAAGGGGAGTGGGCCGATTGCGGCTACATCGATGGTCCCGCACGGCAGGATGAGCTTTACTGGCATGTGCTACCCGCCTTTGTGGGTTCTGCCAAAACAACGGTCGTTATCGTGAGCGATGCGCTGCGCTATGAGGTTGCCTGCGACGTTGTGGCGCTGCTCGAGCGCGAACGCGGCGGCAACGTCAAGGTCTCTAGCATGCAGGCGGTCTTTCCCTCCATTACTGAGGTGGGCATGCCCGCGCTGCTGCCACACCAAGCGCTTGAGCTTGCAGCGGATGGCTCGTTTGTGTTGGCTGACGGCATGCCCACTGCCACGACTCCGCAGCGCGAGGCCGTGCTTGCCCACGTTGAGCCCACGGCCCGCGCTTTACGCTCGAGCACATACCTCAACATGACGGGAACCGAACGCAAGACGCTGCTCAAGGACTCAAAACTCGTCTACCTCTATCACAACAAGATCGATGCCACGGGCGAGAAGGCCGCTACGCAGGATGACGTCTTCGGTGCCTGTGCGGACGCCGTGGAGGAACTTGCTGCATTGGCGCGTCGCGTGTGCACCGACGCCCCGGGCGCGCGTGTTGTTATAACGGCGGACCACGGCTTTATCTACACACGTCGGGAGCTCAGCGAGTGCCAGATGCTCGGCAAGCCGGACCTTCCCGTCCTTGACGCTCCCGTCATGTGCGGCAAGCGTCATCTGGTGGTGCCCAACGAGGCCGTGGGCGAGCTTTCGGACGAGGTACGCGGGGTGTTTGTTAATGTTGACATGGGACGTTTAGGCGCCGGTTTTGAGGGGTTTGCCCCGCGCGAGAATGTGCACTTCAAGCGTCCCGGCGGCACTAACAACTACGTCCACGGCGGCATGAGCCTGCAGGAGCTCTGCGTGCCCGTTATCGGGTTTTGGCGTGCGCGCTCGGGTTCCAAGGACTTTGTCGACACGCGCGTGGCGACGCTGCGCGTACTAAGTGAGGGACGCCGAGTGACCAACTCGCTCTTCTCGGTCAACTTGATCCAGGAAGAACCCGCCCAAGGCAAGGTTTTGCCGTGCGAATACGAGCTGGTGTTTACCGATGCAAGCGGCAACGAGGTGAGCGATACGGTCAAGGCGCATGCTAACAAAACTTCTGTTAATTCGCAGGAGCGCGTAGTGCATGCCAAGTTTGCGTTGCATGCAGCGGATGGATTCTCGGCCAAGGGTCCGTACTATCTGGTCTGCCGCGAGCGCGAGACGGGCAAGATCGTTTGGCGCGAGACGTATACCATTGCCGTCTCGTTTGCCCCTGTTGCTGACTTTGGTTTTTAGGAGTGTGCCCTATGTTTGATAGCCATGACGACGATCTGTGGGAAGTCCCCTCGATTGATGTGGATGTGCCCGTGGAGGAGGCCGTGCCTGCCCCGGAGCCGTTGGGTGCTGTGCCCGTTGAGTCTGCGGCGACCACCAAGGACGAATCCTCGACCGATGGCTATGACCAGGCTGTTGACGAGGCTCCCGAGGACGACGGCTACGACATGGATGGCCTTGACGGCAAACTGCTCGAGCACTTTGCTGGCAAGATCGTGCGCAAGGACCTGACGGCCCTTATGAAGCGTGGCGCCAACGTGCCAACCTTTGTGCTGGAGTACCTGCTGGGCATGTATTGCTCAACCGATGACGAGGAAGCCGTGGCGGAGGGCCTTGACCGCATTCGCAGGATTCTTACCGATAACTACGTGCGCCCCGACGAGTCCGAGCGCATTAAGTCCAAGATTCGCGAGCTGGGCCGCTTTACCATCATCGATAAGGTGACGGCCAAGCTCGACGAGTACAAAGATATTTACGTGGCCTCGTTTGCCAACCTGACCATCGAGCCGTTTGTGATGCCGGCCGAGTACGTGCGCGACTATTCCAAGATTCTGCAGGGTGGTATTTGGTGCATTATGAGCATCGAGTATCGCCATCCCGTGGATGAGGAAGACGAGTTTGGCATGGAGGTCTTTGGCGACGATGCGCCGCGCCGCTCCAAGGCCAAGCGCAAAAAGCGCGGACCCGAGGATTCTCCGTTTAGCGTGGCTTCGCTCACGCCCATCCAGATGCCCAATTTGGACTTGGATGCCATGATTGACGAGCGCCAATACTTTACGCGCGACGAGTGGCTCAACATGCTGCTGCGTTCGGCTGGCTACGAACCCAGCGAGCTTTCCGAGAAAGAGCGCCTGCACTTTATCGAGCGCATGGTGCCGCTGATCGAGCGCAACTACAACCTGTGCGAGCTGGGTCCCCGCGGCACCGGCAAGAGCCATATCTACAAAGAGGTCTCGCCCTACGCCATCTTGCTTTCGGGCGGCCAGACCACCACGGCCAACCTGTTCGGCCGCATGAACTCCATGCGCGCCGATCGCGTGGGCTTGGTGGGCCACTGGGACTGCGTGACGTTTGACGAGGTCGCCGGCATGCGCTTTAAGGACACCAACGCCGTGCAGATCATGAAGGACTACATGGCGAGCGGCAGCTATGCGCGCGGCCGCGACCAGATTAACGCCGATGCCTCCATGGTCTTTGAGGGCAACATCAACGACACCGTGCAAAATGTCCTTAAGACTACGCACCTGTTTGATCCGTTCCCGCCGGAGTTTAACAACGATTCGGCCTTCTTTGACCGTATCCACTATTACCTGCCGGGCTGGGAGATTCCTAAGATGCGCTCGAGCCTGCTGACTGGTCATTACGGTCTGATCACCGACTGCCTGTCGGAGTTTTGCAAAGAGATGCGCCGCAAGGACTTTACGCACCATATCGACCGTTACTTCCGCTTTAACAGCGACTTTAACAAGCGCGACGAGATCGCCGTGCGCAAGACCTTTAGCGGTCTGGCCAAGCTGCTGTTCCCCGACGAGGCCATGGATAAGGACGATGTGCGCTGGCTGCTGGACTACGCCATCGAGGGCCGTCGTCGCGTAAAGGAACAGCTCAAGATTATGGCGGGCGTCGAGTTTATCGACGTCAACCTGGGCTATATGGATGCCGACAACCCGCAGGACGTGCACGTTGTGCGCGTGCCCGAGCAGACCGAGGACACGCTGATTCCCGATGGGCCTCTGCTGTCCGGCCACGTATTTGGCGTGGGCAGGTCGCAGGGCGGCGAGGTCGCCGTGTACAAGCTGGAGAACAAGGCCGTTGCCGGCGAGTGCAAGTTTAAGCACGAGGGCGTGGCCTTTAACAAGCCGGTGCGCGATACGCTGGAAGCCGCGTTTGACAACTTTGTGAACCTGGCGAACCGCGTGGCGCCGGGCATGCACATTGGCTCCAAGGATTATCTGCTGTTCTATAACGACCTGCAGAGCAAGGGCTTGTCCGAGGAAGTTTCGCTCGCCGAGTTTGTGGGCCTGTGCTCCGCGGCGTGCAACCGTCCGGTGATGCCCGCACTGGCGATTCCGGGAATCTTGCGCATGTCGGGCTCTATGGACGAGATCCGCGGGCTCGAGGACATTATGCGCGTGGCCAAAAACGCCGGTGCCAAGCGCGTGATTTTGCCGCTGAGCGCCATTGCGGGCCTACAGAGCGTTTCGTCTGAGATTATCTCGGGCTTGAGCCCGGTGTTCTACATGGATGGCGACCCGGTCGACGCCGCGAAAAAGGCTCTGGATCTGTAGGGGTGCGGGCGAGCGGGGCGTCCGGTGTTCGGGCGCCCCGTGAGCATGTTGGCGTGTTCGAGTAGGGAGGCCTTGCCATGGCGGGCGAGCGTTCTGTTGACGAGTTGCTCGACGAGCTGTTTGGCTTTGAGTCGGTGGCCAAGCGCCAGACGGCTCTTGAGCAGTACGATCGCGGGGAGTTGGTGCGCAAGGCGCGCTCCCGTGAGCTGCTGGGTGTGCTTAGAGGCGTCGAAGCTGCCGAGCACGCTGCGCGCGACTCTGCCGTGCGGGCTGTTGACGGGTATGTTCGCCGTGTTGAGGGCGCTGCGCTTGCACGCGCTCGCAAACAGGCGGGTGTTGTTGGTCCGCTACGGATGGAGCGTCGCTATGCTGCCTTTTTGCGCATGGAGGATAAAGTCGAGTTGCTGGCCCGTTTGGAGCAGACGTTTGCGTTTATCGAGGTAAAACTGCGTGCCAATACGGCGGACAAGGTGCACGCGACGTACGATGCTGCGGGGGCTATGGTGCTGCAGGACGTGGCGCGCCTGGGTGACGTGCGCGTTGTGGATGCCGTGCCCCTGGATGTCGACCTGCTGTGTACACAGCCGGAGCAGTTGCGTTGTGCCGCCGACGCGACGGACCTTGCGGGTATGATCACGGCGACGTTTGAGTCCGAGCTGAGTGCGACAGGGTCGCAGGGCGCCGGCGGGTTTGCGAGCGATGTTGCTGACGATGTTGCTGGTGACGTGGCGTTGGAGCGTGAACTTACCAACGTGCGCGGCGCTGCGCAGCGAGTGCGCTTGGCGGCGCAGGCGTATCGGGCCGAGCGCGCCGCTCGCGTTGCGGGGAGCACGGTGGATCCGGTATTGCTGCCCGAGTCTGCGCGCGTTGCGTGCGAGACGGCGTGTGATGCCGGGGAGCTTTCCGAGTTGCTCGATCAGGTTAAGAAGTCGTTTGAGACCTACCGTCGTGTTGTTGCCGACGGCGGGTTGTTCTGTGCGTTTGGCTCTGGCTCGCCGCATGGGATTTGCAGGGGCTCGAGCTATTTCGACTATGACTCTCGGCTTGACGAAGACGTGCTGGTGGGCGAGTACGACGGCGCTACCAGGCACGATGTTCGGCGTGAGGTTCCGATTCCCGAGCTTGTGGATGAGGCTTCGACTGATGGCGGCGACACGCTCGAGGTTGCCGTGGCGCGCATGCGCGAGTTTAATGGGCGTCGCTACGATGGTGTGCTGGATGAGGATCCTGCTCGCCATGTAAATGCGTTTTGGTATGGACTCAAAAAGCTCAGCCAGTATTGCGAGGCAGCCGTGCGTGTGGACGAGCGTGCTTGGGATTGCTTTATCGATAAGGTTCAGTTCGCCTACGATGAGCCCGTGGGGCGCCTGGCCGCGCAGATGGACGACAAGCAGGTGGCAGCTTTTGTCGCCGCCGTGGATGCGTTCGGCGCTGATGAGTAAGGGCCTGGTTTGGCGGGAGGTTTCACCATGAAGATCGAAGTTGATGTAGATCAGCTGCGCGAGAGCCTGCGCGACCGTGCGGGGTCTGCGGCCGGCGTGGGCTTTCCGGCTGCCATGCTCGAGGTAGTGGATATCGAGGACGAGTCGCCCCAAGAGCTCCTAGCCCGAGCCGAACGCGAAGGCCTCGACCTCCGCGACTTTGCCGTCGATGACGACTGCGGAGCGTCTGACGACTGGTGACCCCGGGTCAGTTCATCCTTTTCTTCCTGAGATATAAGAGAAATCCCTTTTTGAACGTCCTTCGG
>SKEF01001894.1_pt1 | contig 17113 bp, 10 predicted proteins | sample 4826691 | NCBI WGS metagenome assembly SKEF01 (sample SAMN11008816, study PRJNA524170) | human gut metagenome | biome: Human fecal sample; material: Feces; isolation source: fecal sample from pouch patient p23, p27 | host: Homo sapiens | place: Israel: Tel-Aviv | collected 2016-08-24
GCCGAAAACAGGTTTCCCAAGATTCAAATCAAAAAAGCGGAATAAAAACAGCTATTCTACGGTCTGCATCAATGGGAACATAACTCTGTCTAATGGATATTTGAAATTACCTAAGATTGGCCAAGTCCGCTTAAAACAGCACAGGTCTGTTCCAAGTGAATACAGACTGAAATCTGTAACAGTAAGTCAGACCCCAAGTGGAAAATACTATGCAAGTATTCTTTTTGAGTATGAAGACCAAGTACAGGAAAAGGAGCTGCAAAAGTTTTTAGGTTTAGATTTTTCCATGCATGAATTATATCGTGACAGCAACGGTAAGGAACCTGCCTATCCAAGATATTACAGGAACGCAGAGAAAAAATTAGCGAGAGAACAACGTAAGCTTTCCAGAATGCAGAAAGGTTCAAACAATCGCAATAAGCAGAGGCTTAAGGTGGCAAAACTTCACGAAAAGGTTTCCAATCAACGAAAAGACTTTCTGCATAAGCAGTCAAGGCAGATAACCAATGCATATGATTGCGTATGTATAGAAGATTTGGATATGAAAGCAATGTCGCGGTCGCTAAATTTTGGGAAATCTGTTTCGGATAACGGCTGGGGAATGTTCACAACATTTTTGAAATACAAACTGGAGGAACAGGGGAAAAAGCTTGTGAAGGTGGGGAGATTTTTTGCAAGCAGCCAGACCTGTTCTGTTTGTGGTTATAAGAATGTTAAAACGAAAAATCTTGCGTTAAGAGAGTGGGATTGTCCACAGTGTGGAACCCATCACGACAGAGATGTAAATGCGGCTATAAATATCAGAAATGAAGGAATGCGGATAGTAAATGTATGACCACAACATAATAACCTAATATAAACCGTGGGACACACGGGGATAGCTCGCTTATGCTTAGCACGGTAGTACTATCGAACGAGAACTAAACTTGCCGAGGATGGGAAGCCCCAACCTCTACAGGTGGGGGAGGATGTCACCATAGGAGTATGTAATCCGTGGCCTATTCTGGAAGAAGATAAAATAGAAATAGATAGCGAAATAAAAATATCCTACGACTTTTTAAAAGAGTCCTCGGATATTTTTGAAAACTGGAAAGCGAATTAGCTTCTGAGTTGTGAGAGATATTAATGTCAATATGAGTGTATCCATTGTTAGATTGCGATAAAGTAAAAAATTATATAGCAATCTGAAATAACATTACCATAAGAGGCATTGTAACAATAGCAAGCAGGGTAGTCACAACATTAATCGCACTGGCGTACTGTGAGTCATTTTCATAAACCTGGCACATCTGTGTGACGGTAGAAGCAGATGGTGTGATAATCGCAAGAAAGACAATCAGCATAAGCTTATTTCCATTTGAAGAAAATGTGGAAAGCTGACTGCATTTGATAAGAAAAAGTGCAATTACAGGGACAATAATTAAGCGAAAAAATGAAACGAAATATACTCGTTTATTTGCAAAAATCTGCTTGAAATCCATGCCGGCAAAAAGCATACCAGTTACAATCATGCTTGCGGGTCCGATCATGGAGCCAACCGCACTTAACGTATTATTGATAATTGCTGGTAAATGAATTCTGGTTAAGAAAAGTACGATGCCAATTGCAATAGAGATCATATTAATATTTAATACAATCTTTCTCCAGTCATAAGTGGATTCCCGGCTGATAATCTTCTTGCAATGTGTCCATATAAATACAAGCTGTACACTCATAAAAACACAGCCATAAAGAACCCATTCTTTTCCTAAAATAAACGTCACGATTGGTACAATTAAGTTGCCGGAATTAGAATAATAGATTGAAGCAACCTCCACTTCATTCAAATGAAATACTCTTCCCAAAATAGAAACAACAATCAAAAGAATTACCTGTGTCATAACAGAACCAGCAAGGGCAATAAGAAGTCCTTTTACTGTCTGCGGTGTGTAATCTACCTGAAAAGCATTAATGATTACACAGGGAATAATAAGATAAAGTACAATGACAGATAATATTTTACTGTCCTCTGCTTTTAGAAGCTTCGCTTTTACAATGATAAAACCCATAAAGATCATAATAAAAAGCTGTATAATCTGGTTCATAAGAAGTAAACTGATGTGCATAAAATCATCTCCTGGTTAAATTTAAATATTATGTAGTGCACATACGGATGCAAAAAGAATATGTAGAATGCTTATTATTACTGGGGTAAATGTTTCAATACATTCATCGCCTGTCATAAGCCGTATTCATTATACAACAATTTTTATGTTTTGTCTGTCTGAAAAAATTAAATACTAATTTTCTGGGGACACAGATGCCGCTTTAGTAGAAGATATTGAGCTGAATTGTAGTAGTCTTTTTTCTTTACCATAGTTTCCTTACAATTCAGCATAAAATTTTGTTTTAGCGGCTGGCTGTTCTCAATAAGGAATTAGTATTTTCCTCAGACCAAAATACTAATTTCCATCTGGAGCCAAAAAACAGAAAACCAGAAATTTAATAGAAAAGAAAATGTGATGTCGGAGCCAGTAAAAATGCCGATTAGGCATTTTCTACGTCGCGACTATCTTCACATTTTCTTTTCTATTAAATTTCTGGTTTTCGTTTCTTTAGTCCCTCAAATTAGTTATTTAATCCCCATTCTCACCAACTGTAGATTTGAATAGTCAGAAAAAAGAAAAAATACCATATCCCAGATGCGGCTTCGGAGCGTGTTTAAGATGCGAATGAGCATTTTAAACACAGCGACTACAGAGCAGATGGGATATGGTATTTTTTCTTTTTTCGTCTATACGAAATCTACAAATTAGTATTTTATAAAAATCCTTTTTGTTCTAAGGTAAAGATGATATTACGTCCTTCGAATGTACCGTCAATGATACGTCTTGCTCGTACACTATCACCGATATTTTCAACACGAACGTTAGTGTCTTTATAAGCTTTGGATACTTCTTCGTAAACTTTGCTCTGTGCTCTCATACCAAGACATACGAATCCATGATCGAATGGAAGCTCGTAAACTTCGCCTTCCGGACTCTTAACAACGAAGCAGTCTTCTTTTACTTCCTGAAGAGCTGTGCTTGTAAGCTGGTTTACATTGTATTTTTCCATCATGCATTTTGTATCGTTCTTTGTTACAGGATCAAGATCACGTCCGATTGCCGGCATCATTTCAACGATAGATACTTCAGCACCTCTTGGAGCGAAGAATTCTACTACGTCAAGACCTACAGCACCACCACCGATTACAACAACCTTCTGGCCTGTCATATCTTCTGGGTAATCAGGTACATGTTTGATCATGCTTAAGATAGATTCAACTTTTCCACCTTCTTTATCAATGTTCTCATGAAGTCCTGCGATAGGTGGGAGAAGAGGAGCAGAACCAGTAGCACAGATGATGATGTGTGGGTTGAATTTCTCGATTACTTCAAGAGTAGCTTCTGTGTTCTTGAAAATGTAAAGATTATCAAGAGCGGCAGCGCGTCTCTGAAGGTATACAGGGAAATCATTTAAACGGTGTTTTGCAGGAATCTTGGAGATTTCTGTAGCAAGTCCACCGAGAACATCTTTTTTCTCAAGAAGGAATGTAGTACATCCAACTTCTGCTGCGGAACATGCTGCCTCAAGACCAGCAGTACCACCACCGATGACAACTACGTTACAGTTCTTGTTTACTTTACGTCCAAGATGTGTGTCTCCTTCAAGAACAGATGGGTTAACTGTACAACGGATAGGTCTGTTTCCACCGATACGGTTTCCGGCACATCCGATGTTACAGGAGATACATTTTCTAAGCATACATTCCTGGTCGTTTGCTACTTTATGAACCCAGTTAGGCTCAGCGATAAGACCACGTCCCATACCGATTAAGTCACAGTCACCTCTTGCAAGAGTGTCTTCTACAACCTGAGGATCGCGGTAGTTACCCATGGAAATAACTGGTTTTCCGAATTTTTCTTTTACAGCTTTCGCCATATAAGATCTCCAGCCATCTTTCATGTAGTTCGCATCAATCTGGTACTGGATGGAGTCGTTAAGACCACAGGATACATCAAAGATATCTACTTCGTCATTTAAATATTCAAGATATTTTAAAGTATCTTCTAAAGTATTTCCGCCATCTACAAGTTCGTCAGCAGAAAGTCTTAACATGATTGGCATATGAGGTCCGATCTGGCTTCTTACTTCATCGATGATCATACGGCAGAAGCGAGTTCTGTTTTCGATGCTTCCACCAAATTCATCTGTTCTGTCATTGTATACAGGGGAGAGGAACTGGCTGATTAAGTAAGAATGTCCAGCATGAATCTCAACAGCATCAAATCCGGCAGTCTGTGCACGCTTTGCAGCTTCTCCGTATTTTTTTACGATAGCAAGAATTTCATCTTTTGATAATGGGCGAGGGACAGCTCCACCTGTTTTGGAAGGAATGTTAGAGGAAGATACTGGCTGAAGTCCACCGATACGGGAAGACATAGCAGAAGCTCCTGCATGGTTGATCTGGATAGAAAGCTTTGCACCATAACGATGCATATCTTCGCAGAACTTGTAAAGACGTGGAAGATAGTTATCGTGATCGATACGAAGCTGTGTAGTACCGTTAGAACCCTGTGGGAAATCAACGTTTGCATTTTCAACGATTAAAAGACCTGTGCCACCCTTTGCACGCTGTCTGTAGTAATCGATATGAAGAAAACTCATCTCACCATTCTGTTCGCCATAGTTTGTTCCCATTGGCATCATGCAGATTCTGTTTTTAACTGTCATTGCACGAACGGTTAATGGTTCAAAAATATGTGCATATTTGTTTTTCATTATGAAACCCTCCTAAAAAATGATTGTTATTGTTAGTATAAAAATAAGTCAAAAAGATTAGTTCTACCTACTGTTTTCACAGTATTTGATGACTCTATTATACTGAGTATTGAGGAGGATTATCAATCGAGAACACACTGTGAATCAATAGAAAATATCTATTAAATATACAGCCTCGCGTTCCAGTTAATTTTTCCTGAATGAACATGAATGAATTAAATCAGAAAACAAGAGTAAACTTTCGTGAAGTGTGGTATTATAAGAAATATACATTGATGCCTTTTGCGGTAAGATGTAAGTATACGGTAAAATATAAAGTATACATGGAACTACTGATGAAAACAAGAGTTAATTTTTAGGAGGAATTTTTTATGGCAATAATAAATATTACAAAAGAGATTTTTGAAGAGCAGATTTTAAAGGCTGATCAACCGGTTCTCGTAGATTTCTGGGCACCATGGTGTACGTATTGTCGAAGAATTGCACCAACTTTTGATAAGATTGCAGAACAGCAGGAGGACAAGCTTGTTTTTGCAAAGGTCAATGTTGATGAAGCTCCGGAAATTGCAGAAAAATATGGAATCGATACAATTCCAACGCTTCTTCTTTTTAAAAACGGAGAAGTGGCAGGAACGATCGTTGCACCGGATTCTAAGGCAAAAATTGAAACATTTATTCAAGAATATTTGTAAGATGTAGCAATGTAGAAATGTAGAAACACAGAAATACAATATAAAAATGAAAGGAAAATACGATGGATAAAATATATGATGTAGTAATTATCGGTGGAGGTCCTGGCGGATATACAGCGGCGCTTTATTGTGCAAGAGCAGGACTTTCTACGATGGTTCTTGAAAAGCTGTCTGCCGGAGGGCAGATGGCACTTACTTCCCAGATTGATAATTATCCGGGCTTTGAGGAAGGGATTGATGGATTCAGTCTGGCGGAAAAGATGCAGCAAGGGGCAGAGCGCTTTGGCGCTGAGACAGAGCTTGCAGAAGTACTGAGTGTGGATTTTTCCGGTGAGATAAAGAAGATAGAGAGCAGTGAAGGAACATTTAAGGCGAAAACGATTATTATCGCGACAGGTGCCGTTCCAAGAGAACTTGGAGTGCCGGGAGAGAAAGAATTGGTTGGACGTGGCGTTGGCTACTGTGCTACCTGTGATGGAATGTTTTATCGAAACAAAACGGTTATGGTTATTGGTGGTGGAAATACAGCAGCAGCGGATGCTATGACCTTATCAAGAATCTGCGAAAAAGTGATTCTTGTTCATCGAAGAGATTCTCTTCGTGCAACAAAGGTTTATCATAAGCAGTTAGAGGAAACACCGAATATCGAATTTTACTGGAACACAACAGTCAGCGAATTTTTATACGATAAGAAGCTTACCGGTGCAAAGATGCATAATGTAAAGACAGGAGAAGATACAGAAATTTCTGTCGATGGTGCATTTATCAGTATTGGAAGAAAACCATCCTCTGAATTGTTTGAAGGAATTCTTGCTATGGATGAAGCCGGATATATTATTGCAGACGAGTCAACACGCACGAATATACCAGGAGTATTTGCCATTGGTGATGTCCGGACAAAAGCACTTCGTCAGGTAGTAACTGCCGTAGCAGATGGAGCAACGGCATCGCATTATATAGAAGAATATCTGGCGCATCAGATGTAAGAATGTCAGGATATTCTTGAATTTTCTTTAAAATCAAGTAAGATTAAGAACAAAAAGATTTCGAGAAAGCATAAAAGAAATGGAGAGATTGTACTTTTAATGGAAAAAGAAACAAAAAGAAGCCTTTTGTTAATTACATTTGGCGTTGTATTATTTGCCTTGCTGATGCATTTTCCAACAGTGATCAAGACCATACAGAGAGGGATTGCATTGATCCTTCCTATCATAGTAGGTCTGATTCTTGCATTTGTTCTAAATGTTCCTATGAAAATGTTTGAGCAGCTTTTTACAAAAATAAAAAAGAAATATCCGAAGTTAGAAAAAATGCCGGTAACAGGAGTAAGCTTATTTGCGACAATGGCCTGCATCGTTCTTTTGATTGGAATTGTATACACGATGTTTGTACCAGGACTTGTAACTTCCGTAAAAAGTATTTATATTGTTTTTATGGAAAATACACCAAAATGGCTGTCATGGCTTCGGAGTAACGGAATGGATACTGCATGGATTTCAAAAGAAATTGCCTCTTGGGATTTTAATAAACTTATGGCACAGATTACAGGAAATGTAGGAAACGTAGGAAATGCACTAGGAAAAGTAGTGGATGCCACCACCTCTTTTTTTGGTGTAGCAGTCAATGCGTTAATGGGATTTATTATAGCAATCTATGTATTATTGAGTAAGAATTCTCTCTCAAGACAATGCAAAAAAATGCTTTATGCACATTTATCCAAAAAGCATGCCGATAAAATATGTTACATATCCAATCTTGTGAATGAAACATACTCTAAATTTTTCTCTGGACAGTGTATCGAAGCAGTTATTCTTGGTCTGCTAATGTTTGTTGCATTTACCGTTTTCCGCCTTCCGTACGCCAATCTGATTGCGGTACTTACAGCAATCCTTTCCTTCATACCATATATCGGAGCATTTGCAGCCTGTTTTATCGGGGCGTTGCTCATCGTTATGGTAGACCCATGGAAAGGTCTTTTAAGTATCGTTGTTTATCAGGTTGTGCAGTTTATAGAAAACCAGTTCATTTACCCAAGAGTAGTCGGCGGTTCCGTTGGGCTTGCTCCACTCTGGACTTTAAGTGCCGCTTTAATCGGAGGCAATCTTTTTGGAGTAATTGGAATGATATTTGCGATACCAGTCACAGCAGTATTATATGTTCTAGTGAAAGACGATGCCAATCGTAGATTACAAAGAAAAAAGATTGATTTATAGAATATAAAACAGAAAATCAGAAATTAGAAAACCAGAAATTTACTATAAAAGAAAATTTCTGGTTTTCGCTTTTTACGCTTCATCCCTTGTTATAAACATCATGATGAAGGAAAGTAAGAGTAGAGCGGAAGATACAAGGATTGCCCGTTCATGTAAATATTTAATACATTGATTTCCAATGATTGCTCCGCAGATAAAGCAGAGAATAATTCCGTAGTAGAGGAGTCCCTTTTCAAGAGAATCCCGTTTTTTTGTCTGGAAGAAAGTGTAAATATTTTGTGTACCGCTTCGAAGATTTCCGATACACATGGTTGTAGCAATACCATTGCCATGAATTTTTCGGAAAGTTTCCACCTGTATACCACAGGCAAGAGAGGTTAAACTGTTTGCCAGAAGATTATGGCTTTGTGGAAAAAAGCTTACGATGACAAGAATGATAGCTTCTGTAACAACAGAAATCTGTCTCCAGTGTAGATGCCCTCCTTTTCCTAAGTTTCGAACGATATCAGAGAGCGCAATTCCGAAAGTGAAAGCAAGAACCGGACAAAGGTATCGAATCGCAGCAGGAATATCTCCTTCCGAAAGATGTACACCAAGAAGAAGCATATTTCCTGTTTGTGCATTAGCAAAAACCCCTCCTCTTCCTATATAAGAATAGGCATCCATGAAACCACCCGATAAGGCAAGCAGGATACCAAGTTCAATTGATTCTGAAATCTGCACTTTTTTATTCAAAGAAAAACCTTCTTTCTAATATAAATATACTGATGTTAGAGTCAAAGGATTTTGTCCCTAACTTGATGTCATGAATTACTCCGTAGCTAACGCTATTCTCGTAATTCTGAAACGCACAAGTTTTACCCACAAAATCTTCAAAAATTCGGTGGATAACCCCCTTATATTGAACAAAAAATGTGGAAAACTCTATAAAAATGCATGAATTAAGAAAAAATAATTCAAAATATGTCGTAATGATTATAGGTGCAATGAGAGGATTTGTCAATTAGAATATCTTTACTTTCAAATAGGAGAATGTTATCATAATAACGTTTATATGAGGCATTTATTAAACAAAGAATTTTTGATAAATAGTAATTGAAATATAGAGGAGGTGCCATATGGCAAAAAAAGCATTAATTGCTATGAGTGGCGGAGTTGATTCATCAGTAGCAGCTTATCTTATGAAGGAAGCGGGATATGATTGCATCGGTGTAACGATGAAGCTTTATGATAATGAAGATATTGGAATGGAAAGAGAAAAGACCTGCTGTTCTTTAAGCGACATTGAAGACGCCAGAAGCGTATGTGTCAAACTGGGAATTCCGTATTATGTATTTAATTTTAAAGACGACTTTAAAGAAAAGGTCATCGACAATTTTATTTCCTGTTATCAGAAAGGAATGACACCAAATCCATGTATTGAATGTAACCGTCATTTAAAGTTTGAACATCTTTATAAGAGGGCAAAAACTTTACATTGTGATGTGATCGTAACAGGACATTATGCGAAAGTCGTTCAGGATGAGCAGGGATATCACCTGTTAAAAGGTGTAGATGAGACAAAGGATCAGAGTTATGTCCTTTATTCCCTTACAGAAGAACAGCTTGCACATACCTGTTTTCCATTAGGAGATTACACTAAAACAGAAATCCGAAAAATCGCAGAAGAACAGGGATTTTTCAATGCACATAAACATGATAGCCAGGATATTTGTTTTATTCCGGATGGAGATTACATGGCATTCATTGAAAAAACAACAGGAAAGAAAAGTGAACCGGGTGATTTTGTAAATCAGGAAGGCGAGATAGTTGGCCAGCATAAAGGATATTATGGTTATACGATTGGACAGAGAAAAGGGCTTGGAATTTCTGCACCAAAACCATATTATGTAACAGAAATCTGCCCAGAAGAGAATAAAGTCATTCTGGGAAGCAATGAAGATTTATTTAAAACCGATCTCATTGCCGATGACTTCAACTGGATAGAAGAATTAGCAGAAGATGAAGTCGTAAAAGCAAGAATTCGATATCATCAAGCTGAAAAAGAAGCAACAGCAAAGAAAAATCCAGATGGAACAGTAGCAATTCACTTTTTAGAACCACAGCGTGCGATTACAAAAGGACAGGCAGTAGTTTTATATAGAGGCAAGCACGTAGTGGGAGGAGGAACAATAAAAAATACTAATTTGTAGATTTCGTATAGACGAAAAAAGAAATACTGCCATATCCCATCTGCTCTATAGTCACTGTGTTTAAAATGCTCGTTCGCATCTTAAACACGCTCCGAAGCCGCATCTGGGATATGGCAGTATTTCTTTTTTCTGTCTAATCTAAATCTACAGTTTGGCAACATGGAATGAACCAGAAGACTACAACTTTCCGAGAAATTAAATTCTAAAGGGTTGACATTCAAATTGTTGTGTATTACTGAATTGCCAAAAAATTATGGAAAAGAGAAAAACTTTTTATAAGTATTGTGTTTTATGACTTTACGCTATAGAATTCTAACCATAGACTTCTGGACAATCCCCATCTTCCCATCCAAGATTTAAATACTGATTTCATCTGGAGCCAAACAGCAGAAAAGCAGAAATTTTATATATAATAGAATGTGATGTCGGAGCCAGTAAAAATGCCGAATAGGCATTTTCTACGAAGCGACTATCTTCACATTCTATTATATATAAAATTTCTGCTTTTCGTCTCTTTACTCCATCAAATTAGTATTTTAAATTTTCTAAAACTTTTTGTGGGACTTCCATTTCTCCCTGACCTGTGAAGAGGGAGATATGTGGTTTATTCTGACCGTGGAAGTCAGTTCCGCCGGTTTCAATGAGTCCCCACTGTTTTGCAAGTCCGGCAACGTATTCTTGCTCTACCGGTGTGTAAGTGTTGTAATATGTTTCGATTCCGATGAGACCGGCTTCTTTTAATTCTCTAATTAAAGCTTCTTTCTGGGAAGAGTCCAGTTTTTTATAGAGCATGAGGTGGGCGAGAACAGGGATGCCGCCACTGTTTTTGATCAGATGAATAGCTTCTTCTGGAGTAGGCATGATGCGTTCTACATAACAGCATCTTCCTTCGGCAAGGTATTTGTCAAATGCCTCCTGAACGGAAGAAACGTATTTCTTTTTCATGAGAAGTTTTGCGATATGTGGGCGGGCGATTGTTTCGCCGGGTTTGTCCGGTTTGATTTCATCCATAGAAATTTTAAAGCCCTGCTCCTGAAGCTTTTGGATAATCTTTTCATTACGTCCGTCACGACTTTCGCGGCAAACGGCAAGACGGTCAAGAAGTTCTTTATTATGTATGTCGATATTGTATCCGAGTACATGGATTTCAACACCATGGTAATCTGTAGAAATTTCAAGACCGGAAATAGCTGTCAGTCGGTCTTTGTGTTTGGCAGCAGCTTTTTGGAATTCATCGATTCCGGCAACAGTGTCATGGTCTGTGAGGGCGATGACAACAGGGCTGTCTTTTTCTGTGAGTTTTAAAGCTTTATTCACAATTTCTGTTGGGGAAAAGGTTCCGTCAGAAGCTGTAGAATGGATATGCAAGTCAATATAAGTTTTCAAAGAAGTTCTCCTTTCTTTAATTTGATCGCAAATTACATAATGCTATGTATGAGCGGTAATCATCAATCAACTATTTATAGTATCGCAGACTTAGTTAAAAAAAGCAATGTTTAGAACAACTTTTTATAGGGGTTGAAGGAAATTGACGGAAAAGATGTAATAATACAATAGTTGTTTGTAATAATCGCATAAAGGTGTTAGAATAGCTTTATATAATTTAGAATCTGAAAAGGAAGACAGAGGATATAACGGAGGTTAATTATAATGGAAGATATTATGAAGGCATTGCTGGACGTGGTGAGAGCACAGCATAGCGCAACAGAGGGAAGTGAAGAGAAACCGTTTGACATTAATGATATTATAGATATGGCTATGAATATCACTGGACGACCGGAAGAACCGGCAGAACAGCGGGAATTATCAGATACGATTCAGAAGATGGCAGAATCAATGGCTCCAGATATTTTTCCTCCAAAGACATTTGAGGAGATGGATGATTCTGAGAGAGCGGCTTCCGCAGTGAATATGATAGAAGAACGTTTGAAGAATGGTGGAAGAAAAAGAGAAGAGGCACAGCAGCCAGTGCAGCCAGTACAGGCATCGGAGGCAGTTTCACAGCCAGAACCGGAGCCGGTACAGCCGCAGGTACAGGCAGGGACAATTTCTGCTTCACAGCCGGAAGTAGAACAGCAGACATTTAATAATGAAGATTATGGGAATGGGAATGCCTATGATATGTTTGGACAGGATGATGTGAATCCGCAGGAAGCAGCGAATCTGAATGATTTAATTTATAATAACTTTATGCAGATGATGGGATTGAATGATCCAAAAGTAGAGTATCCGTTTGATCGTTCTCAGATCCGCTACGGAAGAGAGAAGACAGCAACAGAGATGCTTGCGGAGGATGAAGCGAATCAGGCAGAAGAGAGAGCGTTAGAAGAACAGAGAAGGAGACCGGTTTCTGCATGGGAGCTGGCGCAGGCAGCTGTCGATAAAGATGAAGAAGCGCACCAGAAGGAAGAATATGAACCGAAAGAGATGCAGATGCCGGAAACGAAGTCAGCTTCCCAGTTAGCAGCAGAGGCAATTGCCAAAGCAAGGGAAGAAGATCAAATGAAGCTTGAAGCGGAAAAGAGAGCGGAACTTCTTATGGAAGAGGCAAGAAAGCGTGGAAAGGATCCGATGGAATTTGCGCTTCATCAGCAGGAGATTCTGAATTATATGGAAAAAAATAGTGATGAATTGGTTTCATTTGAAGATTATGAAGATTTATCTCCGGAAGAAAAGTTAGAAATCGAAAGAGAGCTTTATAAAGAAAAGCAGTTAGAAGCAGGAGTTGCACCGGAAGATATCACAGATGTGCCGAATGAGATTAAGGAACAAGTTGGTGTTTTACCAGCGCAGGCACAGAATTCACAGGCTGAGTTGCAGCAAGATGGAACAGGAGAGGCAGCAAGTGATGCCACAGAGCAGACACCGGCATTTTCAGATGATATGCTTCGCATGATCAGTCAGGAAGTTGTGCAGGAGAATGCAGATATGATTTTATCTGAGGATGCGAATGCAGATCTTGGTGTAATTAATGAGACGATTTTTGAAAACCTGAAACGAATGATGAGTCAAAGTGGTGGTACGGTAAGTCAGGAAGATATGGAATCTCTGATTGGAGAAGTCATTTCAAGAAATACTTCGGAGACACCAAGTGTAGAAGAAAGTAATGTTTTACCAGAAGAACCGGAAGTAGCTGCAGTACCGCAGGAGACACCAGAAACAGGGGCAGTATCTGCTGTAGAACTTGCTAGAGCCGCACAGCAGGCAGCAAGACCGGAGCCACAGGAAGTAAGAGAGACGAAGTCGGCTGTCGATATTGCAAAAGAGGCGCAGGAGATTGAGGCATTGAAAAAAGCGTTGGCAGCTCAGGAAAAAGAGGAAGAACTTAGTGAGGATGATTTAAGCTTTGATGAGCTTGATTTAGATGATGATGCAGAAGATACAGTTGATACTGTTGCAACACAGTCAGAACCACAGCCAGAAGCTTTAGAGGAAGCATCCAAATCTGAGCAGAAACCGAATGAAGAACTAGAAGTGAAGCTGGAAGCAGAAACGGAGCAGAAAATAGAAGCGGAAACAGAACAAAAGGAAGAAAAGGAAGAATCCGAACAGGAAGCAGAAGCCAGAACACAAGGCAATCCAGTAGAACCTGTAGAAGCAGAAGAGATTGTTTCAGAGACAGAACAGCCGGAAGAAACGGCTTTAGTCGAAGAAGAACCGGAAGAATCAGATGAATATGAATATGTTGATCCAGGTGAACTGGTTCTTGGGGAACATACACAGGCTGAAATTGATGAAGCACTCGACAACCTTGCTTCCCTTGGACTGGAAGGAGAGGTATATGAGAGAGCAAAGAGAATGCTTTTACTTGAATTAGCAGGCTCAGAGACAGTACTTGATGCATGGTTAGAAGAGCAGGAGAATGGCAAAAAGAAGAAAGCATCCGTTTCCGCATTAGATAAGGAAGAAGACACGTTAGGAGACTTAGAAGATCTTGATGAAGAAGATCTTGAAAGAGAACTTGAAATCGCTATGGATGAAGACTTTGTAGAGGAAGAACTTGAAGAGAAAAACACAGAAGAAAATACAGAAGATTCCGAAGAGCCTGCTGTAGAAAATGTTGAAAGTACAGAAGAAACTGGTGCACAAGATAATACGGATTCGGAAGAAGCAGAAAGACTGAATGATACAGAAAGTATGGAAAATACAAAAGCTTCTGAAGAGTCAGCAGAAAATATTTCAGCAGAAGAAGCATCCACAGAAGAGGTAAATACAGAGTCAGCAGATCAAGAAGATTTTGAAACACTAGAGAATAGTAAGGACTCAAAAGAATCCGAAAGAAGCGCTCTTTCAGATGACGAAGACGAAAAAGCAGGGGATGAGACAGTACAGAAAGACACAGAAAAAGAGAGCGAGACGGCAGAATATATTTCTGAATCGGAACATACGATTCAGGTAGAGAAGACAAGACCGGAAAAAGAAGAAAAGAAATCTGTACGAGTGAAAAAAGATTCTCGCAGTGAGCGCAGCTTACATTCCAGAAAGCATAAAAATGTGGTCAAACGTAAGGAAAAAGCAGCACCGGAAAAAGAAGAAAGAGAATTTACTGCGGTAATCCCTACCGGAAAAACAGTGGAAGAAAAAGAATTCCAGGTAAGTGTACGTAATCCATTTGTTCTAAAAAACTCTGCAAGTTTCATGGATAAGTTTGAAGAATATATCGTGGATACTCAGGAAAACCGTAAGTTAAGCACAGGTTTTAAGCGTTTAGATGCGATGCTTCGTTACGGACTTCATAAAGGAAGCTATTTTGTAGATTCTATGCCACAGTATTTAAAGAATGGATTCATGCAGCAGATTGCAGATAGAGCAGCGGAGAGTGGCGTTGATGTACTTTATATTTCTACAGAACTTTCCAGATATGACCTGATGGTAGATACTGTTTCACGTTTAAGCTATGAAATGAATAAAAAAGATGAAGAAAAAGCCGTATCTTCTATGGCAATCATGACCGGAGAAAAAGGTGCAGATATTCGTTCCTTAAAAGACGAATTAAACTGGTACAGAGGCAGAATCAGTGAGCATCTTTTCGTACTTGATCAGGAAGCCGTATCGGAATATGTCGACAATATGGAAGACGCTTCAGCAAGCGACATTTTAGAAGAATTAATCCGTTCTATTGTAACAGAAGGAGCACATAAGCCGGTTGTCTTTATTGATAATATCGAAAATATACTTTCAGTTGAAGACTCCGAAGATATGAAACCTCTCATGGATGGTATCCGTAAACTTGCAAAAGAATTAGGAATTCCGATTCTTATGTCCTATGGATATGCACAGGCTGAAAGCGAAAGCGAACTAGACCCTGACGAAATAGCATTCCATGAATCACTCGGAAATATGTGTGATGTATATCTCGAATTAAAATATGCAGACATGATCACAGAAGATTACGAGGAACTTACAGAAGAAGACATTGAAGAAATGGTAGAAAACGGAGAAATGCTCCTCATAAATGTTCTCCTTCACAAAAACAGAAGAACAATGAAAGCATCCTGCCAGATACAGGCAACTCCGAAATTTAACTACTACGAAGAATAAAGATACCACCCAATCATAGCCAAGGACAAATGCTTTAAATATAAAGGAGCCAATAAACAGAAAAAACGAAAGTCGGGATATAGCAAATGAAATGTCAGAGCAAGTAAAAATGCAGGCCAGACAATTTCTAGGTGCGAATACCCCAATCACAGCCAAAGACAGATGCTTTAAATATAAAGGAGCCAACAAACAGAAAAAACGAAATCCGAGATATAGCAAATGAAATGTCAGAGCAAGTAAAAATGCCGAACAGGCATTTTCTACGCTGCGATATCTTTACATTTGCTATATCTAGGATTTCGTTTTTTCGTCTGTTATTACAACTTAAAGCATTAATCCGTTAATCCTATGTCGTCAGTTACTATTTTTATTTTTGCACTGATTTTCTGTAATTCATCGGTTGGTTCATAATTCTTTGTACCAAAGAGGTATTCGTGTGCCTTGATCGCATTCGACTTGGCAGTGATAGGAAAACCATAATAAATACCGCCGTACCGCTCATCTTCTGATTGAAACGGATAAGCCTGTGAGTCTGTGATCGAGGAGCGGGCCATAGAAAATGTTAACTTTGTAAGGTCGTTATCGGACAGGCTTGTTTTACACTGTGGGAGGACGGTACTGATTAACTTTCCAAGTTTGAATGGCTGCTTTTTGGCGGCGTTCATAATACCTTCAAGAACAAGACGCTGATGGTTTGCTCTTGCGTGATCTCCGCCTTCCATGTAACGGATACGGGAGTAGGCAACAGCCTGGTTTCCATCAAAGGTGTAGGTTCCGACTTTGTCGAATTTAGGAGAATTCCCTCCGTTAATATGATTCATATTTCCAATATAATCATTTAGGTTTTTCAGTTCTTTCTCAGAAGTAATCGTAAGAGGGATTCCACCGAGTACGTCTACGGCATCAGCTAATGCTTTAAAGTTTACGGTGGCAAAATCGGTGATATTCAGGTCAAGATTTCGATTGATAGTGCGGAGTGCTAATTCCGGACCACCGTAGGAATAGGCAGCATTGATCTTATCATATTCTCCATCGATGCTTACATAAGTATCTCGGTAAATAGACATCAGCTTTACTTTATGATTTGATTTATGGATGCTGGCGATGATGATACAGTCTGTTCGGGAACCAGTATCTGTAATTTTGTTATCCTGGCTGTCTACACCAAAAAGAGCAATGTTTTGATAATCTTTAATGTTAGCATCCGTATCATTGACAGTTACATTTGATCTATCCAAAGGGTACTTTTTGATTTTAGAAAAAGCACCTTTTACCGAAAAATGAAAAGCGAAAAAGGCAATAATTCCGATCAACACAATAAAAAGAAGCAGGGGAAGCAGGCAGCCATGTTTCTTTTTCGATACTTTTTTCGGTGGATGATTCGGTTCATGCTCATTCATACGTTTGGTTTTCTTTCCAGAGGAAGCAGCGGAAACCGGCTTATAAGAAGCATTCCTTGCTTTAGAGGTACGATAACTTACAGAACTTTTATTGGAAGTCTGTCGCTTCTTCTTATAATTATCTGTGTCGTAAAATGAATCATTTTTCATAAATAAAATCCTTTCGTTTGCCATAGGCGGAAACCCACTACCTTTAGGTGGTGGGAGGAGCCTTGTTAACTGTTACCCAATATGCTACAATAGCCGTAGCAGTTCTTAAAGAGAAAACCGTT
>SKEF01001911.1_pt1 | contig 17040 bp, 10 predicted proteins | sample 4826691 | NCBI WGS metagenome assembly SKEF01 (sample SAMN11008816, study PRJNA524170) | human gut metagenome | biome: Human fecal sample; material: Feces; isolation source: fecal sample from pouch patient p23, p27 | host: Homo sapiens | place: Israel: Tel-Aviv | collected 2016-08-24
AACACCGGGGTCATCATTCTGGCCGCCACCAACCGGCCCGAGTCCCTTGACCCTGCCCTGACCCGCCCCGGCCGCTTTGACCGCCGGGTGCCCGTGGAGCTGCCCGACCTCAAGGGCCGCGAGGAGATCCTGAAGGTCCACGCTAAGAAGGTCGCGCTGGCCCCGGGCATCGACTTTACCACCGTGGCCCGGATGGCCTCCGGCGCGTCCGGTGCCGAGCTGGCCAACATCGTCAACGAGGCCGCGCTGCGGGCCGTCCGCGCGGGCCGCAAGAGCGTGACCCAATCCGACCTGGAGGAGAGCATTGAGGTGGTCATTGCAGGCTACCAGAAGAAAAACTCCATCCTGACCGACCACGAAAAGTGCATCGTAGCCTACCATGAGATCGGCCACGCTCTGGTCGCCGCCAAGCAGACCCACTCCGCCCCCGTGCAGAAGATCACCATCATCCCCCGCACCTCGGGTGCTCTGGGTTACACCATGCAGGTGGACGAGGGCAACCACTACCTGATGAACAAGGAGGAGCTGGAAAACAAGATCGCCACCCTCACCGGCGGACGTGCCGCCGAGGAAGTGGTGTTCCACTCCATCACCACCGGCGCTTCCAATGATATCGAACAGGCCACCAAGCTGGCCCGCGCCATGCTGACCCGCTACGGCATGAGCGATGAGTTTGACATGGTGGCACTGGAGACCGTCAACAACCAGTATCTGGGCGGCGACACTTCCCTTGCCTGCTCTGCCCAGACCCAGTGTGAGATCGACCAGAAGGTGGTGGAGCTGGTCAAGGCCCAGCACGCCAAGGCTGTGCAGATCCTGACCGACAACCGCGCAAAGCTGGATGAGCTGGCCCAGTATCTGTACCAGAAAGAGACCATCACCGGCGATGAGTTCATGGAGATCCTGAACCGGGAAGGTTAAACCCCACCGTCAATGCTTCGCATTGCCACCGCCCCTAGTAGGGGCGGCTCTGGCGCTATGTAGAGCCCTGCGAGTTCCCCTTTATGCCAAGGGCCCCACTATTAGGGGCAACAGTAACAACCGCCGCCAGTGGCGGAAAAGGGCGTTGCTGTTGGAGCCGCGGCCAGCAAGACACAAGTGTTGTTTCCAACACGAAGTGGATGCTGGGTGCCGCAACCCGGACCTGTCACGCGGAGCGTGACTGAGGGGTTTAATGTTCCATAAAAATTTCCTTCCCCCTGCAATAAACGAGCCGCCCGTTCCGTATTCATTACAGAACGGGCGGTTTTTCGCCCATAGTACAGGAGGTATATTTCTTATGAAGATTCTGAATACAATGCTGGGCCGTCAGGCCATTGCCGCAGCCCTGGTGCTGTCCCTTGCCATCCCCATGAGCGTCGGCGCATTTGCCGAGGAGCCTGCCGCTGCGGCTGCCGCCGATGACACCGTTGTTGCAGGCTACCTGCCCCCGCAGGACGAAAGCGTGATGCTTCAGGGCGAGATCGCGCTGCACAGCGGTGACCTTGCCGTGGGCGAGACCGACCCCGCCTACGGCGGCTACGGCGCACCGGAGGGTGACCCCATTCAGGGCGACATCATGCTGATCTCCGCTGACGAGGCAAAGACCACCGAAGCCCGGTACACCGTCAAGGGCCTGCTGGGCCGTCAGGTCCTTTACACCGCCCGGCAGGAGGGCCGTATCCTGACGCTGGACGTGCCGGACTGTGCCGCCACCTTCCGCGCCACCATTCAGGACATGAAGACCCTGATGGAGCAGGGCGTATCCACGCTGGTGCTCACCACGGAGAAGGGTTCCACCACCCTGAACCTTTCCCTGCTGTGTGAGGGCCAGACCGACACCCAGCGGGTAGTGCTGCGGCAGCTGGGCGACAGCGCTTTCCTGACGGTCGGCCTGCGCTGCCGCCGCGACCTCATCGTGGGCCGCTGAGTGGGGTGTGTTCCCCTTTCCTGAAGCTTAACAAAACACAGCAGGAGCGCTCTGCCGGTATGACCCGGTGGGGCGCTCCTGCTGTGTTTGGGATATATCAGAGAATGTCAAATTTTACTGCGCGTTCTGCTTGAGGTCCTGTGCCTTCTTCCAAGCACGCAACACGCTGATCTTGGTAACCATGTTGTCCGGATAGAACTTCACCTGTTCAGGGGGCAGCTCTGTATCCTGATCGTTCAGGTCAGGCATGAGGTCGTGCTCCATGGCCCAGCGGGCAGCATGCTGCAGATCCATATCCTGTTCTTCCTGGCCAACATCGGGGTAGAGGATCTCAGATTCCGGCATAGGCTTGCCTGCATCCTCCCACAGCATCATCGCAAGAGCACTGCGGTTGCTGGGGAAGTAAGGCAGACCCCACATCTGGCCCACAAGATCGGTGCCCAGCGTGTAGCCGACCAGTGCGCCGCCAGCCACAACAGCCGTACCGACAATGATGGGGCCAACAACATCAGAACCATCCTCAATGTCAGCGCTGCGGTACTGTGCGGCCACATCCACATCGTCATTCATGGTAAAGGTGATGGACTCAGCCTTGTAATCCTGCTCCTGCGGCAGGTCAAACTTGCCGGTAGACCAGAGATCAAACACCATACCCTCGGGAACCTTCGTCTGGTCCAGCGTCACGGTGACTTCTGCGCCATCCGGCACAAGGCAGGTCTGCTTGCCGCTGGCCTCGTCGGTGCTAGTTTCCAGTGTATCGGTCACATCAATGTCGCCTTTTTTCACAGCAAAGGTGCCGCCGGTCACGGTCAGGGTATGATTGACGACAGGCTCATCCTTCTTCCACTGTGCCGTAAACACCTCATCACCCGTCAGGACAAGCTCACTCCCGGCGTTATAGAGCTTACCTTTAAGGCTCAGCCATCCAGCAAACTGGTAGCCTTCTCGTGTGGGAGCCGCTTTAAGCGTCACGCTCTCATTTTGACGGTAATTAGCATCGCTGTAGTCGACATTTTCGGCACCAACGCCTTCATTCAGGTTGTACTGGAGACGGTACACACTGGCAACTTCCCTATGTTTTTCCGACCAGCCGCAGTAGTTGCAGGTCTTCGTTACATCCCGCCACTCATTTCGTGCGTCGATCCTTGTCCAATCCGAATAGGTGGTGGTAAAGGCCTTGTCATGCTCACCCTCGGTATAGGAGTGTGTCTGCATCTTGCCGTTTGTCCAGACCAGCTCACCGTTCAGATATACATCTGTTTTACCCTTGTTGTTAGTAGCTGCTTTACCGCCAAAGCCAAACATCTGCGAGCAGGTCGTCGTTTTATCCCGGGCAGCAGTAATGGTCTTGGGATCATTGATATTGATGATGTACTTATGGCTGCCCATGTTGCTGTCGTTGATGTTCAGCGCAGTTTTATTGTTACTGAACATTGATACATAGGACTGGAAGTTGGAATTCACGGTGCAGTTGTTAAAGTTAACCGTGATGTCATGGTCTCCTGCACTGTAATCCGTGTAAACATTGATCGCTTTTCCGTTCGCATTGAAGGTGCAGTTATTAAATGTCATGGTCGGGGAACAATACGTCCAGAGTGCATAATTAGAGCTTGGTGCATTGAAGGTCGTATCCTTGAACACTGCACTGGTATAGCCCCAATAGTCTGTCTTGCCGTTGATGACGCAGTTTTCCACCACTGTATTGTCAATACGGATGAAGCCCAGATAATCCACCACGCCAGAGCGAAGCGTCATATTTTTGAAGGTAACTGTTTTGGCACCATCAAAGCTGTAATCGCCGTTATACTCTGTGCCGTACTTGCTCGGGTCCGGCACCTTATCACCGATATTCCAGGCCGTTTTGTCAGGCCCCTGCCCCACAAAGGTCAGGTTTTTTCCCTTGGTCGTATCGTCGCTTTTGATACCGTACAGTGTATAATTGCCCTCGCCAAGCTCGATGGTATCATCGCTCTCTGCCTCTCGCACAGCATCTACCAAAGACGTATATATCTTACCCGTTCTTTTGTTCAATACTTCTCCGGTGCCGGGTGCGTCCTCCGCAAAAGCCAGCATGGGAAGCATCTGAAGCATCATTGCCACTGCCAGCAGGGCCGCCAAAAACCGGTTTTGACTTTTCTGTTTCAACTTTCTTCATTCCTTTCATCACTATTTGCATTTTTGCAACGGATTCCCCGCAAGGAACCCTCCAGATTCCTACCGCACTGTCACCTCCCCTGTAGGTTCCATTTTCCGCATTGCAGGTCTCAGCCAGGTTGCTGAGTGCTTTGTTCTCAAAGGAATTTTTTGTCATTTCATTATACCCCCCCCCCCTAAATTAAAATCAAGTATTTTGAAAACTTTTGTTGATATTCACAAATCAGGTATCCTCTTTCGGTCATTTTCACGAAACTGCCTTTGACAAAGAAAAAAGCGGCCTGCCAGTGACTGACAAGCCGCAAAATATTGTCCTATTCCAAATGAAAAGCTGCTGACTGCATGGGGCCCAGCTTTTTTTGCCGCAAACAGCAGAAGCCCCCCGCCGGTTTTCCCGGCGGGGGGGCTTCTGTTGTGGCAGCTTATGGTAAACGGAGAGTGGATATCAATTGAGAATGGGATTCAGGATCTCGACCAGTGCATGATACTGGGTGGCGTAAGCTTCTGCGCCGTCCTTGGGGCGGCCCGGCTCGGCCATCTCGGACTTCATCTTCTCGACGATCGGGTTATTCTCAAATTGGAGCTTCTGGCTCTTTCCGCCTTTGGCTCCTGGTGCAAAGAAATCAAACATTGCCAGGTGGGGCTCCAGCGTCAGGAAGCCATGGTAGCCCTCCTCGCAGAAAGCACGGCGAAGCAGCTCAGGGATCTTGCCAAGGCCGGTGCCTGCGGGCACATTCAGCAGGTAGCCGGGCAGAGCATCCTTGATGTGGATATAAGCGATCTGGTCATGGAGCAGTTCCCAGCATTCCGCGGTGTCCTGCTCACACTGGACAAAGTTGGCAAAATCAAACGCCGCCTTGAAGTGGGGGCAGGCCAGCCGGTCGAACAGCAATTTGCAGCGGGCACCGGTGTCTCCGTAGATGCCCTTCTCATTTTCATGGAGCAGGACAATGTCATGCTTTTCCGCGATCCGGATAAACTTACGCAGCTTATCCAGCACCACATCGGTATAGCTGTCTGCATCGGCATCCTTGGGGATGAGGAAGCTGAACATCCGGATGAAGGAGCAGTCCAGCAGCTTGGCCGTTTCGCAGAGTGTTTCCAGCTGCTCCAGCTGCTTGGCAAAGCCCTCTTCATCGTCCACCTCCACCTTGCCGATGGCCGTACCCAGGCTGGATACGCCCACGCCTGCGGCCCGCAGCTTTGGCAGAAGAACGGTGCGCACTTCCTCGGGGGTGTAATCGGCAATGCCCTTGTGCTCGGCGCTGCGGATGCAGATATACTTCATCCCCAGATCCGTCACAGTTTTGAGCTGCTGGTCAAAGTCCTGGCTGATCTCATCCGCAAAACCGGAAATTTTTTCGTAAACACTCATAAGACACACCTCATTCAACGATCTTTGTTTTCCGAACTTAACAGCACTGTTTCTGGCTTGTAGTATACCACTCTTCCGGGAGCTGTGTTATAATAAATCGAAGGAAAATATCAAAATTCAAAGAACGTTCATAAATTCAACGCAACCGCCAAACAAGGAGGCACGTTCTTGTGCAATTCAACGAAGAAGAAAAAGTTCTCCAACTTTTTCGGAGAGTGGGCGAGAAAACGCGGAGGGCTATTTGGAAGCCTGTTCAAGCAGCAGGAAGGGCTGACACCCCGCCAGTACCGCCTGCAGCAGCGGCAGCTGGGAAAATAACAGCAGAAGCCCCCCGCCGGGAGAACCGGCGGGGGGCTTCTCTGTATGCGAATGAGGGGTTACTTCTTTGCCAGGTACTTACGGATATCGATGGCCACAGCCACGATGATGACAAGGCCCTGGACGATATAGGTGTAAGAGGAGTTGACGTTCATAAACTGCAGAGCGACCTTCATCAGCTCAAAGACCAGAACGCCGACCAGGATGCCGGGCACGGTGCCGACACCGCCGGTGGTGGAAACGCCGCCGATGGTAGAAGCTGCGATGGCGTCCAGCTCATAGCCCATTGCAGTGTTGACGGATGCGCCGCCGGACTTTGCAGCCAGCAGGCAGCCTGCCAGACCGAACATGCAGGAGGCCAGGATGTAGATGCGGATCTTGGTGGCATAAACGTTGACACCGGCAACCTCAGCAGCAGCTTCGTTGCCGCCGATGGCGTACATGTACTTGCCGTGACGGGTCTTGTTGTACAGGAACCAGAAGCACACAGCCACGACCAGGGCGATCCAGATCAGCACGGGGACCTTCAGGATGGTGTTGGAGGCCAGAGAGGTAAAGTTCTTGTTCAGGGAGCCGATGGGGGTACCGCCGGTGTAGACCAGGCAGATACCGTAGACGACCTGCTGCATACCCAGGGTAGCGATAAAGGGCTGGACCTTCAGGTAAGAAACGACCAGACCGTTGCACAGACCCACGATGGCGCAGATGGCAATGACCAGAATGAACACCACAGGGGTGGGCAGAGTGGGCATGTTGGGGTAGAACTTACCGGCAGCGCCCTCGGTCTGCGCAAAGATGCAGGCCAGGCAGGCAGCAAAACCAGCCAGACGGCCTGCGGACAGGTCGTTGCCGGTGGTGATCAGACAGCCGGAGATGCCCAGCGCGATGATGTAGCGGATGGACACGTTCTTGAACAGGTTGATCAGGTTTGCAGGTGCAAAAAAGTTCGGATGGATGATGCCGACGAACAGAGAGACGAGCAGCATCAGAACGATAATGGCGTTGTTGCCCAGCCATTTCTTTACGGATTTACCCGTTAATTTCTTGGTAGCTTCCACAATAGACAGCCTCCTTGTTTACTGATTGGCCGCTGCCGTTTCGGGCGCGGTCTCAAACTGGGTAGCCAGCTCCATGATGTTCTCCTGGGTCGCGTCCTTGCCGTCGATGAAGCCGGTGACGCGGCCATCGCACATGACCATGACGCGGTTGGACATGCCAATGATCTCGCTCATTTCAGAGGAGATCATAATGATGCTCTTGCCCTGCTTGGCCAGATCGGCAATGATGCAGTAGATCTCGTACTTTGCACCAACGTCGATGCCGCGGGTGGGCTCGTCCAGGATCAGGACATCGGGGTTATTTGCCAGCCAGCGGGCGATCAGCACCTTCTGCTGGTTGCCGCCGGACAGGCTCTTGATCTGGGTCTTGGGGCTGGGCACCTTGATGGCCATCTTTTCCTTATTGGTCGCCACCAGATCCAAAATCTTCTTGTCATCCAGCATGATGGGGCCCTTGCGCAGAGCGTCCAGCGATGCAATGGAGATGTTGTCGGCCACGCTCAGCACACCCATGATGCCGGTTGCGCGGCGGTCCTCGGTCAGCAGAGCCACACTCTTCCGGATGGCATCGCGGGGCTGCTTGATGTGGACCTCTTCGCCCTTGATCCACACCCTGCCGGAGGTGTGTGCACGCAGACCAAAGATGCCTTCCATCAGCTCGGTGCGCTGTGCGCCCACCAGACCAGCCACGCCCAGGATCTCGCCCTTTTTCAGCTCAAAGCTACAATGGCGGAAGGAGCGCGGATGGATGGAGGTGAAATCCTCCACCTTCATCATCACTTCCTCGGAGGGGTGGTTCTCCAGCGGCGGGAACAGATTGGACAGCTCACGGCCGACCATCTTGGCGATGATCTGCTCCTTGGTCATGTTGGCAACGTCCCACTTGCCGATGTAATGGCCGTCACGCATGATGGTCACTTCGTCAGCAATGACCTTGATCTCGTCCATCTTGTGGCTGATGTAAACCAGTGCAACGCCCTGCTCCTTCAGCTCACGCATGATGCGGAACAGCGATTCCACTTCATTGGCGGTCAGGGAGGAGGTGGGCTCATCCAGGATCAGCACCTTGCAGTTTGCGGAAACAGCCTTCGCAATTTCCACCATCTGCATCTGGGCAATGCTCAGGCTGCCCAGCTTTGCGTGGGAATTGATCTGCAGCTTCAGCTTCTTCAGCAGTGCATCGGTATCGGCATACATTTTGCTGTGGTCCACAATGGTGATGGGGCCAATCTTTTTGGTGGGGTAGCGGCCCAGCCAGATATTCTCAGCCACGGTACGGGCCGGGATGGGCTGCAGCTCCTGATGCACCATGGCAATGCCGCGGCCCAGTGCTTCCAACGGGTTCGCAATAACGACCTTTTCTCCCTCGTATTCGATCTCGCCCTCGTCCATCTTGTAAATGCCGAACATGCACTTCATCAGGGTGGACTTACCGGCACCGTTTTCGCCCATCAGGGCCATAACTTTACCGGGGCGGAGCTCCAACTGCGCGTGGTCCAGCGCTTTTACGCCGGGGAAGGTCTTGACCACGCCTTTCATTACCAGACGGTATTCTGACATTCCGCAGAGCCTCCTTATCTTGCAATTTGCAGGCCGCGCGGTGCGTCCTTTCTTTCCAAAAGAAGGCGCGTGCGCCCGAGAGAAATCTCGCACGCACGCGCTTTTAAGCTTTTACCAAGCCATAGGACTCACTGCGTACCTTGCAAACGTGAGTTTTGTGCTACAGGAATTAGAGGTACTGTGCTGCGTTCTCGGTAGTGACCTTGACGTAGTCGACCCAGTAGTACTCCTCAACGTCCTTGCCCTCAACAAACAGCTGAGTAGCCTCGGCAGCCTTGGTAGCCTGGCCCACGTCGTCGTTCAGAACGGTACCGGTCATCTTGCCGTCAACAACATTCTGGACAGCCTCTTTCAGTGCGTCAACACCGACCAGGTAGATGTCCTTGCCAACGGTACGGCCAGCCTGCTCGATGGACTGCAGAGCGCCCAGAGCCATTGCGTCGTTGTTGCAGAACACAACTTCGATCTTCTCGCCGTACTGTGCCAGAGCGTTTGCAACGTCCTGCTGTGCGGTGGTCTGATCCCAGTTGTCCAGGTACTCGTACAGGCACTCCACTTCCTTGCCGGCATCGGTCAGAGCCTTGATGGAGTACTCAGTGCGGTACTGAGCATCGATGTTCTCGGGGTCGCCCTTGCACATGATGTAAGTGATCTTGCCGTCGCCGTTGATATCGCCCTGGGTCTCGGTCTCCAGGATCAGCTCGCCCTGGTAAGTACCGGACTGACGTGCGTCAGCGCCAACGTAGCAGCACTTGCCTGCGTAGGAATCCAGAACAGCCTTTTCGGGCTCACGGTTGATGAAGACGATGGGAGTCTCGGAGGGAGAGATGGTATCAACGATGGTCTGTGCAGAGGTGGTCTGAACAGGGTTGATGATCAGAACGTCAACGCCCTGCTGCAGGAAGGTGTTGATCTGCTCGGTCTGGGTGTTCTGGTCGTTCTTGCCATCAACGATGGTCACGGCGTAGCCCTTATCCTTCAGGTACTCTTCCAGGTCGGTGCGGTACAGGGTCATAAAGTTATCAGCAAACTGATAGATGCAGACACCGACGTTTGCGCTGCCGGTTGCAGCCTCAGAAGAAGCAGCTGCAGAGGAAGCGGCGGTAGAGGAAGCAGCAGTGGAGCTGGAGGAGCCGCCGCAGGCGGTCAGAACGCCGGCAGCACCCACAACAGCAGAAGCCTTCATAAAGTCACGACGGGAAATCATTTTCATAATCTTGTTCTCCTTCATTCGCATATCACAGCATCTCATGGAATATACTTACATGTATGTTCCATGGTTTCTGTTTGTATTATAACCGTCTGGAAAATCATTCGCAATGGGACAAGTTCACAAGATTCCGGTCATTTCTTTGTGCATTCTTCACAGTTGATATTGTTGTGTACAACATTCTTTTTGCTATCAAGTACAAAATCAGTCGAAAATGCAACATACATCCAAATTCCATGCCAAAAATCCATAAATCCTTTCAAAATGGTTACAACATCGTTCTGTTCATGCAACAAATTTCTCTGTACAGAAAATGCCCGCTTTTTCCCGGGAGTTTTGCACAAAACGTACATTTCCGGGAAAAACCGGGCATTTTTTTCATTTTTCACTTTTCTTTGTGTTCGCGGCGGTAGCGGGTGGGGGTGACTCCCAGCGTCTTTTTGAAGATCTTTGTAAAATAATTCACGTCCAGAATGCCCACTTCCTCGGCCACGGCGGCAATGGTGTGGTTGTTCTGCACCAGCAGCTGGGCCGCGCGGTTGACGCGCTGGGTGTTGATATAATCGATCAGAGTGCTGCCGGTCTCCTGTTTGAACAATGCCGACAGGTACGATGGGCTGATGAAGCACATGGCAGCCAGACTTTTCAGCGTCAGCGGCTCGGCCACGTTCAGGTTGACGTAGTTCATCACCTTCTGCACCGCGGGCGAATACTCCTTCAGCGAGTAGCGGCGGACATAGGCACAGTAATCCCGCGTCATCTGCCACATCATCTCGTTGGGCACCTCGTTGGCTTCCTCAATGATGCGGCTGTACTTGCTGGAAATGGCATCAATATAATAGGGATGCACCTTGCTGGGTTCAATGGCCTTGCGCAGCAGGGTGTTCAGCACGATCATCTTGTTCTTCTGCTGGTAGAGCGTCCCCTCGAACCGGCCGCCATAGGTAAAGCGGGAGTGCTGGTGCATGGCCTCGATGGCGGCTTCCTCATCGCCCCGGGCCACCGCGTCCAGAATGCGGTTCTCCGATTCATACCGCTGCTCCAGCATGGTGACCGGGATCTCCTTCTGGAACTCCGGCTCGTGGAAATAGCGGGTATCCGGGTGGAACTGGAAGGGCAGGAATTCCTTCAGCTCCTGCACCGGGACAGTGCAGCCGAACATCGTATCCACCACAACCCGCAAAGCTCCATAGAAATCGCTGGCCTCCAGGATCTTCACGCCGTTGTAGTACTCCTGCACAGCGGCCTCTCCGGCTTCCCCCAGATAGCGCCTGACCCATTTGCGGGCGCTCGGGGTGCGGGGGCCCACCGTCCAGGGTCCAATGAGAAAGACCGTGTTTTTTTCATCGGGGATGCGGAACAGGGCAAAGTGCAGCTCAAAGGTACCCTCCACCAGCAGCAGGGTATTCTCAGGGGTGCTGTCCAGCAGCAGCTGGCCGAACTCCTGCCAGTCGAACTGGGGGTCCAGCGATCGCCGCAGGCCGTAGTCAAACTCTTCCAACCCCTCAAAGGGCGGGGTGACCCGCCGGGTCGGGATATTCTGCACCGCTGCCAGCTTTGTAAGGATCTGCAAAGGATCCACCCGCATCGTACACCGCTCCTTTTTCCTGTTGTTCCGCTCGTGCCATTGTGTCATTCCTGATATATTAGTATACATCAATTTTGAAGCAGAAACAAGCCGCCCACAGGAATTTCCCGTGGGCGGCTTGATCCGTTTCCTTACTTATTATGGCGCTGTGCCAGTGCGGCCACGTTCTCCTCCACCTTCTGTTTGGTCAGGGGGTAGATGAAGAACAGGCTCAGGGCCACGGCCACGAAGCCGATGGCGGGGGCAATACAGGAGATGTTGAAGATGCCCATTGTGACCTCCGGGTCAAAGGCAGTGGCAGCACTGTAACCGATCATGGTCAGCAGGCCGCCGGTCAGGCCGGAAGAGAATGCCTGACCCAGCTTGCGGGCAAAGGAGTAGACCGCATAGATGGTGCCGTCCTCACGGATGCCGTTGCGGACCTCGGAATCATCGATGACATCGGTGATCATTGCCCAGATGATGGTGTTGAAGAAGCCCAGGCAGATGAAGGCGGCGCAGAAGAAGCCGACATAGACCCAGACATTGGCGGGCTTGAGAACAAAGCAGATGACCTCCAGCACCGTGGCCACGATGCAGGATACGGTGGCCAGCTCTTTTTTACCGAACCGGTTGGCCAGCTTGGAGGCAAAGGGTGCGCAGACGAGCAGGATCAGCACGCTGCTCAGCAGAGAAGCGGTAGACTGGGCGGCGGCGCTGCCGTAGAAGTTGGGGAACACATAGCCTGCCATGCCCTGCATGGTCAGCATGGCCAGCAGCAGGAAGAGGGCGGCAGCAATGATGCCCAGCAGGGCACGGTTGGTGAACACGCTCTTGAGCATCTTGCCAATGTCCATCTTGCTGTCGTTGGCGGGCACATCCACACGCTCACGCACCAGGTTGAAGCAGAGCAGGTAGCAGAGGATGGCGCAGACAGAGAAAACGCCTGCAATGATGGTCATGCGGCTGCCGGAGAGGACCGTCTGGCCATTGACGGTGACGTAAGCCACCATGGGGGTGCCAACGCCGATCACAAGGCTGGCCAGGGTGCTGCCGATGGTACGCCAGGTGGACAGCTCTGCGCGGTCCTTGGGGTCAGCAGAGATGGCGGAGGCCATGGAGCCGTAAGGGATGTTGACGGAGGTGTAGAAGATGGAGCCCCACAGGATATAGGTCACAAAGAGCCATGCCACCTTGAAGCCGTAGGACATCCCGGCCAGACCGGACTGGAAGATGAGGAAGGATGCGATGGCCACAGGGCCGCACATCCGCTTGAGCCAGGGGCGGAACTTGCCGTCCTTAGTGGGGTTGGAGCGGTCCACGATCTGGCCCATGGTCACATCGGTGAAAGCATCCACAAAGCGGGCGATCATCATGATCATGCCCACAACACCGGCGCTCACGCCCATCACGTCGGTATAGAACTTCATCAGGAAGCTGGACGACAGGATAAAAGTAAAATCGTTGGCGAAATCGCCGAACATATAGCCGACCTTGTCCCGCATCCCAAACGGGGTGGTCTTTTGCATTTCATTTGCCATTGTATTCTCCTTCGGTGGTCAATTCAAAACGGTACAGCGTCCCTTCTGCTGTATCCAAGTTTGTACTCCAATATTATGACAAACTTTTATCAAAAAATGTTAGAATATTTTTTAGGTGAATTCGTACAATTTTAAGGTATTGTTTTTGTGTATTTTCACAGTTCGTTCACATTTTGTTTTTTCCTCTTTTTCCCAGCATTCACTTTTTGTGGCACTCTTTACGGAAGTTTTCAAACCCGGACGGAGATAATAGGTATTCTGCCCAGAGCAGCGCCTGTTTTCCTGAAAAAAGTCTGGATTTATTCAAAAATCTTTCTATCCCTTTTATAAAATTTCTGTCATACTTGGTACAAAGACAATAAACGCCCCTGTGGCACGCAAAATGCCGCCGGGCTGATGAATGTGAGGTCATCCTGATGAACCGCTCCCTGCTGTATCCCCGCGCTACCACCACCCGCCGTCTCATCGGCCTGGACGGGATGTGGCGTTTCAGCTTCGACCCCGAGAGCAAGGGTGTGGAGGCCGGATGGGCGCTGGACCTGCCCTCCTCTCTTTCCATGCCGGTGCCTGCCTCCTTCTGCGACCTGTTCACCGACAAGGCCTCCCGCGAATACTGCGGTGATTTCTGGTACGAGACCAGCTTTTTTGTCCCTGCGGAATGGAGCGGCTGGGACATCGTTCTCCGGTTTGGCTCGGTCACCCACCGGGCCCGGGTCTTCGTCAATGGCGTGGAGGTGGCCCAGCACGAGGGCGGCTTCCTGCCCTTTGATGCCACCGTGACCAACATCGTGCGCTACAACCAGTTCAACAAGCTCAGTGTTCTGGCGAACAACGAGCTCAGCGAGACGATGCTGCCCGCAGGCACCACCCGCACCCTTGCGGATGGCAGAAAGATCGCCGCCCCCTACTTTGATTTTTACAACTATGCCGGCATCCACCGGCCCGTCTGGCTGATGGCCCTGCCCAAGGAGCGGGTGCTGGACTATTCCACCCGATACCGCCTGACCGAGACCGGGGCCGAGATCGACTATACCGTGACCACCAACGGCCCCCACCCCGTGACTGTGGAACTTTACGACGGCACCACCCGGGTGGCCGAAAGCTCCGGCACCACTGGTACGCTGGTGGTCAAAAACGCCAAGCTGTGGAATGTCCACGCCGCCTATCTCTACGATCTGGTCATCCGCATCCACGAGGGCAGTGCGGTGGTGGACGAGTATCTGGACCGGATCGGCATCCGCACCTTTGAGATCCGGCACGGGCGTTTCCTGCTCAACGGCAGCCCGGTCTATCTGCGGGGCTTCGGCCGGCACGAGGATGCCGACATCCGGGGCCGTGGGCTCGACCTGCCCACCGTCAAGCGGGATTTTGAGCTGATGAAGTGGATCGGCGCAAACTGCTTCCGCACCAGCCACTACCCCTACGCCGAGGAGATCTACCAGATGGCCGATGAGGAGGGCTTCCTCATCATTGACGAAGTCCCCGCCGTGGGCTTTATGCAGAGCACGGCCAACTTCCTGGCCGCCAATCAGGGCAACGGCAGGCAGCAGGGCTTTTTTGAGAAGGAGACCACGCCTGCGCTGCTCAAGAACCACAAGGCAGCCCTGACCGATATGATCGACCGGGACAAAAACCACCCCTCGGTCATCGGATGGAGCCTGCTCAACGAGCCTCAGTGCACCAGCGCGGGCACCGAGGAATATTTCAAGCCCCTGTTTGAGCTGGCCCGCCGCCTCGACCCCCAAAAGCGCCCCCGTACTTATACGGTCCTGATGACCAGCCTGCCCGACACCAGCAAGGGCCAGCGCTTTGCCGATTTCGTCAGCCTGAACCGCTACTACGGCTGGTATGTACTGGGCGGGGCCGGGCTGGCAGATGCCGAAGCCGCCTTCCACCATGAGATGGACGGCTGGGCAAAAGTCCTGCATGGCCGCCCGCTCATCTTCACTGAGTACGGCACCGACAACCTGAGCGGTGCGCACAAGCTCCCCAGTGTGATGTGGAGTGCCGAGTACCAGAATGAATATCTGGAGATGACCCACGCCGTGTTCGACCACTACGATTTCGTGCAGGGTGAGCTGGTGTGGAATTTTGCCGATTTCCAGACCACCGAGGGCATCCTGCGGGTGGACGGCAACAAAAAAGGCATCTTCACCCGCCAGCGTCAGCCCAAGGATGCGGCGTACCTCTTCCGGGAGCGGTGGACAACTCTGCCGGTCGATTTCAAGAAGCGAAAAAAATGATCCCAGAAAACAGCAGCGCCCTGCCGGTTTCCCCCGGCAGGGCGCTGCTTGTTTGATATGCTTTTACTTGATGCAGCTCGAGCACGGGCTGTACCCTGCCGCAATGGCCTCCTCGTAGCTGGAGAAGAGGATCTGGTTCTTCTCCGCAGGGAGGTTGGCACAGCTGGGCAGGTGGAACTTTTTGCTGTTCACGTTGCCGATATACCCCTGCTGCGCGGTGGACGCTGCCGCCGGGTCGGTGGGGTTAAGCTCGGCATCGGTGGCCGTTTTCTCGGTGCGGATGGTATAGTTCTGTCCATCGGAACCGATCACGATGGCCCCCAGCAGGTCGGTGCGGTAAACATCCACGCCCGCATCCCGCAGGATGCTCAGGGTCTCCTCGTGGGGGTGGCCGTACTTGTTGTTCACACCACAGGAGATGATGCCCATCTCGGGCAGGACGGCGTTCAGGAAGATGTAGCTCGTACTGGTGCTGGAACCGTGGTGGCCCACCTGCAGAACATCTGCCTTCAGGTTGGCACCGCTGTTCACAAGGTCGCGCTCCGCATCCGATTCCATATCGCCGGTGAGCAGAAAGCTGGTGGAGCCGTAATCCACCCGCAGAACGATGGAGGTATCGTTGGTATTATCATACTGCGCCACAGGGCCCAGCATGGTCACAGTGGCACTGCCCAGCGGCCAGACTGTGCCCGCAGCGGGCACTTCCACCTGCAGGCCCTGCTGCTGGGTGTACTTGACGAAGTCCTGAAAGCACTTGGTGGAGGCTTCCGTCACGGGGCTGTACACATGGTCTGCCGGGAAATAGGCCAGCGCAGCGGACAGGCCGCCCACATGATCCTCGTGGGCGTGGGAGCAGAACACATACTGCAGCTCCTCCACACCGAGATTCTGCAGGTAGGAGACGACATAGCTGCCATCGTCCACGTTGCCGCCGTCGTAGAGCATATACTGGCCGTCACATTCCACCAGCACGCTCAGGGCCTGCCCCACATCCAGGAAGTGCATCTCAAAATTGGCGGTCTGGCCGTCTCCGGCAGGCTGGGCAGTGCTGACCGCAGGGGTGCTGCTGCCCGGCACCACCGCCGAGGCATCACAGGCGGCAAGGCCAAGGGCCAGCGCCGCCGCAAGAGCCAGAGCGGCAATGCGCCGCCAGAGGCTTACTTTTTCTTTTTTGAAGTTTTCCACACTGTATTCTCTTTCTGTTGATCGTTCTTCGGCTTACGGGGTGCCGTACCGTTGGGCGCAAAGCGTGCGCCGGGGCTGGGCTGGCGGCCGCCTGCGGTGCGGGCCGGGGCGGTTCCGCGGCTCTGATTCCTGCCTCCCCTGCCCTTGTTGGGGCGGACAGTATAGGTGCCGTCGTTGTGGATGGTCACCTCGGCAGGCTCGGCCCGGCGGGCAGAGCGCTGGACCGCGCGGCGGCCCTCGGCGGGCACCAGCAGCGGGATCAGGTCCTCCCGGTGGGTCATTTTCAGCGCCTTGATGACCTTTTCGGCATTGCGGGGCTCGTAATACTGGAGCAGGGCGCGCTGGAGCGCTTTTCCCTCCGCAGTTTTTTCCACGAACACGGGCTTGAGGGTGTAGGGGTCAAGGCCGGTGTAGAACATACAGGTGCTCACCGTGCCGGGGGTGGGATAGAAATCCTGTACCTGCTCGGGGCGCATGTGGTTTTTGTAGAGATACTCGGCCAGATAGACGGCATCGCTCAGGGTGCTGCCCGGATGGCTGGACATCAGGTAGGGCACGAGGTACTGCTTTTTGCCCGCCTTCTTGCTCAGTTCGTAAAACTTATCCTTGAACTTGTTGAAGGTCTGGATGGGCGGCTTGCCCATGTAGGCCAGTGTATTGGGGGCGCAGTGCTCCGGGGCCACCTTCAGCTGGCCGGAGACGTGATACTCCACCAGCTCCTTGAAGAAGGTGTCGTCCGGGTCAGCCATCAGGTAATCGAACCGGATGCCGCTGCGGATGAACACCTTTTTCACGCCGGGCAGTTCCCGGACACGACGCAGGATCTTGAGGTAATCGCTGTGATCCACGATCATGTGGGAGCAGGTGGTGGGGGCCAGGCAGTGCTTGCCGCCATTGCACATGCCCCGCAGCATCTGCTC
>SKEF01001916.1_pt1 | contig 17018 bp, 9 predicted proteins | sample 4826691 | NCBI WGS metagenome assembly SKEF01 (sample SAMN11008816, study PRJNA524170) | human gut metagenome | biome: Human fecal sample; material: Feces; isolation source: fecal sample from pouch patient p23, p27 | host: Homo sapiens | place: Israel: Tel-Aviv | collected 2016-08-24
CTTACATTCTTCACGGTCTGCTAATACAATCTCGATATCCTCTGATTCTTCCTCGTGCTCGTTTGTTGGCGTTCCACTACAGTAGCCATAGATTGTTCCGCAGCTTTCGTCTGTCATACCGACTGTCGTAAAAAATGGTCTTGTGTATGCACCTTCTGTAACCTTTGGCTCGAAAACAAGCCCTGTCTCCTCGTAAATTTCACGTATACCTGCCTGTGCCATCTCCTCACCTGGCTCTACAAGTCCTGCCGGAAACTCATACACATACGCATTGATTGGATAACGAAACTGCTTTATAAGCACTATTTTATCCTTTTTTTCTCCATATACACTATAAATAATTACACCATCAGATGTATTTTTATGAGTTGCTGCTTTAAGCTGCGTTGGATCCTTCTTTCTGGATGCCACATAATATTTGCCTGTTTTTCCATTTCTTTTTTCAACATCAAAATTATAGAGATTTAAAAATGGATTATCAGTTACCTTCTCTACTCCTTTTACGCGATCTACCATAGTCCACTCCTTACTGACATTTTATGTGTTATGCACCATGTCATAATTTTTACTGAAACCAGCTTTTATTATTATAGCGTACCATCTGCAAAAAGAAAAGCCCACAAAGCAAAGTTTGCCTTGTGGGGTTATTCTGTTAATGTACAGCCTCCCTGACTTCCTGCGTGATAGTCTCGCCTCCATTTTCATACCATTTTGTGACAAATTCATCAAATGCATCAATGTCACGCTCTCCTGTGACGATCTGAAGGTAATATTCTTTTTCCATTTGGCGAAGCTTCCACCACTGCGTGCCCATAGTTTCTGTCTCATCAAAATAAAGTGATTCAACCTTATTTGTTTTTGCATCCGCCAGCAAAGAGCAGGCTGTGATTCGGGAGGTGTATGCCGCCCACTCCTCTGGCGTAGCACTATCTGTGTTATCCAGATAGGCCTTACAGGATCTATAATATGAATACTCCAATAAATCAAGATCTTCTGGCTCTTTTTTTCCTGAAAGCACATCTGTTAATTCGTGATAACATTTTGTCAGCGCATAGCTGTAATCAACATTGATTGCAAGTGGTCTGGCTGTTGGATCTACATTGTTCTGATAATATTCTTCAAACTCACTGTTATATGTTCCATCATAGCGCACATAATCAAACAATCCATTTATAATTTTGCAGGCGATCTCAGGATGTTCATAACCCTTTCTCACAACAACATACTTGTAAGTTGGATTTTGTGAATAATAGCTTGTGCTTCCATCGTCATCTGTCTGAATAAGAAATGGCTCCCAAACAGCATCGGGATTAGCTGCAATAGCTTCCATAAGTGGATTATTCGCTGCCCACCAAGGTCCAAAAAATGATCCGCAAAGTCCCTTCGTTATGAGTTCAATATTGTTTACAGAGGTACGAAGCAAAAAATTCTGATCTAATATATTGCGCTCATACATGCTTTTAAGCTTAGCCAATGCATCTTTTGCCTGCGGCAAAACTGATCCGTAAGAGACCTCTCCATTTTCATCTTCAATCCATTGTTTCGGATAGGCACCATTTGCTGCAAACACAATATCCATCAAATATTCGCTGCTGTAGCCGCACTCACCCGATAACTCCGGATCACATACAAAACCAACTGTCTTGCCTTCTCCATTTTCACCAGGATCCTTCTCTATAAATGCCTGAACAATTGCCTCTGCATCCTCTATTGTTTTAGGACTTTCAAGACCTAGCTTATCCATCCAGTCGCGCCTTAGCCATAAAAGGTTTGGACCATCATCAATATTTGTCTCTGGAATTGCCATTATTTTTCCATCAAAGGTAACACCATCTATTATGCCCTCTCCATAGCTTGCATAAATATCTTTGATTCGGTCTGTCAAACAATTTTCATAACTTTTTGTCAAATCCTCAATCAAATCAAGCGCTACGAGCTGGCGCAAATCCTCAATACTCCCTACAAGCATTAAATCTGGAAGATTATCAGAAGACATAGCCACTGACACACTGACATTATACTGATCATTCTTTTCCTCAAATACATCCTTATTTTGAATGTTAAAGTACTCACGCAGATAACGTGTATAAGCATTGTTCTCGTAAGTCTCACCTTTAGGAAGATTGGAGTTATTTGCTCCAGTCATTTTTCCAAGCGTGTATGTTACAAGCTCTGGATATTTGCCATCAGGTGTTGTACTGGCATACTCCCACTGCTCTTTTTTTGCTAATTCGTTTGCCGGCACTGTCTGACAAACAGACAGCACCGATACAAACATCACTGCCAACACACTTTTTGGAATTTTCTTTTCCATAGACATTCTCCGTTTTTATCCCTTAACAGCTCCTGATACACCTTCCTGGTAGCATTTTTGCATTGACATAAATAAAATGACAATCGGAATGGAAATCAGCACGGCACCTGCTGCGAAGCAGTTAAACCAACTGTTTACATATTCCTTTTCAAGCATGTTCCAAAGACCAATTGATACCGTATAGTACTTTGCATTCGCACGGCAAATTACTTTCGCAAAGATAAAATCAAGCCATGGTGCCATAAATGCCTGCAGGATCGTGTAGACAATAATAGGCTTACTAAGCGGAATAGTTATCTTTGTAAACACCTGAAATCTTGTCGCACCATCCAGATAAGCAGCCTCATCAATAGACTTTGGAATAGTGTCAAAAAAGCCTTTTGCAATATAAAAGCCTAAGCCCGCACCGCCAGAATATACAAGCACTAATGCTACACGAATCATCGCACCCTCTGACAGACCAACTGACTTTAAAATATAGTAAACAGCGATCATTGACATAAAGCCCGGAAACATACCAAGAACAAGTGCAATGTTCATCATCGGTTTTCTCATCTTAAAACGCATACGTGACATACAATATGATACAGACAAAACAAAGAAGGTAGAGATTACGCAAGAGAAAATTGAGATGATAAGTGTATTAATAAACATCTGCGGAAAATTTAAAATCTGCGTATCTGTAAACAGCTTCTTATAGTTGTTCAGTGTAAATGTCTTCGGAATAAGTGTGGAAATATATTGTCCACTCTCTCCTCTAAAGCTGATCATAATAATCCACGCAATCGGAATGACCCAAATAACTGCCAAAACAGCAAGAATCACATGAACTATTGTGTTTGTAATAAATCTTTTTCTTTTTGCCGAAGCAGTATTTTGCTTTTTCATCATTGGAAGCCCTCCTCATTCTTATAGGAACCTGTATTCCGATACGTGATCAGTGATACAACGGCCAGAACCAAGAAGGTCAAAATACCAATGACTGCACCAAGATTATAATACTGGTTATCAACTGTCAGCTTATACAGCCAGGTAACGAGAAGATCCGTCCTTCCTGCTGTTGATCCTACAGGTGTAGGATTTCCGCTTGTCAGCAGATAAATTACATTAAAGTTATTTACATTTCCAGTAAAGGTTGTAATAAGATATGGACCTGTTACAAACAGCATATACGGCAGTGTAATTGAGAAAAATGTTCTCACCGGACCTGCACCATCCACTGTTGCCGCCTCATACAAATCTGCCGGAATATTCTGAAGAACACCAGTTACCTGAAGCATGGTAAATGGAATACCAACCCAGATATTGATTACAACTACCATCACTCGTGCCAGCGTTGTATTTGACCAGAACGGAATAGCCTTTTCAATGATGCCTGCATTTAATAATAGCGTATTTACAATACCATTCTGACTAAAGATCGTTCTCATTAACAGCAGTGAAACAAACTGCGGAACTGCTGCTGAAAGGACAAAGCAAAAACGCCAGAATGCCTTACATCTTGTACCCTTACGGTTGATGACAATTGCAAGAATCATACCTAAGATATAGTTACTAAAAGTCGCTGCTACAGCCCAGATAAGAGTCCAACCAAGTACTGACCAGAATGTACTTCCAATGGAATCACCAATATTTAATACCTTCGCAAAATTTGCCAATCCTACCCAATTAAAGATTGTTGTATGAGCATCTACTTTACTATAATTTGTAAATGCCATACAGATCATAAATACAAGCGGAAGAACTGTAAAAATTAGTATGCCAAGAATTGGCAACGTAAGAAGTGTACGATGCAGATCTTTATCAAAAAGACTCTTGATATCTTCCTTAAAAGTAGGAATCTTTTTGCCAGCCTCTGCCAGACACTGCATTTTATATGCACTCTTTACGCTTCCACGCCAGAAAATAATAAATGCAGCAACTAAAAAGCATGTAGCCACACCAAACAAAAGCATAAGAAGTGAATTATCACCCTTTGTATACTCATAAATCTGCTTTGCCTCACTCCATACCTTCTGCTGCTCCTGTCCTCCAAGGTGAACAAGATCTACAATATAGCCTGCACCTTTCATCACCATAAATGCAATAAAAGCAATTTCAATGGCAAGCATGCCAAGACCCTTTATTATCTGATGATGTGCAATGTTTCCGAGTCCGAGTACAACCATGGAAAGCTTTGTCAATGCATTTCCCTTTGTAACTGCTTTCGCAACAGAGTACGGATTATCAAATTCTTTGCCCCCTTTTTTCTTTTCGGACATAAAAAACCTCCCGTTCAATCTTAATAGTTACATGAATTTGAAAATAAATGCCCCAGGCCCGCAAGGCGGAACCCGGAGCTCTTTATTTTATTTCACTTTTTATTTAGTCAACGATGCTCTGATTCATTGAATCACTTAACTTATCAGTCATCTCTTCTGCATTGTCTAATGTAACCTCACCGTTTACGATAGACTTACCGAAGTTCTCTGCCGGTGTCCAGTAGTTATTCATAGCGCTTACGAACGGCTGCAGGATAGAAGTCTCATCAAATGTCTCATTCTGAGCGATTACAAGCTCATCCTTCTGAATTTCTTCTTCCGCTAACAGATCAGTATTGCAAGGAACGATGCTTCTTGCATCATAGTGCATCTGCTGTGACTCCTCATTTCCAAGGAACAGTGCAAGTGCTACTGCTACCTGCGGATACTCACAGTTAGGATTTACACCGATTGCCTTAGAACCTGCGAATGATTTCATCTGGAGTTCTTCACCGTCTAAGTTGTAGGTTGGAAGCTTTGCTATTCCAAGATTGTCACCCATTGCTTCTGACAGCTTGGTGTAATCCCAAGAACCACTAAACATTGCATTGATGCTTCCATCACACATACCAGAAACGCCAACACCTGACTCATCATTTACAAAGTTCTTATTTCCTACAAGATTTACAAGATACTTGGTAACTGCTGCACCCTTCTCACCAGCAAAATCAATGCCAGCTTCCTCATCTTTGCCATCCTCACCAAACAATGTGCAGCCGTTTCCTACATAGAAAGCGCCAATGTACCAGGAGTTTGTTAATGGGAAGGAAACCTTACCCTTTTCCAACATGGTATCAAGACTCTTAATATCGTCCTCACCATATACGCTCTTATCGTAGAACATATACCAGGTATTAGTAGTGAACGGAACACCATATACACAATCATTTACTGTTACAGAATCTATGATTGCCTCGGAGTTTGTATTCTTAATATAATCAACAGTTTTGCCGCCAAGCTCTGCGATTGCACCTGCATCAATCAGTGTCTGTAGCTGGTCATTTGCAAACATGTAAACGTCTGCAGAACCAGATGGATCCTGAGAAATTGTCTTTCCTGCATCTCCCTCTGAGCAGGTACCATACTCAAATGTAAGATCCCAATTTACATGAAGCTCATTGAATGCTTCGCAGCGCTTCTGCAGCCACTCGCCGTACTCTTCTGCCTGATCCTCTGCTGGTCCCCATACAGTGATAGTTGCTGTAATCGGATCCTCTGCTGAATAATCTACTGTTTCTTCCTCTGCTGCCTCTGAACTTGTCTCTTCATCAGCGAATGCACTCATTGCACCGCCAAAAGTTGATAAACACATAGCGCCTGCTAAAAATAAACTGGATGCTTTTCTAAATTTCATAATACAAAATCCTCCCTGTTTTCTGTTTCCATTCGGAAATCCTTATGTCATTATTATAAGAAATTTTGGTGATTCCGTATATATCAAAAATATTAGATTCATGTTGTTTTTTTCTGAAATTACGATATCCTCTTTGGAATCCTGATACTCGCCTTAGTTCCCTGCCCTATTTTGCTTTCAATCTGCAGACTATACTGTTCTCCATAGTAAAGCTTTATGCGCTCATTGACATTTCTAACGCCATATCCCTTTGACTCTTCTGTTAAAATACGAGCCGCCTGCTCATCACTCATGCCTACACCATTATCTGCTACAGTCAAAACTATCAGATCACCATCTTCCTTTCCAGTAATCGTCAGCTTTCCTCTGCCATCTGTCTTCACATCGATTCCATGAGCAATAGCATTTTCAATAAGAGGCTGAAGCATAAGATTTAATGACTGATACTGACCAATTGATTCATCTACATCAAACTCCACATCAAATTCGTAGTCATGCATCATCAGCTGAATATCAAGATAAGAACGCATGTTGCGAAGTTCATCTGAGAGTGACATGACATTCTTTCCTTTGTTTAACGAGGTTCGGTAAAAAGTAGAAAGTGCCAGCGTAATTTTACTTATATCTTCCGCATCTGCCTCAATTGCCTTCCAATTAATTAACGACAGCGTATTGTATAAGAAGTGGGGGTTGATCTGCGCCTGAAGCGCCTTCATTTCATATTCCTTTTCTTTAATGCGTCCTTCATAAACTTCCTTGATTAAGGTATTTAATTGAAGAAGCATTGAATCAAAACCATTGACAAGATCACCTATCTCATCACGGCTGTCACTAGTAATATTAACCTCAAAATTTCCCTGCTCTACCTCTTTCATTCCAGATCTAAGTCTTCTAATCCTCTTTGTAACAAAGCTCGTCAAAATCATCATGGCTATCACTGACATCAGTGTCATAATAAACACCGCAATAAGCGCAATTCGTGTAATTGGCGTTACTGACCATACTATTAAGCTATTTGGCTTATACAAACATGCTGTCCATCCAGTCGCAGATGATGTTTCTGAAAGAATCGTATACTCATTTTCCTGATTTTTCTTCTGATCAAGAAGCTGCGCGGCGTTTAACTCATATTCCCGATATTTTTTATCAAAAAATGCTTTTTCATACACTGCATTGCCCTTCTCATCGAAAATAACAATGCCATAATTATTCTGAAGTGTCTGCTTAAATGTCTCAAACATGCTGTCATACTCAACGCTAATGTACAAAATACCATCTAATCCATAGCGCTTTAGCATACTCATTGGGCTTACCCCAAACACAATTTCTTCATTTTTATCAACAAACCACTGCATTTCTCCAGAATCTGCCACACTCCTATACCAATTAGTATCTATAATCTCTGAAATTGGTGCCAGCGTGTCACCATGCTTGATCATATCCTTATCTACATAAATCGTAACTTTGCCAACATCGTTGTGAAAATATTTCAGTGAAGCAAGCATTGGGTCAAGTATCGTAACAAGCTGATTGTACATCTCATACACTGAATCATACTGGTATCCAATCACCTGTGAAATTGTCTGGTTATAACAAATATAGTTATTTAAATTTGTGTAGATTGCAAGCTTATTTTCCATTGAGGCAAGTGCCTGATACAGATACGATTCCATACTGTCTCTCTCATTTTGCAATAAAATCTGCTTCATCTGAACATAAGTAACTGACAGCACCGCCACAACAGGAAGAAAACCTGACAGCGCATATACAATGGCCAGCTTATAACCAAGCCTTACATTTCTAAACCAACTGACAATTCGGCTGCCAAGCTTACTTTTCTTCAATCATTTCATCCCCGCTTTCTCTAAATTTTTGTGGACTAATTCCATAATACTCACGAAAGCTAGAACAAAAATATGAAACATTTGGATAACCGCATGCAGTGCTTATATCTACAATTTTCATCATCGTCTGCTCCAAAAGATCCTTTGCCTTTTCCATACGAACGCTCTTGATAAAACGATTCAAATTCTGACCCGTTTCTTTTTTAAATACACTGCTTAAGTAGCTTGGAGCCATATAGACAAGCTCACTTAGTCGCTCCACACTCATTTCATCTCCATAATGAGCAGCAATGTAGCGCTTGACAGCCTCCACCTCACGATGGCCTGTCTGTACTCTTCCTGAAAATGTCTTTTCCAATAGATTTATGGAATCGCTTACAATATCTGTAACCTGAACAAAGTCAAATGAACGATAAAGCTGATCAATCTTCGTATTTAACTGCTTCTCTCCCTCTCCTGGTACTGCATCATAAATATCCTTTAGTAAGTTGGCAAATAAAAATTTGATATACATCTGGGAAAATGCAGTCTGGCTTCTGTATCTCTGGCTGAAACGCTCAAAATGATCACGCAGGCTCTGAACATCCTTCATTCGAATATCCTGCTTCATCTGCTTAATTAATGTATCATCATCTATTTTAATGATCTCACAATCACTGCTCTTCATTCCACTGTAAAACAGTCTGACATTCGGATGATAAAATTTATTTTCCATAAGCTCCTCAAGCTCATCCATTGCGCAAATAATCTGCTCTGCACATGAAATTTCTGAAGAAATGGATGCTGTACAACTATTTTCATATTCCTCTTTAATCAGATCTAGCAGCTTATTTGCAAACTCAATAGGAGCAATAGATCTATCTTTTAATAAGATGATAGACTGCTGCGGAGTCAGATTTAAATAAAGAACGGCTTCGCTAGCGCAAACTTCTTTTATTTTTTTTGCCAGAATGCGCTCCTGCAAATCAACACCATTTTTTCCGAAAAAATCATCATCTGTCTCAAGCATTAGAATACGGCAAAAACAATCAACGTCTGATTTTGTCAAAACACCGCCGCTTTTCTCAAGCACTTCTGCTACATTTACTCCATTTACAATCTGATATAGTGCATGCTCACGCATTTGCTGCATACTCTTTTTTTTCATATTTTTCTCGGCACGTTCTGCTTCAAGCTCCTGAATGACCCGTGTAATAGTCTCTTTAAACTCACTCGGATCAACTGGCTTTAAAATGTAATCAGAAACACCTAGACGCACTGCTTTTCTGGCATAGTCAAACTCACTGCAGCCCGAAAAGATTACGCATTTCATATCCTCGCTTCTGTCGTCTTTTTTACATTCCTCTATTAGCTGAATGCCGTCCATAAATGGCATCTTTACATCTGTAAGCAAAATATCTGCCGTATGCTCCTTTAAATACTCAAGCGCATCTCTTCCATTTGCAGCCTCAGCAATCTCACATGGCAGCTGCATATGGCGCAGCAGCATTTTAATGCCATTTCGTTCAATTCGCTCATCATCTACCACCAATATCTGATACATATCCCCGATCCTTTCTGTATGCAACTTATCTGTCTTCCATTTTACCCTAACAGACGATGAAAATCAACGAAAAAAAGTGGCAGCTTGTTTATGCTGCCACCTTTTTAATAGTTATTATAATTTCCAGATTTCTTCGTTATATTGTGCTATAGTGCGGTCTGATGAGAAAAATCCTGCCTTTGCGATGTTGATGAGCATCTTCTTTGCCCATTTCTTTCTATCTGCGTAGTCATTAAGAACCTGCTCTTTGCGTTCGATATACTCTTTTAAGTCAAGGAGGGTCATAAACCAGTCTTTATTTATCAGCTCTTTATGAAGCTGTGTTAAGGTTTCTTCGTCTCCTGCTGCAAGCATTTGCTCACTTACAAGGAAATCGACTGCTGTGTGGATATCTTCGTCTTTTGTGTAGTAATCTTTTGCACAGTAATCTGCCTTTTTATAATGCTCGATTACCTGCTCGCTGCTCTCACCGAAGAAGTAAATATTATCTTCTCCGACAAGCTCTCCGATCTCTACGTTTGCGCCATCTCTTGTTCCTAATGTTACTGCACCATTTAACATAAACTTCATGTTTCCTGTTCCTGATGCCTCCTTTGATGCTAATGAGATCTGCTCTGAGATATCACATGCCGGTATAATTTTTGATGCCTTTGTTACGTTGTAGTTTTCTACCATCACTACGCGCAGATATGGGCTGACTTCTGGATCCTGCTCTGTGATCTGCTGTAAGCAAAGAATTGCATGAATGATATCCTTTGCGATTGTATAGGCTGGTGCTGCTTTTGCACCAAAGATCAGCGTTACTGGTGTCTTAGGAAGCTTTCCACTCTTGATTTCAAGATATTTATGAATTGCCCAGAGTAAATTCATCTGCTGGCGCTTATACTCATGCAAACGCTTTACCTGAATGTCAAAAATAGAATTTTCATCAATGACAACACCCTGTGTATGCTTTAAATAGTCAGCAAGCTGGCGCTTTTTCTCCTTCTTGATCGCAAGAATGCTGTCTAATACACTGTCATCATTTTCGAATGAAAGCAGCTTCTCAAGCTCGCAGGCATCCTTCTTAAAACCACTTCCAATCTTATTTTCAATTTCCTCTGAAAGCTCCTCGTTGCATGAAAGCAGCCAGCGGCGGAAGGTGATTCCATTTGTCTTGTTGTTGAATTTCTCCGGATAAATTTTGTAAAAAGCATTAAGCTCGGAATTTTTCAAAATTTCAGTATGCAGGTAAGCAACACCGTTTACACTGTGACCATAGTGGATGTCCATATGTGCCATGTGAACTCGGTCATTCTCATCAATAATCGCTACCTTCGGATCTGAATATTTTGCCTTTGCACGCTTATCAAGCTCCTTGATGATCAAAACTAACTGTGGAACAACCTTCTCTAAATATGCAAGCGGCCACTTCTCAAGTGCCTCTGACAGAATTGTGTGGTTTGTGTATGCGCATACCTTTGTGACAAGTTCAACTGCCTCATCCATGGTGATGCCGCGCTCAAGAAGCAGACGGATCAGCTCAGGAATAACCATTGACGGATGAGTATCATTGATCTGAATAGCAGCATACTCATCTAAATCGGTCAGCTTACAGCCGCGTGCCGTACACTCATCTAAAATCAAGTGTGCTGCATTGCTTACCATAAAATACTGCTGGTAGATACGAAGTAAGTTTCCTGCCTCATCACTGTCATCTGGATATAAGAACAGTGTCAGATTCTTTGCGATATCTGTCTTGTCAAAGCTTATGGTACCGTCCTTAATAAGACTCTCATCTAAAGTATCAACATCAAACAGATGAAGCTTATTCGTGCGTCCCTCATAGCCTGTCACCTCAATGTCATACATGCGTGAGGTCATTGTCAGATCACCAAATGAAACTGGATAGCTTACATTAGTTTTGATCAGCCAGCTGTCTTTTTCAATCCATGGATTTGGTGTTTCCTTCTGGAAATTGTGATCAAACACCTGCTTAAACAGACCCATATGGTAATTCAAGCCTACACCATCACCGTGCAGATTTAGTGTTGCCATGGAATCCAAAAAGCATGCTGCCAGACGGCCAAGTCCACCGTTTCCAAGAGATGGTTCTGGCTCGATCTCTTCGATCTCACCAATATCCTTTCCTGCTGCTTCAAGTTCTTCCTTTACAGTCTTGTAAAGACCAAGATTGATAAGGTTGTTTGATAACAGCTTTCCAATCAAAAACTCTGCGGAAATGTAATATACCTTCTTCTTTCCAACTTCGCTTTCCTTCTTTGCTGCCAGATCCTTTGTCATATCAAGCAGTGCGTAATAAATCTCTTTATTGGTGCAGCCAGATAACGGCTTATTATATTTTTTTTCACAAATTTCGTTTACCATCATTATTATTAAAACTCCTTTCATGAGTTGATGTATGCAGTTTACTGCTTTTTTTATCATTTTTCTTGCATTATGCCGCCTTTTTATGGTACTATCCTATCATGATGATACTAGGGTCCCAAGCTCCAACCACCGATCGTACTTGCACGATGAGGGGGTTGAGCTTGGGACCCGCAAAAACATAAGGAGAGAGCCACGATGCAGATACCTGAATACGAAAATTATCATGAGACAAAATCACACAGCACACCTGATTTTCCTTACAATGCGTATATTTGTTCTATTCCACTTGATTTTGAGAAGGTGCCGCTTCACTGGCACGATGAGGTGGAAATCATCTATATTAAAAAGGGGCATGGGCGCGTCACATTAGATTTTACCTCTCTTTATGTAGAGGCAGGTGATATTATTATTGTCAGTCCCGGTCAGCTTCATGCAATCGGCCCAGCTGAATATTCTATGGAATATGAAAATATTATTTTTTCACTTGATCTTCTTTGTACTGGAAGCATGGATGCTCTAAGCAGTGAATTTTTTGAGCCTTTTTTGGCTGGTACCATTGGCTTTGAGCATCTTGTCTGCTGTGATGATGAACATTACCCTGCTCTCTCTTCATGCCTAAATCGAATTGACAGTATCAGCAGCAGTTTTCCAAAAGGCTACCGCCTTGCAATTAAGGGGGCTCTTTTTACCTTCTTCTACACCATATTCACAAATTCCACCGATATTCCTGCTCCCAAAAACGACCCTCACATTGAACGACTAAAAAGTGTCCTAAAATATATTGAAACACACTACATGAGTACAATCTCCATTGATGAGATTTCCGCTGTTTCTGGTTTTTCTGCTTCTCATTTTATGCGTTTTTTTAAATCTGCAATGGGTACCTCTTTTACTTCATATCTTTCCTCATATCGTCTTTCAATGGCAGCGCGTCTTCTCTTGCTGACAAATGACTCTATTTTAGATATTGCCCTCTCCTGCGGCTATGAGAATCTTTCTTATTTTAACCGTTCATTTAAAAAACGATACAAAAAGACCCCCAGCGAATACCGCCGAGGGTCTGATGAAACATAACGATTTATTCGTTTTATCTTTTATTTATTTTTGCTCTTTGTGTTTAACTATGCACTCACTCGCTAATCTTATTTCCGGTGTATAACTGATAATATTTGCCCTTTTGTGCAATAAGATCATCATGAGTTCCGCGCTCAATGATACGTCCCTGCTCTAAGACCATGATGCAGTCGCTGTTCTTAACGGTAGACAGACGGTGCGCGATAACAAATGTTGTTCTTCCGTGCATCAGCTTATCCATACCATCCTGAACAATTTTCTCAGTTCTTGTATCAATGGAGCTTGTTGCCTCGTCAAGAATTAGTACAGGCGGATCGGCAACAGCTGCACGGGCAATGGCAAGAAGCTGTCTTTCACCCTGACTTAAGTTAGCACCATCTCCTGTGAGCATTGTGTCGTAGCCCTGCGGCAGTCTGCGGATAAAGCCATCTGCATTAGCAAGCTTGGCTGCTGCATGTACCTCTTCTTCTGTCGCATCAAGTTTTCCGTAACGAATATTTTCCATAACAGTTCCAGTAAACAGATGTGTATCCTGAAGAACAATTCCGAGTGAATGACGAAGATCATCCTTTTTGATCTTTCCGATATTTATGCCGTCGTAACGGATCTTTCCGCTTTGAATATCGTAGAAACGGTTGATCAAATTGGTGATTGTCGTCTTTCCTGCACCTGTTGAACCTACAAATGCAATCTTTTGTCCCGGCTGCGCATATAAGCTTACATCATGAAGTACCATCTTATCATCGTTGTAACCAAAATCTACATGCTCAAATACAACATCGCCTTTAAGCTGTCTATAATCTGTCGTACCCTCTGCCTTGTGATAATGCTTCCAAGCCCATGTTCCTGTTCTCTTATTTGATTCAGTGATTGTGCCATCTGCATTTACAACAGCATCTGTAAGAGTAACATAGCCATCATCCACCTCTGGCTTTTCATCAAGCAGACGGAAAATTCGATCACCGCCGGCAAGTGCCATAACGATACTGTTTAACTGATTGCTGATCTGGTTGATTGGCTGCTGGAAGCTCTTATTTAATGTCAAAAAGCTTGCCAGACTTCCCAAAGTAAAGCCACCGATTCCATTGATCGCAACAAGACCACCAACGATTGCAACAACAACGTAGCTTAAGTTTCCAAGCTGTACATTGATTGGTCCTAAGATATTAGCATAACGGTTTGCATTATATGCACTTCCAAACAGATCATTATTTAACTGGTCAAAGCGCTCAATACTCTCCTCTTCGTGACAGAATACCTTGACAACCTTCTGACCATCCATCATCTCCTCGATAAAGCCGTTTAATGCACCGATATTTTTTTGCTGTGATACGAAAAACTTTCCGCTCTTAGAAGCAGCTGTTTTACTTGCCCATATAACAAGCATAACCATAACAATAGAAACAAGTGTAAGCGGCACACTTAAGATGATCATGTAGATCAGTACATTTACAATACTGATTAAGCTGTTGATAAACTGCGGAATACTCTGGCTGACCATCTGGCGCAGCGTATCAACATCATTTGTGTACATTGACATGATATCGCCATGCTTATGTGTGTCAAAATATTTAATTGGAAGGGATTCCATATGTTTAAACATATCATTACGGATGTTTCTCATCGTTCCCTGAGTAACATACACCATGATCTTAGTATTGCCAAAAGTAGCTGCAATACCAATTGCATATAAAATACCCATCTTGATAATTGCCTGCAGAAGCTCTGAATAATCTGGGTTAGCCTGACCTAAAAGAGGTGTAATATAACCGTCAATCAAAGTCTTCATAAACATAGTTCCCTGTACATTTGCATATACGCTGACAACAATACAGATAAGTACAAGCAGACAATGAACTGGATAACGCTTCAGCACGTAGGACATGATGCGTTTAAATACCTTTACTGGATTTTCGACCTTCTGCTTTGGTCCGAAATCACGTCTTGGTCCTGGTCCTGGCATTACTGATCACCGCCTTTCTCATCAAAATCACCGCTTCCGCCTGTCTGAGATTCATATACCTCGCGGTAAATCTCATTTTGGGCGAGAAGCTCTTCATGTGTTCCAATTCCATTAATCTTACCATCATCCATCACGATGATACGATCTGCATTCTGCACACTTGAGATACGCTGTGCGATGATGATCTTTGTTGTATCTGGAATTTCCGTTGCAAATGCCTGACGTATCTTTGCATCAGTTGCTGTATCAACTGCACTTGTGGAGTCATCAAGAATTAAAATCTTTGGCTTTTTAAGAAGTGCTCTTGCAATACAAAGACGCTGCTTTTGTCCGCCTGATACGTTATTTCCGCCCTGCTCAATGTAAGTATTGTAACGCTCTGGGAAACGCTCAATAAATTCATCGGCACAGGCAAGCTTACAGGCACGGATACACTCCTCATCAGAAGCTGTTTTATCACCCCAGCGAAGATTTTCAAAAATGGTTCCTGAAAACAAGACATTTTTCTGAAGAACAACGCTGACCTGATTACGAAGTGCTTCCATATCATATTTTCGCACATCTAATCCGCCAACCTTTACAGCACCCTCCTGAACATCGTACAGACGGCTGATCAAATTAACAAGACTTGACTTTGCACTTCCAGTTCCGCCAATCAGACCAATTGTCTCACCTGAACGGATAGACAAATTGATATCAGACAAAATCGGCTTTTCGCTTCCTGCATTATATCGGAATGTAACATGATCAAACTCAATGCTTCCATCCTTTACATCTGTAACTGGCTGATCTGGGTTCTTTAAATCCGGCTTTTCATTTAATACTTCACAGATACGCTCTGCACTTGCAATACTCATTGTAAGCATAACAAAAACCATAGACAGCATCATCAAGCTCATCAAAATACTCATGCAATAATTTAATAAGCTCATCAGCTTTCCTGTTGTCAGCGCAACACTTCCTGTTCCGATGATCATCTTCGCACCAATCCAGCTGATTGCAAGGATACAGCCATATACGGCAAACATCATGACTGGAGAGTTTAATGCAACAACACCCTCTGCCTTAACAAATATCTTATAAATATTTTCGCTTGCCTTTACAAACTTGTTCTTTTCATAATCCTCACGCACGTAAGCCTTTACAACACGAATAGCAGAAACATTCTCCTGAACACTCGCATTTAACTCATCGTACTTTGGAAATGCTGCGGTAAAATATTTTCTTGCTCTGTTGACAATAAAAAACAAAGCAATGCCAAGAACAATGATAACGCCTAAGAAAATTGTAGAAATTCTTGCATTTGTAATAAATGCCATTGCAAGTGCACAAATCAGACTGGCCGGTGCTCTCATACACATACGAAGTATCATCTGATATGCATTCTGAATATTAGTTACATCAGTGGTCAGTCTTGTTACGAGACTGGCAGTTGAAAATTTATCAATGTTGGAAAATGAAAAGGTCTGAATATTATCATACATTCCTTTTCTAAGATTACGGGCAAATCCTGCTGATGCTTTTGCACCATACACACCGCCCATGATTCCGGCAAATAAGCCGATTGCTGCGATCACAAGCATGCCTGCACCAACCACACAGATATGCTTCATATCGCCCTTATTGACACCGTCATCAATAATGGAAGCCATCAGATAGGGAATCATCATCTCCATCAAAACTTCCAGAATCATGTAGCACGGTGTCGCAATTGATGCACGCTTAAACTCTTTTACATATGCACCTAGTGTTTTTATCATGGCTACTCTCCTCCTGTTATTTTCTCTACATTTTTACAGATCTTTTCCAATACCTCAAAGCAGATCCTTCTCTCTTCATCTGTAATACCAGCCTCCATCGTATCATGTGCTGAATCGATTACTGCAATTGTATCAAGATGAACCTTTTTCCCTAACTCTGTCAGTTCTAACCGTTTAAGCCTTGCATCATGCTCATCGGTAGTCCTTGTCAGATACCCCTTTTTCTCCATCAGCTGTAGGATGTTTGTCACCGTTGAACGGGCAATTCCAAAATTTGATTCGATATCCTTTTGGTAGACTGGTCGCTGTGCGTGATACAAGAAACCCAGAATCCACCCATGCATGTTGGTAATTTCATCAAAACCTGCTGCCGCGAGGCTTGTGTGAATGCCTCTCTCCACGATATGATTGACCCTCTTTAGGCTAAAGCATATCGATTTTTCCTTTTCCATACAGCCTTCCTTTCTTTGAAATGCGAAATAGTTCGATTCCGAAT
>SKEF01001919.1_pt1 | contig 17003 bp, 9 predicted proteins | sample 4826691 | NCBI WGS metagenome assembly SKEF01 (sample SAMN11008816, study PRJNA524170) | human gut metagenome | biome: Human fecal sample; material: Feces; isolation source: fecal sample from pouch patient p23, p27 | host: Homo sapiens | place: Israel: Tel-Aviv | collected 2016-08-24
GTGTATCTTCTGTACAGACCGCTGAAGGTGCTTTAACAGAAGTTCACAGCATGTTACAGCGTATGAATGAGCTTGCAGTTCAGGCAGCAAACGGAACAAACTCTAAGGATACAGACCGTAAGGCGATCCAGGACGAGATCGACCAGTTAAATACAGAGATCGACCGTGTTGCAGAGACAACCAAATTCAATGAAATTTACCTGTTAAAGGGTGATGACGGTGAGAAGACAATTAATCTTAAGGCACATGATGCCGGATTAAAGGGAACTCTGACCGATAATGGTGATGGAACAGCTACATTTAAAATGGATGCATTGAAGGCTGGAGATAAAGTTTCAATCGGAGGCCAGACGTTTTCCATTGGAGCATCTACAAAAGAATTAAAGGACATGTTGACAACTGCTGATATTGATACAAAGCACCAGGATGTTGTGGTAAATGGAGATACTTATAAATATGTGGCTGCAAAAGCAGCAGTTACAACTGGTACAAAGGCAGATGGAAATGCAGCTGGATGGTATAAAGACGGAGTTGTACCAGCGGATACTGGTGCCGGAATTGTAGCAGATGCAGATTATGCGGATGCAGCTGAATTTAGTACAAAGGTAACATCTGGAACTGTTAAAGTAGGTACGACGGAACTGTCCCTTATTGCAGATAAGGATAATGATGGAGTTGATGATAACAACAAAAATGTAATCACTAAAGAAAAAGCATATAGTCTTGCGGCAGCTGAATTATTGAAAGCAAACCAGATTGGTGATACTCAGAATCAGGCAAAAGTGGGTATTGATAAAAACTATACTGCAATGACACTTGCAAATGCAACTAATACAATTGAAATTCATACAGGAACTGCAAAAGTTGCCAACACATTAAGCTTCAGCCTTCACGTAGGTGCAGATGCTGACATGACAAACAAGATCACAGTTGACATTGACACCATGAACTCTGCAAACCTTGGAATCAAGGGCTTAAACGTAACGGACAAGAACGGTACAGCAGCAACCTACGCAATCGATGCTATTTCCGATGCAATCTCTAAGGTTTCTTCCCAGAGATCTGCACTTGGTGCTGTACAGAACAGATTAGAGCACACCATCGACAACCTGGATAATATTTCCGAGAATACCTCTTCTGCTGAGTCTCGTATCCGTGATACAGATATGGCAAAAGAGATGGTAAACTACAGCAAGAACAACATTCTTGCACAGGCTGGACAGTCTATGCTCGCACAGGCTAATCAGTCTAATCAGGGTGTACTTTCTCTGTTACAGTAAAAGTAAATATGGTCATTACACATCAAAAGGGACTCTTCGGAGCCCCTTTTGGTGTGTGTTTATACTTTTACTGGCATAGAATTTAATGCCTCTTCGTATTCATCTGAAGTGTAATCCAGTAAAATTTTTTCTTTTGGAACGTTATATTTGATCATATTTTGAATTGCATCAATTCTGCCCTTGGCTTCGCCTTGTTCCAGTAATTCCTCGGATCGTAACTTCAAAATTTTACCACCCATAATCTCACCCAATCCTTTCCTGATAGCATTATCCTCTGGGATAATATAATCTGCGATTTTCTCAATTAAAACAATCATATCCATATAAAGATGTGACTTTTGTTCTTTTTCGGACGCGTCCTCTAACCTTCGGTTGATCTCCCGGAAATCGTCCAGCAGATGCTTCACTTTTTTCGAATTTGTTCCATTATGTTTCAAAAAATGCTCATATCGTAAGATATGATATGGGAGCAGAATCAGCAGCCGTTTTTCAAAAATCCGATCCACCGTGTATCTTTTTGCCTGCAAAACCGGAACGCGGTAACGTACTTTCTGACCATCTGAAAACGTTACGATTGCCTCATGATAATCCGGAAGCGAACGGTGATTGCGGATGTAAAGCACGCACGATTGAGGAAACGCAATCTCCCAAATTGCATGTTCCCCCAAAAAAGCATATTCAAGTGCAATCGAAATGTCGTACTCGAACATCCGGATAACCATTGTCCTGTCCTTAGAGGACTGGCATTCCAGATGGTATATATGTCCACCAATCCGGATAATGGAGTCCGTGATCACGGTTCCGTACTTTTCGTAATGTTCGTTTCGCAATTGTTCAAACTGTTCCTCTTCGCTGTAAGAAGTATGGAAAACTTCGTTGATCAGCGGAATGAGAAGTTGCGGCATTTTTTGCGCAATGGTTCGGAATACATCGTCGAAAATCGTGCTGTGTTCTGTTGTGTTTTCTGTGTCGGCATCTGGCAACGAAGTTGTCAAAATGTCAGTGTTCCCCATGTAGTGTCCTACCTTTCCTTTAGTATATATCATAAGCATCTGCTTTTACAATATAGAAAGTATAAAAAACAGAGCTGTTATGACCAGTTCTATGAAATTGTGGTTCTGATGGAAATTTATGAGCGAAATGCTCTCCATGAGTGGTGATTGCGGTACAATGGCGATGTATCGCATAAGTAATTGTGGTATATAATTTTATAAACCCAGTAAAAACAGAATATCGTATTTTCGGACAGAAGTCAAATGATTTATAACAGTAACAGAAAAACAACAATTGCGTTACGATTGGAAAATAAATCGTATCACGATTGTTGTTGTAAAATTATTTTCTGGTTTATAGGATCTCCTCAAGCCCATACAATGCCGCACCCAGTGCACCGACAATCTCCGGTTCCTCATAGATATGTAGTTTTTCTCCAAGCTGCTCCTCCAGCACGGCGACGACACCCGGATTCTTGGCAACACCGCCAGTCATCATATATCCCGGATTCAGACCGACACGTTTCAGGAGGGACATTGCTTTCCCGGCAATTGCCTTGTGAATTCCATGTGCAATATCAGCAATCTCTTTGTTCTGTGCGATCAGGGAGATAACTTCCGATTCAGCAAAAACACTGCACATACTGCTGATTTCAATATTTTCTTTGGACTGCAGGGATACCGGACCAAGTTCGTCGATACTGATTTCCAGGGAGCGCGCCATCATTTCCAGAAAGCGGCCGGTTCCGGCGGCACATTTATCATTCATGACAAAATCGGCAACTTCTCCATTGTCATTCAGCCGGATGGCTTTGCTATCCTGACCGCCGATATCGAGGATCGTGTGAACGTCCGGGAAGAGAAGATGCGCACCTTTTCCGTGGCAGCTGATTTCGGTTACATTTTTATCCGCAAATGGAATGCTGACACGACCATAACCCGTGGATACAATCAGGGAAATATCTTCCCGGTCAAGTCCGGCCTTTTTCAGAACGTCTGCCAATGCGGCATCTGCACTCTGGGAAGATTTGGCTCCGGTGCGGACAACTGAAAATGCTTTGATCTGTCTGTTTTCGTCTAAGATTACGGCGTTTGTAGAGGTAGAGCCGCTGTCAATTCCTAATGTATACACAGTATCACCCTTTCTTTTTATCATTTGTTTTTCCCCGGTCAGGGACAATCCTTTTTTCACTTTCAATTCTTCCATAAAGGCTTCCACACGGGTCCGGACCTGTCCGGCACATTGTCTGGTGGAATCGGTTTCTACCAGCAGAATCGGCAGATCCAGCCGCTGGCGGAAATCCGCATACTCGTAAGAATAAGAGTCACAGAATTTGACGGTATGATATATAATTCCATCCAGGCGGTCGGTAAAACCGTCAAGAAAATGTTCACGGTTCGCTGCTTTTAACATGCGCATGCATGGAATCTGGTTTAGCAGCGCGGCAGCATAAGAATGCAGGACCTGATCCTCTGTAATGGAAAAATCACGTGCAAGTCCGGTGCATGTTAAATCAAACAGCAGATTGGCACCGCGGTCGACAAGCAGCTGACGGATTTCATTGTTGCATCGGGCACCCATGATTCCGATATTGAGTTTCTGTCCGTTTCCTTTTTCGGACACTGCGCTGGCAGACATGCGGGTGTTTTCCTGTTTTTTCAGAGCTGCTTTGTTCTGCATCATGGAAACAAAACGTTTCAGATCCAGTGTTTTTCCGGAGAAAGCCTCGTACTCCGTGAGCATTTGTTTTAGCTGGCGCTCATAGAGCGTCACTGCAAAATCATTAAATTTGCGGGGAATATCCAGTAAAAAGAAAAATTTATCCGGGAACTGGCTTTTTAATGTGTCATACAGACGCCGGATGCTGTCGCAGCAGGTAGTCAGAATGACACCCTCATAGTCATGTTCCATCACATCTTCCAGCACGGCCTTGGTATAGGAACAGATGTTGGCGTGCATCAGGGTGTCCGCGTGGTTAAAATCCGTAACGGATGGTTCCAGACGTGTGATTTCCGTGTCCATGGCTTCAAATAATTCCATGGGGGTATATTTACATACATAACCTAACATGATGAATTCCTCTCTTTATCCAGAATTTCCAGAAAAGCTTCCAGACGGGTTTTGATCTGTCCGTCATGGCTGTTCCGGCGGTCCATGGCATCGCCATCCAGAACGAGCAGTGGAATATCCGCGGCCTTGAGTGTTTCGCGAAGCTGGAATACTCCGCCGGCAGATTGCTTACAGCCCCAGTGGCAGAAGTTAATGACGCCATCGGCATGCATTTCTTTTGCCAGTTTTACGACCATATTTGCTTTTTTTTCGTATGGACCGTTATAGAGATTGTTTAGCATTTTAGTGGCAAGTGCTTCCAGTGGGTGAGTGGTATCCAGTTCGTCCATGTAATCCAGGTTCATTTCGGTACACTGGATCTGGTAATCTCTGTTCAGGTTAAAATAGTGTTTGAGTGTTTCCTGATAAAAAGGAAGCAGATGTACCCACACAATCCGGGTGCCGTCATATTTCGGATATTGTTTGATATCCTCGGCAAAACTGCGGAACAGGTCAAGGGTTTCCGGTGTTCCGATGTTTAAGTGGGTGGCAAAAAGCATGTACATCTGCAGAGTCAGTGTCGATGGATAATAGCGCTCTGCCTGCAGTTTTAAAAACTCTTTGTAATAAGCTTTCGACTGGTTTTCGCGGGCAAGTGTTTCCGACAGGTCATCCATGGACAGACGTTTTCCGGTCAGTGCTTCCAGTTTCTGAATCAGTTCTTTCAGCTGCATGGTCACATATTCCACGGCTTCCGGAGAACAGCTGTCCGGCACATCGATCACATAAGTGTCAAGATCCGTGTGCCGGCTGACATAGCGGAATGTGTTAATATTGCCGTCACAAATCATGGAAGTTGTCACACCGAGTCTGGCAGGTGAAATAATTCCGGAGTCTACGGCACCGATAAAATCTTTGTGATAGGAACAGAGCGTGGAGGCAATTCCACGGCTTTCTGCGCGGTCGATAAAATAGTCTTCACACGTAAATCCTGAGAGAAACGAGGAAAGACATTCCATGGAAAGCGCACTGAGTCCGAAGCACTGGAAAATTTCCACGGGTGCAAACAGATTGCACCAGACCGTGGATTCCGGGTATTCCAGCGCATGAAGCGTATTTTTTACGCCGAGCGTATTCAGCTTCTGATATGCTTTCGGCATTGTTTTTTCTGCAAAATGTTCAGTCCGGAACTGTTCGAGATGTAATCCGATGTCAATCATTTTGCGGGAAACTGCCGGGTGGGTGCCAGCATATTTTTTAATATGATTTCCGTAAGTTTTGACGATATTCATAGTATATATCCTTTATTAAACAGGTTCATTTTCAAAAAATTATTATAACCTTGTGTCTGTAAAAAATAAAGTTTTGTGTAATAAAATTTAGAAAAACCTAAGAATCTAAAATATTGCGTATTATAGGGGGATTGATTATAATAGAAAGTACGGAATTATCTATTATGGAAGGAATCAGGACACATGGGAGCACAGGACAATACGGAAAAGGTACTGCGCAGTCTTCACGTTTTGCTGTCGAAGAGTGAGCCGTATCCGAAAGAGCCGAGTAAAGTTATCATAGATAAGCAGCAGGTGATTGATCTGCTGGCAGAATTAAATACCTGTATTTATCAGATTATGGATGAATACGAGCTGACCATTCGAAGCCGTGACAAGGCAGAGCGCGATTTCCATAAAAAGGGAGATCAGATCATCTGGGATGCAAGCCGTAAGGCAGAGGACATTTATGCGGCATCTGTCATGTATATGGATGAAACGTTAAACCGTATGCAGGATATCATGCAGGAGGCAGACAAAAAGGTCGGTGCCATCTATCAGGAAATTAAAGAACAGATGGAAAAAGAAGAAAAGACATTAAGAACCAACAAGTCCGAACTCAAAGGACAGCTGCAGGATCTGGTTGATACCGAAAAGTACTTAAAGATCATCGAGGAGCGGAACCGCGAGATTGAGAAGGAAAAGATGGAAGGAAGACCGGAGTACGAGCAGGAGAAGCGGGAAGAAAAAGCGATTTATGCAAACCGGCAGACCGATATTAAGATTAACCAGGAATATCTGGATAAGCTTGGACTTTCCGTACCGGAAGAACCGGTAGAAGACCTTGCGGAAGAACCAGTAGAAAAGCCAGTGGAAAAGCCGGTGGAAAAACCAAAGAAGCTGTCGCCGAAGCCGGAGATTCCGGCACCGGTTACGGTAGAAGATGACGATGAAGAGTTAAAGCAGCTGGAAGAACAACTGCGTGTGAATCTGGATGCTGATTATTTTAAGTGGAAAGATGAACAGGAAGAACAGGAAGCAGCAGAAGAAAAAGAAAAATCCGCCGGCTTTCAGAACAAGATCAAGAACCTGATAGGAGGACATCCGCATGACGATTCTGGTGTGTGATGATGACAAGGAAATTGTAGACGCAATTGAGATTTACCTGATTCAGGAAGGATACCAGGTAGTAAAAGCATATGACGGGGAACAGGCTCTGGAGATGCTTCGCACAAAGAAAATTGATCTGATGGTGATCGATGTGATGATGCCGAAACTGGATGGAATCCGTGCGACATTCCAGGCACGTAAAACAAGCAGCATTCCCATTATCATCCTGTCTGCCAAGACAGAAGATGCGGATAAGATTCTGGGGCTGAACGTGGGGGCGGACGATTATGTGACCAAGCCGTTTAATCCGCTGGAACTGGTTGCCCGTGTGAAGTCACAGCTGCGGCGTTATACCACACTTTCGAGCACCCCTTCCGGTGATGCCGTTTATGAAGCCGGCGGTCTGGTTATTAACGATGAATTAAAAAAAGTTACGGTAGATGGGGAAGAGGTCAAACTGACTCCGATCGAATACAACATCCTTCTGCTTTTAATGAAAAATAAAGGAAAAGTATTTTCCATCAGTCAGATTTATGAGGAAATCTGGAATGAAGAAGCAATTGGCGCTGACAATACAGTTGCTGTCCACATCCGGCATATCCGGGAAAAAATCGAAATCAATCCGAAAGAACCGCGGTATCTGAAAGTGGTCTGGGGTGTCGGCTATAAAATCGAAGCGGGGGCGTAGCTGTCTATGAAAGAATTCTCCAGCGGAAAAAAGGGCGCAGCCATTGTCATGCATCAGATGTTCCTGATTATGATGCTTTGCGGAATCTATGGGATCGGATACAATCTGCGCAGACATATCGGAGGGCTGAGGATTCTCAGCCTGTTTATGGTGATCGGCATGGTCGGAAGCTTTGTATTTCTTGCCTATCTGACAGGTGTTGCAGGGCGCCGGTCGGAGGAGGATGCAACCATTTACCTGACCTGGATCGATAAAATTTATACGGATATCCAGATGGTGCTTTTTGTGGCATTCATTTATCTTGTGCTCTTTTTGGGGAGAAATCTCCATGACATCCAGTTTGAACTGTCCGGACTGATGGTAGCGGTCGGAACAGTCGGGTATCTGGTCGATGTTGTATTCCTGCTGTTTTATATGAGCATTGTCCGGCGGGTCAAAAACAATACCCTTCTGACATACAGTCTGATCTATCAGGCAGGAAGCTTCCTTAGACGGGTGTTTATCTCCGGACAGAATCCCAGACTGTGTACGCGTAAGGCGCGCGAAAGATATGAGATCCAGCATGCAATTGAAAAAATTGCGGCAGGGGCACTGGATACAACACTGGATGTGGAGCAGTTTCACGGACAGGAAAGAGGCATTGCAGCTTCTGTGAATAATATCCGTGCAGGGCTGAGCGAAGCCATTCAGGAGCGGATCCGGAATGAACGGATGAAGGCAGACCTGATCACGAATGTTTCCCATGATATCAAAACACCGCTTACTTCCATTGTCAATTATGTGGATCTGCTCAAACGTGAAAACCTGGAAAACGAAAATGCACGTAATTATATCCGGGTTCTGGATGAAAAATCCCAGCGGCTGAAACAGCTGACGGAGGATCTGGTCGAAGCATCAAAGATCAGTTCCGGAAATATCCAGCTGGATATGCAGACCATTGATCTGGTAGAACTGCTGTACCAGACGGGTGGTGAGTTCAATGAACGTTTTGAGGCACGGGGGCTGACCATTGTGACGAAACTGCCGCACAATTCGGTGATGATCCGGGCAGACGGACGGCAGCTCTACCGTGCAATTGAAAATCTGTATACCAATGCGGCAAAATATGCACTCGAAAATACCCGGGTTTATGTAGATCTGGAAGTAGAGGAGAACAATGCGGTTTTCCGTATCAAAAATATTTCGAAAAATCCGCTGCCGGAACAGGGAGCGGCGAGGAAAGACCTGACGGAGCGTTTTGTGAGGGGAGAGGAATCCCGCACGACAGAGGGAAGCGGTCTTGGACTGTCCATTGCAAAGAATCTTACACAGTTGATGGGCGGTGAGTTTGCAATCCTGGTAGATGGCGATCTGTTTGCGGCATCCATTACGTTTGCAGTCGTTGCATAAAAATACATTTTATTATATAATTATCATTAACTATGATTTCGAAAACAAGGAGGAAACTATGAAGTTATATGAGAACGGCGCATACCTGGTCAACGGCAGGGATGTTGTCATTAATTCACCGGAAGCAGCATCTGCTGTCAATGCAAAGACAGGAAAGACTGTTACACCGGAAGATGCAAAGAAACAAACCATTGCATATGGAATTTTAAAGAACCACAATACATCTGGCAACATGGAAAAACTGCAGATCAAATTTGATAAGCTGACTTCCCACGATATTACATTTGTCGGCATCATCCAGACCGCCAGGGCATCAGGTCTTGAGAAGTTCCCGATTCCTTATGTACTCACTAACTGTCACAACAGTCTGTGTGCAGTCGGTGGAACCATCAACGAAGATGACCATATGTTTGGACTGACATGTGCAAAGAAATACGGCGGAATCTATGTTCCTCCTCATCAGGCAGTTATTCACCAGTTTGCAAGAGAAATGCTTGCAGGCGGCGGAAAGATGATCCTTGGATCAGACTCCCATACCCGTTACGGAGCACTGGGAACCATGGCAATTGGAGAAGGTGGTCCGGAGCTTGTAAAGCAGCTTTTGAATAAAACCTACGATATTGATATGCCGGGAGTTGTCGGCATTTACCTGACAGGTACCCCGCAGAAGGGTGTCGGACCGCAGGATATCGCGCTTGCCATTATCGGTGAAGTATTTGCCAACGGATTTGTAAAAAATAAAGTGATGGAGTTTGTCGGACCGGGCGTATCCAATCTGAGTGTTGATTACCGTATCGGTGTTGATGTTATGACAACAGAGACCACCTGTCTGTCCTCTATCTGGAGAACCGATGACCAGGTGAAGGAATTCTATGAGATTCACGGAAGAACCGGAGATTTCGAGGAACTGAATCCGGGAGAAACTGCATACTATGACAGTTTTATCGAACTTGATTTAAGCGAGATTAAGCCAATGATCGCGATGCCGTTCCATCCAAGCAATACATACACGATCGAGGAATTAAATGCAAACCTGATGGATATTCTCGATGACTGTGAGAAGCGTGCACAGGTAAGCTTTGATGGAAAAGTAGACCTTGACTTAAAGAGCAAAGTAAAGAACGGAAGACTGTATGTAGATCAGGGTATCATTGCCGGATGTGCCGGTGGTGGATTTGAAAATATCTGCGATGCGGCAGATATCTTAAAGGGTTCTTCCATTGGAGCGGACGAGTTTACGTTGAGCGTATACCCGGCGTCCACTCCGATTTATATGGAACTGGTTAAGAACGGTGCCGTTGCCAATCTGTTAGAGACAGGTGCCATTGTCAAGACTGCATTCTGCGGACCGTGCTTTGGTGCCGGAGATACACCTGCAAATAATGCATTTTCTATCCGTCATTCTACACGTAACTTCCCGAATCGTGAGGGATCTAAGGTACAGAACGGACAGGTTGCTTCCGTAGCACTGATGGATGCGCGTTCTATCGCTGCAACCGCTGCAAATAAGGGATTCCTTACCGCAGCTACCGATATTGATGTAAACTACAGCAAGCCGAAATACTTCTTTGATAAGACCATTTATGAAAACCGTGTATTTGACAGCAAGGGTGTGGCAGATCCGGACGTAGAGATCCAGTTTGGACCAAATATCAAGGACTGGCCGGCTATGAGCCCGCTTCCGGAGAATCTTGTGCTGAAAGTTGTTTCCGAGATTCACGATCCGGTGACCACAACGGACGAGCTGATTCCTTCCGGAGAGACATCCTCTTTCCGTTCCAACCCACTGGGACTGGCAGAGTTTGCACTTTCCAGAAAGGATCCGGAATATGTTGGACGTGCCAAGGAAGTACAGAAGGCACAGAAGGCTGTCGAGGCAGATACCTGTCCGGGAGATGCACTTCCGGAGATTCATCCGGTTATGGATACCATCCGTGCAACGTTCTCCGATGTCAACCGCTCAAACGTTGGTTTTGGAAGTACGATTTTTGCAGTAAAACCGGGAGACGGTTCTGCGCGTGAGCAGGCGGCTTCCTGCCAGAAGGTACTTGGCGGATGGGCAAACATTGCAAATGAATATGCGACCAAGAGATACCGTTCCAACCTGATTAACTGGGGTATGATCCCGTTTGTTATTGATCAGGGAGAGCTTCCGTTCCACAATCTGGATTACCTGTTTGTTCCAAAGATCCGTGAGGCAATCGCAGACGGAAAGACAGAATTTGAGGCATATGTGGTAAAGGATGGTGCTTTAAAGCCATTTACCCTGCGTATGGGAGAACTGACACCGGATGAGAAAGATATTATTCTCAAAGGCTGCTTGATCAATTATTACCGCGGATAGGAGATCTTGTATGACAGACGTGGAAAAACAAAAACAGATGGAACAGATCAAACAGAGTGAGGATGGCATGCGTCAGACGGTTCTTCTGATTAAAATCGGATTGATGGTATTTCTCACCTTTGCCTGTTGTACCGTATTTTTCTTCCTGGTGCTCCGGTACAAGGGGGTTGCAGATACCTGGCATCTGATTACAGGTGCATTGCAGCCGATTATTATCGGACTGGGACTTGCTTATCTGCTTAACCCGGTTATGAAATTTCAGGAGCGGCACTGGCTGCCGTTTCTGAAAAAGAAAATGAAATCAGAAAAATCAGCGGCTAAAGTGGCACGTGGATTGTCCATTGCCGGGGCAATCCTGTTCCTTCTGGTGATCCTGGTGCTTTTGATCGCCGCAATTGTTCCTTCGGTGGTATCAAGTGTTACCGGGCTGGTGGAAGCACTGCCCGGCAATGTAGAAAGTCTGATCCGTATGGTGAAAAGCGGAAAACTCGGAGCCTATGGAGTGACAGATACCATCAGTGATATGCTGACAAAGCTGACGGATTATGTGGAAAACTGGGCAACGAACGATCTGCTTCCACAGATGCAGCAATATCTGCTGCAGATTACTTCCGGCGTAATCACGATGGTCAAATCCATATTAAACTTCATCATTGGAATTATTGTTGTTGTTTATGTCTTATCCATTAAAGAAAGCCTGGTGGGACAGGGCAAAAAGATTGTGTATGCGATCTTTAAGCCAAAACAGGGAAATATTATTATCGAAGTTTTCCACAAGGCAGATGAAGTATTTGGTGGTTTCATCATTGGAAAGATTATAGATTCTGCCATTATCGGAGTAATCTGTTATTTTGGATGTCTGATCCTGCATATTCCGGATACGATACTGGTTGCGGTTATCATTGGAGTAACCAATGTCATTCCGGTGTTTGGACCGTTTATCGGTGCGGTTCCGACACTTCTTCTGGTTGTGATCCAGAGTCCGCTGCATGCGTTGTATCTGCTGATATTTATTATCGTTCTGCAGCAGGTGGATGGAAATATCATTGGACCGAAGATTTTAGGAAATTCCACTGGATTGTCTGCATTCTGGGTAATGTTTTCAATTCTGATCGGAGGCGGACTGTTTGGATTCCTGGGAATGCTGCTTGGGGTTCCGGTGTTTGCGATGATTTACTATATTATCCGCAGACTGGTAAACCACAGCATACGGAAGAAAAACCTTACAACCGTAACGGAGGCATATGTGGAGGCGGCCGGTGTGAATGAGGCAACCGGTGCGATCATATATTACGGGGAAAAACAAAAGAAAAAGAGAACTTTAAAAGATTCCGGGAAGAAAGACGAAACAAAGAAAAACCAGTAATTTCAAGGGCTGTACGCGTTTGTGTGCAGCTCTTTTTTTCGGATTATTTTTTGACACTAATTGCCGCCTATGGTATACTTGAAAATAGACAGATAGACCTGTTTGGGGATACTTTAAGGAGATAACAATTGGACAAATACGAATATAATCTGAAGCTTGATCAGATGAAATCCCGCTATGCGGAAGAGAAATACGATGAGGCAGCAGATATTGCAGATACCATCAATTGGAATAAGGTTAAAAATGTAAATGGTCTGGTAAAAGCTGGGGAAGTGTACGAAAAAGTACAGCGTTATGAGGAGAGCCGGGAAGTTTTGCTGATGGCATATGATCGCTCGCCGATCGGAAGAATGATTATTTACCGTCTTGCGGAAGTGGCGGTCAAGATGAAAGATTTTCAGGCGGCACAGGATTATTACGATGAGTTTGTGGAGATTGCGCCTCATGACACCCTTAAATATGTACTTCGCTATGATATACAGAAGGCACAGGGGGCTTCTTATGAAGAACTGATACCGATTCTTGAAGAACTCAAGGAACAGGAATACACGGAAGAGTGGGCATATGAGCTTGCTTATCTGTATCACAAAGCAGGGATGAGTGAGAAGTGTATTGATGCATGTGATGAGCTGGTTCTCTGGTTTGGAGACGGGCCATATGTAGAGCGTGCATTGGAACTGAAAATGCTGTATCAGCCATTGACAAAAACACAGGAAGAAAAGTATCGGTCGTTTTGTCAGGCAAAAGATGACAGAGCAGGTTTGACACACATTGATGTGGAGGAGATGGCGCGTGCTGGGGAGACCGTGCATGATCCGGTCGCAATTCCAAAAGTAGAAGTAAACACAGAACGGTTTAATACCGTCAATCTTCAGGCGGAAATTGCAAAGGGTATGCAGCAGATCATGGATGCAACCGAAAAAGAGACGGTCACGGATACGCTGGACAATATCAACCGTATGGTGGAAGATGTCCCTTATCTGAAAATGCAGATGGAGGAAGAAAAGCCTGAGGCACAGCTGGAACAGAATACACGGCACATTGAGACCGATGAGGAGATTGATGGTTCACTCAAGACAAATTTCAAAGAGTTGTTGGGAGAAGACTCCGATGGTCAGATGAGCATGATGACAAATGAGAAAAACATGATTGAGCATCAGATTACAGGCCAGATGACAATTGAGGAAGTGCTGAGTGAGTGGGAGAAAATGCGTAAGGCTGCGGAAGCTGCACTAGAAGATGCCAGAAAGCGGAAACTCGAATCCGCCAAAGCGCGTGCGCTGCAGGAGGCAGGCGATATTATGGACCGCCTGACAGGAGTATTGCCAAAACTGGATGCGGTACTGGCAGAGAAGGCGGATATTGTGGAGGAAACGATGGAAACACCGCCACAGACGCTGGAAAGGGAAACACCGCCGGCAACGAATGAGCCGGAAGAACGAAAGGAAGAAGAGGAAGAGAACAAAAAAGAGGAACAGCCTGCCAGGGATACAGATGCCGAAGAACTTTGGCCAGAGGGAGTATCTTTAGAAGAAATGGTACGTTCCCAGCAGAAAAAAAAGACGGAAGCTGCCGCACAGAAACCGGCAGAAGAGACATCCGATGTGACAGAAGATGACCAAAACTTAAATGAGAATCGTGGTGTAGAAGAAATGGAAACAGAAACAGAAACAAAGAAAAAGGATTTTGAGGAGGTTCCGATCGAGGATCTGCCACAGAAACCAACACTTGCACAGGAGAGGGAAGAAGAGTTTGCTTTTGTAAGAAGAAAAACAGATCGCTCTTCCTGGAAAGGAAAAACCATACATATCCCACAGGTAGACACACCGGTGGATCTGGGAAAAGAGGAAAAACAGAATATCCCGCTTGTAGAACTGACCGATGAACAGAAAGCGATTTTTTCGTATTTTATGCCGGTGAAGGGCATGGAGGATCAGCTCTGCAAAGCGTTGACAGTTGCTTCGTCCCATCTGAAAAATAAGGAAACTGCATCGAGGGGGAATCTCGTAATTAAAGGCGGACAGGGAAGTGGAAAAACAACACTTGCCACCAGCATGATCAAAGTCCTGCAGCAGGAGACCGGGGTTTTGGATGGAAAGATTGGAAAGATCCATGCGGAAGCATTGAACCAGAAAAATGTCGGCGGGCTGCTGGATAAGGTGGCAGGAGGATGCCTGATTATTGAACAGGCAGGAGATATGGAGAAAAAGACCGTGTCGGAGTTATCCGGATTGCTGGACGCAGATGAGAGTGGTCTTTTCGTTATACTCGAAGACACATCCAAGGGCATCAAGAGATTATTTGCGCAGAATGAAACATTTGCCAAAAAATTCAGTGAACAGATCTCAGTTCCGATTTTTACAAATGATGAGCTGGTCACGTTTGCACGTTCTTATTCCAGGGAACTTGGATACAAAATTGATGATATGGCGGTTCTGGCATTGTATAACCGGATCAGCAATATTCAGAGACTGGATCAGGCTACAACCCTGACAGAGGTGAAAGATATTGTGGATGAAGCAATTCACCGGGAGGCACATGGAGGGTTAAAGAAAGCTATCAGTATTCTGACCGCCAGCCGTTATACGGATGATGACAGAATTGTACTAACGGAAAAGGATTTCGAGTAAGATAGATAAGAGAAGACAGGGAGGGTATTTATGAGTAATTTTACAGAGATGGATTGTTACCTGTTTGGACAGGCAACACATTATGATATTTATCGCAAAATGGGTGCTCACAAAATGACAATTGAAGGAGAAGAGGGAGTATGCTTCGATGTCTGGGCACCGCATGCGGACCGTGTATACGTGATTGGGGAATTTAACGGCTGGAATGAAACGTCCCATGAGATGAAACGTGTGACACCGGAGACGATGGGGGTATACGAACTGTTTGTACCGGGCGTCCAGATTGGCTGTATGTACAAGTTCCTGATTATCGCGCAGGACGGAAGAAAGCTGTACAAAGCAGACCCTTATGCAAATTATGCACAGCTGCGGCCGGAGACCGCTTCCATTGTCACGGATATTTCCAATTTCCTCTGGTCTGATAGCGAATGGATGAGTGCCAGAAAAAAACTTTCCAAAGAGGAAGTATATGAGCAGCCGCTGGCAATTTATGAGGTACATCCGGGTTCCTGGATGCGCCATCCGGGGCGGGACGATGATGGATTTTATTCCTACCGCGATCTGGCAAAGACATTGATTCCTTATGTCAGGGAGATGGGGTATACCCACATTGAGCTGATGGGGATTTCCGAGTATCCATACGATGGTTCCTGGGGATATCAGGTAACGGGATATTATGCACCGACTTCCCGTTATGGAACACCGGAGGATTTTGCACATCTGGTCAACGAATGCCATAAGAACAAGATTGGCGTGATTCTTGACTGGGTACCGGCGCATTTTCCAAAAGATGCGCATGGATTGGCAGAGTTCGATGGTACTGCAACTTATGAATATGCAGACCCGCGCAAAGGAGAGCATCCGGACTGGGGAACCAAAATCTTTGATTACGGAAAGAATGAGGTCAAGAACTTCCTGATCGGAAGTGCGCTGATGTGGATTGAGAATTATCACGTAGACGGACTTCGTGTGGATGCAGTTGCATCCATGCTGTATCTGGATTACGGGAAGGAAGATGGACAGTGGGTTCCGAATATTTATGGTGGAAATAAAAATCTGGAAGCCATTGAGTTTTTTAAGCACATCAATACGCTGATTCTCGGAAGAAATCCGGGTTCTGTGATGATTGCAGAGGAATCAACGGCATGGCCGAAAGTAACGGGTACGGTAGAGGATGACGGACTTAATTTCAGCTACAAGTGGAACATGGGCTGGATGCATGATTTCCTTGACTATATGAAGCTTGACCCGTATTTCCGCAAGGACAATCACAACAAGATGACCTTTGCCATGAGTTACAATGAGAGTGAGAAGTACATTCTGGTATTATCCCATGATGAGGTCGTACACCTGAAATGCTCCATGCTCAACAAGATGCCGGGACTTGAAGGGGATAAGTTTAAAAACCTTATGGCGGGTTACGCATTCATGATGGGACATTCCGGCAAGAAGCTGTTGTTTATGGGACAGGAGTTTGCACAGGAGCGTGAGTGGAGCGAGAAGCGCGAACTGGACTGGTTCCTGCTGGATGATCCGAAACACAAACATATGCAGGATTGGGTAAAGGCACTGCTTCATCTGTATCGCAAAAATCCATGCCTGTACGAGCAGGATACGACCTGGGCAGGATTTGAGTGGATGAATGCCAACGACTACGAACGCAGTATTTTCAGCTTTGTGCGAAAGAGTAAGGATGGAAAGAATAACCTGCTCTTCGTGATCAGTTTCACACCAGTAGAGCGTGACGATTATCGGGTAGGTGTGCCGGGCAGACATACCTATAAGCTGGTATTAAACAGTGCAGATCCGCAGTTTGGCGGAAGCGACACAGAGGATACAAAACGTCCGGTTTCCTACAAGGCGGAAAAGAAGCCTTGCGATGG